>WNEY01000256.1_pt1 | contig 35773 bp, 24 predicted proteins | sample 5400531 | NCBI WGS metagenome assembly WNEY01 (sample SAMN13153338, study PRJNA577476) | soil metagenome | isolation source: 200 cm saprolite under Douglas fir tree site 1 | place: USA:California | collected 2015-04-18 | reverse complement strand
GCCGCGCCTGAATGGGTCGAACAGGTGCGGCAGCACCTCGGGCGGGATCGGCTCGCCCAGGTTGTGCGCCGACAGCGTCCACTGCCTCTCGCTCCCCTCGCCAACTTGTCTCCCGCGCGACCGCTCGAGCGACCCGTCAGCTCCCGTAGAGGAACTCCGGCAGCCAGAGCGTCATGCCCGGCCAGATGTACATGAACACCAGGCAGATGAGGACGATCACCATGTACGGCATCATGCCGGCGAAGATCTGGTTGAGCGTGACGTGCTTGGGCGCGACGCCCTTCAAGTAGAACGCCGACATCGCCACGGGCGGCGAGAGGAAGGCTGCCTGCAGGTTCACGGCGACCATGGTGCCGAAGAGGATGGGATCGATGTGGAAGTGGCTCAGCAGGGGAATGAAGATCGGGCAGAAGATCACGATGATCTCGGTCCACTCGAGCGGCCATCCGAGGAGGAAGATGATCAGCTGGGCGATCACCAGGAACCCGACCGGCGACAGGTCCATGCTCAGGACCCATCGCTCGATCAGCGACTGGCCGCCGTGCAAGGCGAAGACCGCGGAGAAGAGCCCGGACCCGACGAACAGCCAGCACACCATCGCCGTCGTCTTCGCGGTGAGGAAGATCGCCTGTTTGATGTTCTCGCGGAGCTCCCGCGAGGCGCGCACGTTCCACAGCCCAGGCACGACGGTGCCGAAGAACGTGCCCCCGATGAAGGCCGAAACGAGGATGGTGGCGAAACCTCCTTGCCTGGTCGCGAGACCGCCGCCGATGAGGGAGCCGACCATGGTCCACAACCAGACCTGCCGCGGGTACCTCGCCATCACGGCGAGGTAGAGCGCCCCGAGCGCCCCGATCGCCGCCGACTCGGTCGCCGTGGTGATTCCGAAGAGGATGACTGCCAGCACGACGAACGTCAGCACTCCGAGCGGCACTACCGAGGCGACCAGCTCTTTGAGGATCTCGAGCTGCTCGCCGTCCATGCGCCAGTAATAGACGCCGAGGATGAGGGCGCTGACGATCACCAGTGCCCAGAACCATTGGTAGAAGTGTTCCGGGACCTGACCGGCCTTCGACGACGAGGAAACCTCTCCGAGCGAGGTCATCTCCTCGGGCGGCCCCTCGTCGGAGGCCGTCGGGTTCGGGGCGGACTCCGCCGAGCCGAGCTCCTGCGGCCTGTCGTCGGGGGCCGAAGGCGCCGGGGTCGCGACCATCGCGACGGCCGCGGGCCGCGACGCCGGACCGGCTTGCGGCGCCGCGTTGTAGATGACCACGTACCAATACGCCGCCCCGAAAGTGGTGGCCGCCAGGATGACCGGCACCAGCGCCGCCATCACGTCGCTCGAGATCGCGCCGTAGCGCACCGGCTCGCCGTCGCGCCCGGTGGCGCCCTGCAGACGGGCCGGCCGGAACAGGGCCGCGAACAGGCCCGGAATGATCCGACGGGACGGGCCGCGCTCGAGACGGCGCAGATAATCCGGAACGTCGATCCGGTACTCGCCGGGTGGCAGCTTGGGGGCGATCTTGGGATTGATGAGCGCCCACCCGAGGATGTACACGAGGTAGAGGAAGGTCAGGAAGAAGCCGGGCAGCATCGCCGCCGCGTACAGCTTGACGATCGATTGTCCGGCGACCGCCGCGTACACGATCAGCATCACCGATGGAGGGATGAGGATGCCGAGCGTCCCGCCCGCCGTGATCACGCCGGAGGCGAGCTTCACGTCGTAGCCTGCCCGCAGCATCGGCCGCAACGCGATCACGCCCATCAGGACCACGACGGCCCCGACGATTCCCGAGGCGATCCCCCAGAAGGCGCACACCAGGAGCGTGGTGACCGCCAGCGATGCCGGAATGCGGCGGAACGCGAGCTGCACGCTGTGGAACATCGCGTCGACCAGCGCGGCCCGCTCCATGATGTAACCCATGAAGACGAACAGAGGGATGGACAGCAGGGTGTCGTTCGTCATCACCCCGTACGTCCGCTGGACGATCAGGTCGAAGATGTTGTTGTCGTACCAGTGCTGGACCGGGTTCCAGAACGCGATGTAGCCGAAGATCATCCCCAGGCCCATCAGCGTGAACGCGGTCGGGAAGCCCATCATGATCGCGACCACGATGAGCCCCAGCATGGTCAATCCAAGGCTTGGGCTGCTCACGGCTTCTTCCGCTCGGTGTCGTCCACCACGTGGCGGTGGCGCGCGGCCTCGTCGATCGACTTCGCCGAATCCATCGCCGCGCGGCGGGACTCCTCGTCCACGTACTCGCTCTTCGAAAGCTGCGTGTCGATCACGTCGATCTCCTCGACATCCGAGAGGCGGGACGGCCAGGCGCCGGTGCGGAGGCACTCGATGCAGCGGACGATCTCCGCCACTCCCTGAAGCATCACCAGCGCGCCCGCAATCGGGATGACGGACTTGAAGTGGTAGACCGGCGGTCCCTCGGAGGTGATGGTGGAGTGCTCTCCGATCCGCCATGACGTGGCGGCGTAATCGTAGCCCGCATAGACGAGGCCGAGGATTCCGGGGATGAAGAAGAGGAAGTACAGCGCCAGGTCCGCGGCCGCCTGGGCGCGCGGGGGCAGGTAGGTGTACACGAAGTCGGCGCGGACGTGCGCGCCCTGGGCCAGCGTATACGCGCCGCACATCATGAACAGCGTGCCGTACAGCATGTTGTTGAAATCGAAGATCCAGGCGGTCGGCATGTTCAGGATGTAGCGCTTGAACACCTCGACGGAGACGACGAAGGTCAGGCCCAGGATGAGCCAGGCGAAGGCCTTGCCCGACCAGTAGCTGACCTCGTCGATGGCGCGGATCAGGGTTCGGGCGTTCATCGGCGTCTAGAAGGCGCCAGCCATCCGGCGTGGACCGGATGGCTGGGCTCTTGGGCGAGAGTCACGGACCGCTAGGTCTTCTTCGCCGCCGGGGCCGCCGGCTTGCCGAAGTAGTGGTTGTAGGCCATGCGCCGGGGCACGTTGGTGTCGAGATCCCATTTCACGGCGCGCTCGGCGAACTTGCGCTGGGACTCCACGATCTCCTTGAACAACGGGTTCTCCGACGACTTCTTCGCCTCGACTGCGTCGAATACCTCGAGCTGCTTCTGCAGGACGGAGTCGGGCGTCCGGTAGAACTTGACCTTGTCCTTGGTCTGCAGCTCCATGTAGTCCTTCGAGTACCGATCGACCGCCTTCCACGACATGTCGGCCGACGCGGCCTCCACCGCATTGGCGATGATCGCCTTCATCTTGTCCGGCAAGGCGTCGAACTTGGTCTTGTTGAAGAGGATCTCGAACTGCTCCGCGCTCTGGTGATAGCTCTGCAACATGCAGGTCTTGGACACGTCGGGGAAGCCGAGGATGCGGTCCGAGGTCGCGTTGTTGAATTCGGCGGCGTCGATGAGCCCGCGGTCCAGGGCGGGCACGATCTCCGAGCCGGGAAGCGCGTTGACGGCGGCGCCCAGTCCCGTGAACAGGTCGATGGAGATACCCACGGTGCGGAACTTCAGGCCCTTGAAGTCGTCGGGCTTGGTGATGGGTTTCTTGTACCAGCCGAGCGGCTGCGTCGGCATGGGGCCGTAAGGGAAGGAAACGACGTTCGCCCCGATCGAGTTGTACAGCTTGGCGAGCAGCTCCTTGCCTCCGCCGTACTTGTGCCAGGAGAGGAGCATGTTCGCGTCCATGCCGAAGGCGGGGCTCGAACCCCAGAGCGCCAGCGCGGTCTGCTTGCCGTAGTGGTACACGAGCACGCCGTGGCCGCCGTCGAGCGTGCCCTTCGACACCGCGTCGAGCAGGCCGAAGGCCGGAACCACCGCTCCTGCCGGCAGCACCTCGATCTTGAGGTCGCCGCCCGTCATGTCGTTGACCTTCTTCGCGAAGTCGAGGGCGTACTCGTGGAAGATGTCCTTCTGCGGCCAGGTGCTCTGCCAGCGCATCGCGATCGGCCCTTGCGCCTTGACGACGTTCGGGAAGCCGAGCGTCGCTGCACCCCCGGCGACCGCCGCGGCTGCCTTGAGCATGCCGCGCCGTGAGACAGCCTTCTCCGACTGCGGGGTATTCGGAGCTCTCTTTTGCATAAGCCCTCCTCGGGGGACTGCGTTTCCCGTCGCTGGGCCCGGACGTGTGCGATGCGCACCCGGGACCTTTGGACTATCGCACTTTGTCCTACTCAAACGAAAGTAGGGGGTCCCCCGGCCTCGATCCATCGCGCTTCAACCCCCCTCACCCGGCCAGATTTTCGCGCCCCGCGTCGGCTCATGGGACAACACCGGAAGAAGCGTGCAGGAGGGAAACCATGAGAGCACTGCTCTGGACCGCGGTCCTGTGGAGTCTTTGCGGCGCGGGGGTTGCGGCGGCGGAAGAGAACCCGGAACCCGCGCGCGCGGCTGAGGCGCAGGTCGCTCCTCCAGCCGGATCGCCGGCGGCGGAAGCGACGCCCGCGGCGGCGGACGAGGCGACACCGGCCGAGCCCACCGCGGAGTCGACCGCGACCAAGGTCGAAGAGGCGCCTGCCGAGCCGAAGGCCGCCGAGCCGGCGCCCGCGACTGCGGAGCCGGCGCGAGCCGAGGTGCCCGAGCCGGAGAAGGTCCCCGTGGCCAAGGCAACTCCCCGTGGCCCCTTCCAGGGCAGCTGGCAGGACGCCTCAGCCGACGAGAAGGCGCTTTTCCTCGAGTCGTTCGGGGAGAGCGGCAGGGTAGTCCAGGAGCGCTGGGACAAGGCGACGCCGGACGAGCGCAAGAAGATCCTCCGCGCGCACCCGCTCCTCGGCGCACGGCCGATGAAGCACCGGTGGGCCGCCGCCACTCCCGAGGAGCGCGCCGCCTTCCTCGAGGCCACTCCGAGGATGGTCCAGAAGATCAAGGAGGCCTGGGACAACGCCACTCCGGAGCAGAGGAAGCTGCTCGCGCTCGAGCACCCGTATTTCGCGCGCAAGGCCCTCCACCACGCCTGGACGCAGGCGACTCCGCAGGAGAAGCTCGCGTTCCTCGTCGCGCATCCGCCGCTGTACGGCGAGCTCCGGGCCAGGTGGGCCGGCGCGACCGCCTGGCAGAAGCAGTGGTTCGCGAAGAACTATCCGGGGATGGAATCCCTGACGAGCTCGAGACCCTGGGCCGAGACCACGACCGAGGAGCGGGCGCTCTTCCTCGAGGTGAACCCCGGGATCGCGGAGAAGGCGCGCGAGGCCTGGCAGAAGACGCAACCGGAGATGCGCGCGACGCTGGTGCGGAAGTGGCAAGGGTGGCCACTCAAGCCGTACCAAGCGCGGCTCGAGAACGCCGGGAAGACGCTCATCTCGGTGAAGACGCGCCCTGCCGCGACGAGCACCAAGGGAACAGGAAAGCGGCACCCCTAACGCGGTCCAACAGCAACGGGAAATTGCTCACCTTCGGGTTGCAATCCACGCTCGGCGGCGTTTTCCGAGCCACTCCCGCCGAGCACGATGGGGAATCGATGTAACGGCTGTAACGGCGGTCCTCGCCTTCAGGAGCGAGCCCGATTGCCACGTCCGGCTCGGCTCTACACCACCCGCGAAGTCCCTTCGTCGGCCACGTCTCTCAGGGTGAGCACCTCGTTCGCACGGGCGCGGGGAACTTGTCGGCCTGGACGTTCAGGTTGCTGTTCGTGGCGCAGTACACCAGCCCCTTCGTGTTGCGGTCGACGTAGGTATGCGTCGCCGCCGCTTGGGTCCATTCCAGGGTTCCGCCGACGGTGAGTGTCGGGATCGCGGTCCGGAATTGCGGATCCAGGTCCCCGCTGGCGATGAGATTGTCGAGCACGTCGAGCCCCATGGCGCGCAGCCGCACCCGCAGCGTGATCCGGTCTGGAGCGGGGATGATCGCAGTCCCGTTCGTTGGGAAGAACCGCATCTTGTGCGTCTGGTAGAAGGCGGGATCCGACGGAGTGAACGTGGTCAGGGCGGGTAATGCGTTCGTCTCGAAGCTCGCAGCCTCCCAGAACATGTGCACCTGCGCTCCGGATGCGTCGAACATGCAGTCCCGCATGAGCCACAGGTCCGGATCGGTGGACGAGGTCACCGATTCGGCGTCGGCGACGTTGCCCGACTGGTAGACGACGTTGCTGCCCTGGTAGGCGATGAGCTCGATCCAGAGACGGCGGTCCTGCGCGGATCCGCTGGGAAAGGCGTGGCCGGCGGCAGCGTTGTCGATGATGACGCTCACCTGCGAGCCTCCCCCGAATGTCTCCACGCAGACAGCGCTCTGCATCGTCGAGTCGAGCAGGGCCTGCACCTGGTCGCGCTGCCGCTGGGTATCAGGGAAGGGGGTGATCGCGGTGTCCACCGCGGCGATGGTGTGGCTATGTGTTCGCCGCAAGGGGGCGCCGGGGACTGAAGCAGCGGGCATGTCGGACGTGCTCTGCGGCATGTGACATTGGCCGCACGTCGTGCCGGTCGTGGTCGAGAACGCGGACTTCTGCCATTCGCTGAAGGTGCGCTCGATCGCGCCACCATGGGGCGAGACGATGTCGTGGCAGCTCCCGCAGGTGGCGGCCGATTCCGCGCGGTTCCGGTCGAGGAGCGGCGAATACGCGGCGCCGTGCACGCGTCCGCTCGTGGCCGGATCGGTGATGGACGCGTACATCACTCCATCGTTCGCGAGCTTGAGCGGGTTGTCGTGCGTCCCTTCGACGCTCTGCGTGGAATGGCAGAAGAAGCAGGTGACGCCGTGCAGCTTCTGCGAGACCTGGTCGAGGTTCAGCCCATCCGTCGTGGCGCCTTCGTGGACCGCCATTGGTGCATGGCACTTCACGCAGAACGAGCCGAGGGCGCCCTGGGTCTCGCGCTGTCCTCGCTGGTTCATCGCCCGGAACACCGGGTCCTGCGAGGAGTACGCGTGCATGCTGCCCGCCCACTCGGCGTATTGCTGCGGGTGGCAGCCGGCGCACGATTGCGGGTCGAGCAGCTGGTCTCGCGTCAGCTGTCCCGGCGGTTGCTGCTGCGACGACCCGCTGCACGCCTGCAGTGCAGCGATGGTGAGACACAGGAGGGCAATCCTGGCTGGCTTGCTCATGGCGTTGCAACTCATCCGGGGATGCAGAAGAAGAAGTTCGCGGTGTCGCTCGGAGAAGCGCTCGTGAACGTGGTCTTCCAGACGCCGGGCATGAAGAAGTAGATGTTCCCGACGGTGTAGTTGCCGCCGCCGTTCGAAGTAACCTGGGGCGTCACCGGCGAAAAGTGGCCGTGATCGGGCATGAAGGGCACAACGGACAGCGACAGGCTGGGCAGCGGCTGCCCCGCCGCGTCCGTGACCTTGATGGCCCACGTATCCGTTCCTTTGGCGGGCGGAGCCGGATCCGACGAGAGGAGCACGAACTTCATGCCGGCGCTCGCCGAATCGACGGTCAGGTTCGGCGCGTAGGTGGCGACCCGCGGATCGCTCGCGCAATTGACGACGTCACCGCCGTCCGGAGACGAAGATTGCGAGCTGCCGCCGCACGCCGTCCCGAGAGCGAGCGCGAGGAAGAGCGTCGAGCGAAAACGAGTCGAAGCGTCACGTCGATTCATGCCGCTCCTTTCAATTGTCGGGCGCGCCGCACACGAGCCACCCGAGGAGCAGCGCCCGCTGCTGCGAGTCGGGCGCGGGGTTGCCTGCCGGAGGCATCACGCAATGGTACACTTGGTTCAGGATCACGCTGCGCGAGTTGAAGACCTGTTGGTAGGTCGTGAAGGGCAGCACCGCTTCCTGCCCCCCGGGACCATGACAGGAAACGCACCGGTTGGCGATCACGGCCGCGACCTGGGTCTGATAGCTCGGGGCGGGGGACGGGCAGCCTTGGGGCAGGTCGTTCGGGCACGAGAGGCCCTCCGACCCCCCGCAAGCGGCGACCAAGACCAGCGCGATGAGGACCGTCTTCACGCGTGCTCCCGCCTGCCCGGATCAGGGGACGTCGATGAAGAAGGCCGCGTGCCCGTGCGGAGAGTCCGGGACATTGTCCAGGCATTGCTCGTAGAGGTGGAATCTGAACGTCCATCGCCCGGCCCTGTCGAATCGGACCGGCCCGATCTTGTACGTGCCGGGCGGCGACTCGGTCGTGTGCTGGTTCGAATTGGGCGCCGGGTGCGTGCTGTCGAGGTACACCTCAGCGTCCATGTTCGCGCCCGTCGCCGGCGCTCCGTCGGCTTTCCTCGTCGCCGTCACCGTGAAGTTCACGTCGGTGTTCTCGTACACGGGCGAGGCTGTGAACTTCAGGTGGTACTTGCAGTCGTCGTCGTCGGCTTCGGCGTTGTACATCGTCTCGACGTAGGAGGGCGTCCCGGCGTCGCCAACGGTCTGGCAGTGGGCCTGGTCTGTCGGCTGCACCTGCATGCCGCCGTCGGGCAGCGTGCAGTGCTTGTCCAGTAGACCGGAGACCGGACCGCCGGCCGGACCGCGCTGGTCTCCCGACGAGCATGCCCAGACGACCGCCAGCACGACCACCGACAGGACTGCAGCTCGTTTCATCTCCATCGTGATCTCCGCAAGGAAAATGCGAGCACCAGGAGCAGCGCCGACGCGCCGGCGCCGACGCTTCCGCAATGCGAGCCGCCTGGGCTCGGCGATCCGCCGCCATCCGGCTGTCCCGCATCGGCCGGAGCGCGGATGCCCAGGACGCCCTGGATGCGGTCCCAGTGCGCCGCGCAGGCGGTCTGGACGGGCTCGCAGGTGAGCGGCCCCAGAAGCTGCGTGAAGCTCATCACCGGCTGGAACGTCTTCCCGTTGTCGTCGCTCGAGGCGAGGCTGTACCCGTCCACCACCATGTCCGTGCACGCGTAGATGCGGGTCGTTCCTGGGCGCTGTCCGAGACACCGCAGGTGCGGAGCGTTCACGGGAAGGTTGAAGGCTGTCGCGCCCGCTGGCTGCACGTACAGCTTGCCGGCTCGCGTGCCGGCGTAAAGCGCGCCGTCGCTGGCTCGCAAGAACGACGAAAGGGGAGCATCCGTGGTCAAAACCGTCTGGAACGTCTTGCCGCCGTCCGCGGTGACCCTGATCTCGTCCGAGATCGCGCCGACGACGCGCAAGTAGACCTTCTGATCGTCGTCAGGATCGACGGCGAGGATCCGCGGCTCCGTTGCGGCGGGAATGGGGAACGTCGTCGTAAGGATCGGCGGTGTCGCGAAGCGGTCGGCGCTGGCGAGGAAGGTTGCCGACCCGCTTGAGAACGAGGTCGCGTAGGCGACCCCGGGCTTGGAGTGCGCGATCTCGATGCCGGTCAGCAGATCCGGCGTGTCGAGCAGGTGGGGAGCGTCGAACGTCTTCCCTCCGTCGTGCGAGGCGACGATGTAGCTGCCGGTGGTCGTCACGACGTTCGCCAACACGAGCGTGGCGTCGTTCGGATCCGCAAAGAAGTCCGCCACCCCCTGGCCGACGATGGAGCCGCCCGAGCTCGGCCAGGTGCAAGCCACATCCGTCGAGCGCGTCATGTTCTTGATGTCGTATGCGTCCGCGAGCAGAGCGCCATCCGCCGTCACTTCGTAGTAGCTGACGTTCGCGAAAGCGAGCGCTGCGTTCGATCCCGACACGATCCATGGCTCGCAGCTGTACCGCCAGGTCAGCCCGTCATCTTCCGAGACGAGCAAACCGAAGTTCGCTCCAATGAGGATCCGGTGCGGAGCGACGGCGGGAAAGTGGATGCTGAACTCGTCTGGAAACGCGTTGTTCGCGCGCACGGGGTTTGCCGCGGTGAGTGCAACGGCCACGAGCGCCACCATCCCGGGTCGCAAGGAATGGAGCCAGCGTCGATGGCGCGCCATGAGGTGAACGTCCGGCTCCTGTACCCCCTCGCTCGAATTCAAAAGTCCGGGTGGCCGGCGCGCAGCGTTGGCTCCGCGGCCGGCCGCCCGTCGTCGTTCGTCACAATCACCGTCCAGCGCTCCGGACCTTCATGGGAGCAGTTGCGACATCGGCTTCGTGAACTTCACGATCATGAACCCGTTGTCCTGCCCGGCGAACCAGAGATAATTCTCGCTGCCGATGGTGCGGAAACGCACGTTGGCAGAGACGCGGTCGGTCGTGCGGTCCTTTCCTCCGTAATCGGTCCAGAGGGAGGACCCTGGAAGGGTCTTCAACCGTTGCGCGGGCGGCTTGTAGTACGCGATCTCCTTCGGCTTGTACGGATCGCGGACGTCGAAGACGCGCAATCCCGCGCCCCAATAGCCGCACGACAGGATCTTCGGATCCGTCCTGGAGTCGGGAGTGCAGTAATGGGCGGAATATCCGTAATTGTCGAGGTCGGCCGTCTCCGCCGGATAGTCGACGATGTACTGCTGACACTTCGCCGGGTCGTTCACCTCGAGCATCAGCTTGGCCGCAAGCTTCGGATGCGTGTCGTCGCTGATGTCGATGATGCGCGCAAACCCGAACGGCGGAAAACCTTTCGCGCACGCGTCTGCTCGGCCAGCAGCGGGAGACGCGAGCTTGCTCCACCCCGTCTCGTCGGTGAAGATGATGTACGGCTTCCCGCCCCACGTGACGGGGATCGTCTGCTGCGCGACCCCGCCGTCATCCCAGTAGAACGTGCTGACGAGCTTGGGCTGTGGAGTAGCGATACGCTTCTGGATGTCGCTGGTGTCCAGGATCGTGAGCCCGTTGGGACCCGTCAGACCAAACGGCGCGAAGTTGCCCCAGTGCGTCAGGTATGCCCGATTTCCATCGTTGCTGATGGAGATGTCGTGGGTCTCATTGATGTCACCGGCTCCGTGCCAGATCAGCTTCGGCGCGGTCGCATCCGTGATGTCCATGGCAGTGAACCCGGTCCCGCCGGCGCCGGTGCCGTAGTACGTCTTTCCATCCGGGGCGAAGTCGCCCGCATGCCCCGTGTGCCCCGGAACGTCGACGTCCGAGAGCAGCGCCGGATGGGCACAGTCGGACGCGATGTCGTAGAAGGCGAACTGCCGGTCCGTCGGCTGTGAAGCTCCAAAACCGGGACCTTTGGTGGCTCCGAGCAGCTTCCGTGGCTCATTCACCTTCAGCGATTCCCACGGATCGATCATCGCGCGCGCGGTCAGGTACGTGGTGACGTGCGGGCTTGCCGGGTTCGAGGCGTCCACTACGACCGCGCCGGGATGCGTCTTCGATGCGTTGTTGTACGTGCCGAAGTAGGCGCAGTCGTTGAACCAGGTGAGTTGCCATTGCGCGCCCTGCTCCTGCACCTGGCTGACCAGCTGGAGGTTGCAGGTGTACGCCGTCTCCGAGGCGCTCGGACTGCCCGTCCGCTCCGCCAGCGTGGTCTGCCCCTGCAGGCCCGTCTCCGGACGGTCGTTCGTGCCACACAGGGCTTTCGGAACCGAAGTCGTCCAGGGGGCCGGAGCGCTGCTCCCGCCGCCGCACATGGCCAGCAACGGCCCGAGGATGAGCAACAGCGTTGGAACACCGACCCGGCGCAACCTGGGCGTTGACAAGCGAGACACCAACCGCTTCGACATGGTGAGAGTCCTTTCGTTGACGATCCCTCGAATGCCTGTTGATTGTGGGACGGACGCTGCAAGGTGGGTGATCGAAAAGTCAAGTGACGCTGCGTCGTCTCGTCTCCCGCGGCCCACAGTCGCTCTCGATCACGGACTCGTGACCTTGTGCGAACCTCCAGAAAAAGGCAGCAGAGGAGCAGACTTAATCATCTAAGGCGACGCCACCGAGCTACCCACTGGAACGAACCGCTCACTGCCCTGGGGAAGTGGCGCTCGCAGTCCCGTTCGGGCTCGCTGCGGAAGAGCTCCCGCGCAAGAGGCGCATGGCCTCCAGCCGCTCCGGGAACGGTCGCTTCGAATCCAGCGCGGCTTTCAATTCGCTGCGCGCGAGGTCCGCCTTTCTCTCGCGAGCGTAGATCGCGGCGAGATGGAAGTGCGGACCCGGCTCATCCGGGGCGCCGTTCACGGCGGCCTGCAGCAACGCACGGGCACGGATCGCGTCGCCGGCGCGGTAGCGCACCCATCCCAAGCCATCGAGCAAGAGAGGGTCGGAAGGCAGATCGGATTGCAAGCGCTGCGCGACCTGCAGCAACCGCTGCGACGATGCGCCGTCCTCGACCTGCGAAGCGACCAACGTGGCGAGCTTGTACTCGACGACGTCCAGATCGGGTCTCCGCGAGAGAACGTCATCGTAGATTCGGATCGCTTCATTGGCCTTGCCGAGATCGGCGCTGATCTGTGCCAACGTCATCTGGAGGTCGAGAGCCTGCGGGAAACGATCCAGCCCTTGCTGCAGGATGCTCAGGGCGTCCGTAGCCCGATCGACGTCCAGGTAATGATCTGCGAGATGTTGATAAGGCAATGGCGAATCCGGTTGCAAAACGAGGCCCCGTCTGAGCGCGGCCTCCGCCTGGATCGGATCGCGCGCGTCCATGTAAGCGCGGGCGGCCATGGCGCGTGCAAACGCGAACCCCGGATCGCGCTCCGCGAGCCGCATCAATCGTTCCCCTGCAAACGCAGCGCCTTTCTTGCGCGACCAGGTCTTCGCCAAGGCGGTGGCGACCACCGGGGAACGCGGCGCAGATTTCAGGGCCTCGGACAGGTACTTTTCGGCCTCGTCCGCGTCGCCTCGCGCAAGCTCGAGGATGCCTGCCAGGAAGGCCGCAAACGTGGTGTCCGGATATGTCCGGCGGGCGGACTCGACGATGCGTTGCGCCGCGGTCCAGCTCTGCTGCCGCATGTGGACTTCCAGTGCCTGTCGCATCTGTGCAAGTCGGCCTGGCCAGTGCTCACGCGCGAGCGCGCCGAGTTTGTCGCGGCCGGACTGGGCCTCGGCGCGAACCCGGCTCGGCGGGACCGGTGCCGGTCCCAAGTCGCGTCGGATCAGTTCGCCGAGCAGCGCCGCGATCGCGGCCGGGTCGTTCCGCGCCGATTGCAAACGGGCGTGTGCATCGCGCAGCGTGCGGGACTTCGGCAGCAACTCCAGCGCTGCATCCAGTCTCGCAAGCGATGCCTCGGCTCGACCGCCCCCGGCGTCCAGGACCGCACGCAGCGCGAGCGCCTCCTCGTCCGCGGGACGCTGCAGAAGAAGAGCGTCGAGCTGCTTGTGCACAGCTTCGCGGTCACCGGCGAGCAGCTTGACCCGTACGAGCCCGAGTTGCGCGTTCCATGCGGCGCCGGAACCGCTGTGCGCGCTGACGATCTCCTCCAGAAGGTTGCTGGCGTCCCGCGCGCTGCCGCGTTCGGCCAGCAAGGAAGCTAGAGGCAGCAACAACGCGGGATCCTGGCCGACGGCCGCGATGCCCCGGTTGACCGCTTCGATGCCGGCATCGGCGCCCTGTGAACGCGCCGCGCTGCGCACGAGCAGTGCCCAGCACGCGACATCCTTCGGTGCTGCCTCTACCGCCGCCCGCGCATCGAGGTGAGCGCCATGGTATCGCCCCAGGCGGAATCGGATCTCCCCTCGAAGCGAATGCGCATCCGCACGCTTCGGCGCCGCTGCAATCGCCTTGTCCAGGGCGGCTTCAGGTGCCTCGAGCAAGCCGCTTTTCACCATCAGGTCGGCAAGCCCGATCCAGCCGTCCGGGCTGTCCGGATGCAACTCGGTCAGGGACTGGAACTCCAGGAACGCGAGCTCCCAGTTTCCTAGACCGAGCTCGATGTTGGCGAGTTGGTAGCGCGCATCGGCATTGCCGGGCTGCAGCCGAAGCGCGGCGCGGAGCTCGCTCCGTGCCTGGTCGAGCTCGTGGGCAACCAGATGCGCCCGGGCCCGTTTCAGGCTGAGCGCTACCCGTCGCTGCGAGACGAAACGAGACGACAGCGCCCGAGGCAGCCCGACCGCTGTCGCCAGGATGAGGCACAAGGCAATCCAGCCCCGGAGCTTCAGCCGGTCACGAATGAAAGCGATCGCCCGGAACATGCTGACGGAAGTTGATCCTTACCCGTTGGGATATCCAAAGGCTTGTACTCCGGCAAGTCTTCAAGCGTCCACCTGACGAGGTGTTTGACACTTCTCTATGCGTCACGGTAGCGCTGAACATCGACCGATCCGAGAGGCGATCCATCCATGCCGACCCTCGCCGTCAAGCCGACCCTCGCTCCTGCTCGCCGTGTCGATGCTCGCATCGTCATTACCGGAGCGCTGATCGCCACCATCTGCGCCATCTTCTGGCTCGGTTCCCGTTACCCGTCGCTGCAGAGCAAGGCCGGTGCCGACCCTGATGAAGCGCTCTCCACCCCGCTCGGCTTCGAGGGCCACTTCTCCGAGCCGCGCGCGGACGAGAAATTCAAGCGCGTCCTCTGGGTCGCGGCCGAGTGGGGCGTCACGAACAAGCAGGGGATGACGTTCGGCATCCTGCTCGCGGCCGCCCTCCTCACGGTCGTTCCGCTGCTGCCCCGCCCGCGCGGCGGAAAGTTCGCCGGCTCGGTGCAAGGCATGCTGCTCGGCGCACCATTGGGCGTGTGCGTGAACTGCGCGGCGCCCATCGGGCAGGCCATGCTCAAGGGCGGCAGCCGCGTCGAAATCGCCCTGGCGACGATGTTCGCCTCCCCCAGCTTCAACGTGATCGTGCTGGGCATGCTGCTCGCCTTGTTCCCCTGGTATCTGGCGGCGCTCAAGCTCGCCACCAGCCTGGTGATGGTGCTCGTCGTCGTGCCGTACCTGTCGCGGCAGGCCGATCGGCCAGGATGGAGAAGGCCCCTCCAGGCGCCGGCGAGACTTCCGGGCTTGCGCATCTTTCAGTGGCTGGAATCGGCGTTCGGCAAGGTTTCGGATGCGCTGTTGACGCCCGCCGGACGCGCGCCGAAGGGGTTCATCCACGCCTTCGGCTGGGTCGTGATGCGGTACGCAAAGAACCTCTGGACGGTGATTCGCCTCTCCCTGCCGCTGATGGTTCTTGCCGGTGTTCTCGGCGCTGCGCTGGTGGAGCTCCTCCCTTGGACGCGGGTCGCGCAGATCGCGCAGGTCGAAGGCTTCGTTGCGAACGCCGCCGTGATCGTCCTCGTCGCCGCGTTCGGCACGCTGTTGCCTGTGCCCATCGCGTTCGACGTCGTCGTCTGCGCTGTGCTCTGGAACGCGGGCGTGCCGATGTACGTCGTGGCGACGCTCCTCGTCACGCTGGGCATCTACAGCGTCTACCCATGGAGCCTGATCGGCACGACGCTGTCCTGGAGGATTGCAGCTCTCGCCGGCGCCGCGGTGCTGGCCCTGGGCGTCGCAGGCGGAGCAACGGCTGGGCTCTTGGACCGCTGGCACGACCTGAGGACCGTTCAGCAGGCGGCAGCGCTGCTGGACAAGCTGCCGGCTCCCAAGGCGCAGCCGGTGATTCTGCCCGCCGGCAGAACCAGCGCGGAGCTGCGCGGTCTCGCTCCCGCGCTTCCGGCGGCCAAACGAGTGATCACCTCGAACGGCGTCGAGGTCTGGGGTGCGCCGTTCGGCGGCACCCCCTCCAAAGGCGGGAAGACGCCCTTCACCCGGATCGAGGGCGCCACCCTCGGGTTCGATCGGCTCCCGATGCCGCGCCCTTACCAGCTCATGCAGCCCGGGCCCATGCACCTGGGCGGCATGGCCGCGGGCGACGTCAACGGAGACGGCTGGCCCGACGTGGCGGTCGGGACCAACTTCGGCGTGTTCCTCTACGTGAATCTCGGCGGCCGCTTCGAGCTGCAGCACATCGACTTCCCGCCGATGAACGACTGGATCGTCTCCACCGTCGCGTTGGTGGATCTCGACGGGGATGGCGCGGTGGATCTGTTCTTCTGCACGTGGATGCACGGCTGCCACATCCTCTACAACCGCGGCGGTTCGTTCTCCGGCGCGGCGCACGTGGAGCTGCCGAGGTTCGACGAGACAGCGGTCACCGCCGTGGCGTTCGCGGACGTCGATCGCGACGGGCGGCTGGACATCGTGACCGGCGCCAGCACTTCGCAGCCGCGGTTCTTCTATCCCGCGCCGGCGATCAACCGTGTCTGGCACAACAAGGGCGGAGGAAAGTTCGAGCCGGAAGCGCTGCCCGGTCCGGAAGGCGACACGCTGACGTTGCTGTTCACCGATCTGAACGGCGACGGCTGGCCCGACCTGTTCGTCGGCAATGACTTCGACGAGCCTGACCGCGTGTACCTGAACGATCACGGGAAGCTGCGCCCGGTCAAGGCGGCCGGGAACCCGATTCCGCGCTCGACGACGACCACCATGTCCGCGGATGCGGCTGACCTGAACAACGACGGCCGCGACGAGATCTACATCGGCCAGATCGCCATGGGCACGGTCAGCCAGATGGCCAAGGCGCTGGCCCAGCCCGTAGGAAGCTGCGAGATCTATCCGGACCTGGCGGAACGATCGCGCTGCGACGTCGCGGCGCGCTTCCAGCTCACGTCCATCAACGCCCGGAACCTGAACAGCGTCGACCCCTGCGTCGAGTTGAGCGATCCGGTGCAACAACGCGACTGCGTGGTGACCTCCCACCATTGGTTCCGGGTCCTCGCACGCCTGCCGGCGCTCGGCGCCGACAAAGCGAAAGTGATGGCAGAGTGCGCGAAGATTCCCCGCGACTTCACCACCCTGCACGACGTCTGCGGGACGATCGCGCTGAGCCCGATGGACAACGAGGAATCCGACGTCACGTATGCCGACGAGATGCCTTCGGTGAAGCACACCAACCTTCTTTTTGCGCCGGAGGGGAAGGGATTCAGGGACGTCACTTCGGCGTGGCACGCCGGGTTCGGCGGCTGGACCTGGAACGCGAAATTCGCGGACCTCGACAACGATACCTGGCAGGATCTCTACGTAGCGCAAGGCTCTCGCCTGCGTCCCGGGAGCGTGTCCGCAACTTTCTACCACAACCAGCACGGCACGACGTTCACGGAGGAGACGAAGAAGTTCGGCCTGGAGGATCATGTCCCCGCCGGTGCGTACCTGTACATCGATTTCGACAATGACGGCGATCTGGACATCATCACGCATCCCTTCCAGCTGACTCCGGTGGTGTGGCGCAACGATTCGCCCAAAGGCGCGGGGTTCCAACTCGCGCTCGACGATCGCCGCTCGCCGAACCGCAATGCCATCGGCGCCCGGATCGAGATTCGCGCGCCGGATGGCCGGCTGCAGGTCCGGGAGATCAAGGGGAGCGGAGGCTACGCATCTTCCGACGTGCCGGTGGCATTCTTCGGGCTGGGCGACTGGCCATCGGTCGCCTCGATCAAGGTCCTGTGGCCGGGCGGCGACTCCTCCAGCGTGGATGGCCTGACACTCGCGTCGGGGAGCTACACGCTGGTTCGGCTGGCGCAGGGAACCCCGCGCGAGACGGCTATCTCATGGCCGGGGCAGCGGCCGTGACCTTGACGTCGACGGCGTTCAACTGCATGGGTCAACGCCCGGAAGGAACGGCAACTGCGCGCCTGCTGGACGCCCGGTCGTCGCGCAACATCCGCAGCGCATCGAATCGCTCCGCGAACGGCCGGCCGGAACCCAGCGCGGCGTTCAGCTCCCTGCGGGCGAGGTCGCGCTTCCCCTCGTGTGCGTAGACCGCTGCGAGGTGGAAACGCGGACGCGGCTCTTCGGGCACGTTCTTCACCGCGGCTTCGAGAAGCTCGCGCGCACGGCGCATATCGCCTGCCCGGTACCGCAGCCACCCCAATACGTCGACGAGCAAGGGGTCCGAAGGCATGTCACCTTGCAGATCATGGAGGATCTGCGCTGCGCGCTGCCCCAGGGAGTGGTCGTCCTCCTGTGAACCCAGCAACATGGCGAGCCGGTACTCGACGATGTCTAGATCCGGTCTCGCCGAGAGAACGGTTTCGTAAGCGCGTGCGGCGTCTCCGATTCGCCGCACGCTCGCGCTGATCTCCGCAAGCATCATCCGGAGCGCGAGGTCGCGCGGGAAACGTTCAAGTCCCTGCTCACAGATGCCGAGGGCCTCCGGCGCCCGATCGAGGCCGAAGTAATAGTCGGCCAGGTGCTGGTACGGCACGGCCGAATCCGGTTGCAGCTCGAGCCCCCGTCTCAGCGCGGCCTCGGCGTGGATGGGATCGCGCGCTTCGACGTACGCGCGGGCGGCGAGATATCTGGCGAGAGCGAACGACCGGTCTCGTTCAGCGAGCCACATCAGCCGTTCGCCGGCGAAAGCAGCGTTCTTCTTTCGCGACCAGGTCCTTGCGAGCGCCGCAACGACCGTGGGATTCCGTGGCGCGACGATGAGGGCCTCCGACAGTTGCCGTTCGGCCTCGTCGACGTTGCCACGCGTGAGCTCGAGGATGCCGGCCAGATAGGGCGCAAAAACGCTGCCCGGAAACGCCCGGCGCGCAGAGTCGACGATTCGTTGCGCTTCCGTCCACCCCTGTTGCCGGAGCTGCGCCTCCAGTTGCTGTCGCGTAGCTCCGAGCCGCCCCGGCCAGGCCTCGCGCATCCACGCGCCGAGGCTGCCCACGTCGATCTGCCCGTCGTCGCGAAGCCGCCGCGGCGCGGCCAGCGCGGGGACGTCGGCATCCTTGGCGGGCGTGGAGGGGCCGCCGGTGCGCAGCGCGACGCGTGTGAGCGTCAGTTGCGCGTTGCGGGCGATATCGGATTTCTCGGGCGCGGAAGCGAGCGCGGCCTCGGCATCGACGCGCGCCCCGTGGTAACGCCCGAGACGGAACCGGAGGTCTGCTCGCAGCGCGTGCGCGTCCGCCCGCCCCGGCGCAGCCTCGAGCGCCCTGTCCAGCGCCGCCTCCGGAGCTTCCAGCCAGCCGCGCTTCACCATCAAGTCAGCGAGCGCGATCCAGCACTCCGGGTCCTCGGGGTGAAGCGCCCCCAGCGACTCCAGCTCCAGGAATGCGAGCTCCCAGTTGCCGAGGCCGAGCTCCATCGCCGCGAGTTGCCGGCGCGCCTCGACGCTGTCGGGCTGCAGCCTGAGCGAGGCGCGGAGCTCCGCCCGAGCCTGCTCGAACTCGCGCGAGGCGAGATGCGCCCGTCCCCGGTCCAGATGATGCGCCGCCCGCCGACCGGTCACGAACCGCGAGCCCCAGACCTGCGGCAGCAGGAGCGCGATCGCCGCGATCGCGCAGAGCGCGATCCAGAACGGCAACCTCGGCAGGCGGCGCCGCATCGAAGGCGAGCCTACCATGCGAGCCGCTAGCGGCCCTCGAGCTCGTGGAGCAACCGGCGCGCTTCGGGCTCCTCGTCGAACGTCCGACCCGACCGGATGGCTTCCTGCAACTCGCGGCGGGCGCCTGCGGCATCCTGCACCCGCACATAGGCGAGGGCCAGCTCGAACCGAAGCTGCGGCGATTCCGGCGCCCGGTCGCGCGCAGCTTCCAGCCATCGACGCGCTCTCGCGGCATCGTTTGCGGCTTCGAGCAGCACCAGGCCGACCGCGCCGAGGACGTCGGGATCGGAGGGCGCATCGCACTCGAGAACGCGGACGAGCTGCAGCGCGCGCTGACGCCCCAGCGCGTCCTTTCGGGCGGTGATCAGCAGGCGCGCAAGTTGAGCGGCTGCGGCGTCATCGTCGGGCCGCGCCGACAGCGCCGATTCCCACGAACGCAACGCCGCCTCGCGGTCGCCGAGCCTCAGATAGCCGCGCGCCTGCTCCCGGAGGAGATCGGGATCCGTCGGAAACCGGACCAGGCCCTCCGCGGCGGTCGCGATGGCATCGCTCGCCCGATCGAGCTGCACGAGGAATCGCGCGACTTCGCGAAAAGGCACGGGCGACGCCGGGAGGACGCGGAACATCCTCCGGATGGTCGCCTCCGCCCTGGTCGGCTGCGATTCCTCCAGATATGCGGCGGCCGCGATCGGGAGCGGGTAAGCGAACGCCGGATCGCGGTCGACCATCCGCACGAGCTGATCCCCGGCGTACCCCGGCCCGCGCTGCCTCGCCCAGAGCGCAACCAGGTTGCCGATCGGGCGGTGCGATCGCGGCGAGAAGGCGAGAGCCTCCCGAAAGGATCGCTCTGCGCGGTCGAGATCGCCCATGGTCAACGACGACACGCCGTCGAGCCAGGGGCCGAGCATGGTGTCCGGATAGTCCCTGCTCGCGCCGGCGGCGAGAGCGCCTGCGGCCGCCCAGCTGTTGCTGCGATTTGCCGCGGCGAACTCGCGCATCAGCTCGCCCAGGCGGCCGGGCCACGCCGTCGCCTCGGCTCCCGGAGGCTGGACTTTCGCGGGTCCGCAGTCCCCTGCGTCGAGGCGAGCGCTCGCGCTGGTCAGAATGGCCCTTGCGGCGACCGACCCAGGATCGTGCCGCAGGACCGCCTGCGCGTCGATGACCGCGCCGTGGTAGCGGCCGATCCGGGAGCGGAGATCGGCGCGGCGGAGGCGTAGATCGGCGCGTTCCTGAGCGCGATCGACTGCGTTGGTCAGCGCGGCTTCCGCCTGCTCGAGCTGCGACGCGTGCAGCCTGACTTCGGCGAGATCGGACCAACCTTCCGGATCCTCGGGAAACGCGTCCGTGTACGACTGCAGCTCGAGGAACGCGCGCTCGATCTGGTGATCGCGGAGGTGCAGCTCGCCAAGCAGACGTCGCGCCCGCTGGTGGAGCGGGTCGCCGTCGAGCGTCAGCGCCAGCTCGGAAGCGGCGCTCCGCTCTTCGCCCTGAGCGAGCATCCGCTCGGCCTTGGAGAAGTGACGTCGCGCCAGGGAACGCGCCACCGGCGCCCGGGCGAACCAGGCTCCAGCCGCGGCGGCCGCCACCGAAGCGAGGATCGCGACGGCCCAGCGCGCCCGCGCGAGGCGCCAGGGCCGCCGCTCTTCTGGCGCACGGTCCGTCCCTGCCCCCCTGCGCGTACCCGGCATGGGCGACTCAGTCGGCCCGGCCCGTCCCCGCGAGGGGCTGCGGACCCGCCAAAGGCCGCACGAGCCGGTACCGCCCCGCCTTCAGCGTTCCCGCCATTTCGCCGGTCTTCCCGTCCGGCCACAGCACCCGGATGGAGGCGACCGACGGCCAGTCTCCCAGGCCGAAGCGCGCCACCAGCAGGTCGTGCGATTGGTTCCCGCCGCTCGCCTTGATCTCGCGCATCTGCAGGCGCCCGTCCGGCGCGCGGATCTCGACCCGCGCGCCGACGCCGTAGCGGTTGGCGGTACGGCGATCGTCGAGGCGCACCTCCAGCCCCGGCGCTCGCGCACCGTCGTTCCGCCACACCACCGGCGTGAGCTGGAACGGATACGTGATCACGTCGAGATCGCCGTCCAGGTCGTAATCCAGGAAGAGCGAGGCGGCCGTGGGCAGATGATCTTCGAGCCCCATCGCGCGCGTCTGCTCCTCGAATTCCTGGCCGTTCCGGTTCCGGTAGAAGACGTTGGAAGGGTTGTAGAGCCGCAGCCGCGTGCCTTGCGCGATGAAGAGGTCTTGCCAGGTATCGTTGTCCAGGTCTGCGAACTTCGCGTTCCAGGTCCAACCACCGTAGCCGACCTTCCACCTGGCGGTCACGTCGTGGAAACGGCCCCCGTCGCGAGCGAACATCAGATTCGTGTGCCCGACCGAGGGAATCTCGTCGGTGAGGACCTTGTGCGTCTGGTTGTAGTCCATCGGGCTCGCGGCCATGGCCGCGCAAACGTCGTGCATGGTGACGAAGTCGGCGGGGATCCTGGCGCACTCGGCGAGCACGGCATCCTTCTCCGCGCCCGCCGCGGGAAGGCGGAGCAGGACGCGAGTCCAGAAATACGCCGTCACCGCGCAATCGCGCTGTTCGACCGGATCGGCGAGCTCCTCGCAGAGATCGATGCTCCAGGTGTCGCGCCCGCGCGCGACCGCCGCCTGGAAGCGCGCGAGCGCATCGCAGCGCGACAGGTCGGCGACGTCGGAGTAGATCCCGCAGCTCCTGACGGGCGGCGCGAGCCGCTTGGGCAGCTCGTTCATCCGGCCCATGGCGATCTGGCCGATATAGAGCTCGGCCTTGCCGTCGTTGTCGACGTCGGCCGAGTCGAACGACATCGTGGTCATCGTCGAGTAGGGCAGCGGGCTCTCGTCCTTCTTCACCGGCCGCAGGCGGCCGCCCCGGTTGAGGAAGATGCGGTCGGGCTCGTCGAAATCGTTCCCGACCATCAGGTCCGGGCGGCCGTCGCCGTCGAGGTCGGTGAACAGCAGCGACAGCGTGTCGCCTTCGGGGCCCGGCAACGCTTCCGGCGTGAACCGGCCGCCGCCCTGGTTCCTCCACAGCCGGTTCACTGCGGGTGCCGGATAGAAGTACCAGGACTCGAACGTCGCGCCGCCGGTCACGATGTCGAGGTACCCGTCGCCGTCCACGTCGGCAAAGGCGGTCGAGGCCGCGCAGGCCTCGGAGGCGCGAGGCAGCTCGACGTGCGTGGCCGCCGGGAACTCGCCGCCGCGGTTGAAGAGGACATGGCTGCCGTGCATCCAGGCGGAAAAGTAGAGGTCGAGGGCGCCGTCGCCGTCGAGGTCCACCAGCGCCACGTCGCAGATCGACCACTCCCGCATCTCCGGGAAGTCGATCTGCTGCAGCGCGAACTTGCCGCCCAGGTTCACGTAGAGGAAGACGCCGTAGGGCGTTCCGACGGCGACGTCCGGCCAGCCGTCGTCGTTGACGTCGCCGGCCGCCAGCGGTCCCAGGTGCATCGGTCCGGGCTGCATCGACTGGTAGGGGCGTGGCAGCGGCAGCCGCTTGAAGCCGAGAAGCGAGCCGTCGATGCGGAAGAAGTCCTTCGCGCCGCGCGCTCCGGACGGTTCGAACGGCGTGTACCAGAGCTCCACGTCGCCCGAGCTCATGATTCTCGCCGCGGAGGGCTGCGGCCGCGCGAGGCCGCGCAGCTCGACGGCGGAAAGCCCGATCGGCAACGCCGGGTGCTGCGGCGGCGGCGCGGGCAGCGAGGCGAGCTGCGCCGCCTTGCGGGCCTGCCGCAGGTCGTGCCAGTTCTCCAACACCGCGGCCGCGCCGCCTGTGGCAATGCCGATCGCGAACACCGCCGCCGCCGCCAGGCTGGCGATGCGCCAGGACAGGGTCGCGCCAAGCAGGCTCCAGGCATAGACGCTGTAGATCCCGAGCGTCACCAGCAGCGCGGCGACGATGGGGATCGGCATGCCGGAATTGAGGAGCACCGAGCAGACGATCACGTCGAACGCCATGGGAACGGGGAGCAGCACGCCGAACGCGGTGGCCCCGATCAAGAGCCCCACCGCCGGGAGCGCTGCCTGCGCCTTGGAGGCGTGAGTGAGGACGTCCCAGGGCACGATCTCGGCGAGCACCGCGCCAGCGACGCCGGCGAGGAGCATCAGCGGAAGCGCGACGACCGTGACGCGCCACAGGTTGCGCGGGTAGTGAAGCACGACCCACCCCACCGAACGGAAGAACCCGGCGGGCTCCGGCGCCGCGCTTCCGGACAGCGCCGGCGTGCCGATCATCGATTCGACCTTCTGGAACCAGCCGACGCCCGGCAATTTCGCCGCCGCGGGCGCCGGGCGAGTCCATCCGGGGCGCTCCGCCAGCCGGGCAAGCCACGGCGCGACCAGGAGCACGGTGACGAGCCCGGCGAGGATCTTCAGGAGCGCCAGGTACCAGGGAAACATCGAGAGCACGATCCCGAGCACGATGACGTTGAACGTCGGCGAGCTGAACAGGGTCGCCAGCGCGACCTCGACGCGGCTGCCGCCTTTCAGCATGCCTTGGGCGATCGGCGCCGCGCAGTTGACGCAGACGCCCAGCGGGGTTCCCACCAGCATCCCCTGGATGGCGCCGGCGAGCTTGCCTCCGCGCGCGCGGCGGAGCAGCGGGATCAAGGTCAGCATTCCCGCAGCGAGCAGGAGGCCGTAGGTCATTCCCTGCCGGTTCGTCAGCGCCCATTCGACGGACGTCCAGGCGACGTGCCGCAGGCGCTCGCCGCTGGGCGGCTCCGGGAAGAAGCGCTCGAACCCGAGCGGCGTGGAGAGCGCCTCGTTCGGATCCGCGCTCGCCTTGCCCTGCAGGGAGGGATAGCGCGAGCCGATCCAGAACATCGCGCTGAGCCCCGCCATCAGCGCGACGCTGAGCGCGACGCGGAAGTCGAAGCGGCGCGCGGGGAGCGAGGCGGATGCAGGAAGTTCGCTCATCTGGACTCCTCCGCGCGGTTACAGCGACTCCAGAAAGAGCAGCAGGTCCGCGCGGTCCGGATCCTGCAGCACCGCGAAGCGGTCGCGCGCCGTCTTGCCTTGTCCGTCGTGAGCGAGGATCGCATCCGCGATCGTCGTCGCGCGCCCATCGTGGAGCAGCCGGTGCTGGAAGGGCAAGCCCCACAGGGGAGCGGTGCGCATCTCGCCTCCCCAGGCGTCGCCCTGGTCGATGCCGTCGCCCAGCGTCCCCATGTCGTGGAGCAGGAAGTCGGAGAACGGGTGGTACGCGACGCGATCCAGCGCGGCCGACGAGCCTGGCCCGGTGACCAGCGTCTGCAGATGGCACGCCGCGCAGCCGATGTCGGCGAACAGCTCGCCTCCCCGGGCCGGCGGCGCTCGCGTGCGCGGAGGCGGCCCGAGGAACCTCATGAAGTCCGTGGCGCTCGCGAGCGCGCTGCCGTTCGGGTCGTTCACGCCCGGCGACGGGTTGTTGGCGAGCGAGCTGCAATCTCCCTGCGGGCAATTCTCGTCCGGGAACATGGGCGTGGTGATCCCCATCTCGTTGACGAACGCGTCCGCAGTGAACTGCAGCAGCGTCGGCTCCGACGCCTTCCACCCGAACCTCCCGGCCGCATCGGCGCCGCTGACCAGGTCGCGCACCCGCGCGGGCCGTCCCGCCACCTCCGGATGATGGGCGCGCTGCCACGCGGCCACGACGGCGAAAGTGGCGTCCGGAGTCGCGTCGACCAGACCGAGCCCGAAGACCGGCGAAGTTCGACGCTGCGCGACGACGTTCGCGGCCGGGGGGAGCGTCTCCGGCGCCCAGGCGAACCCGTTCACGGTCCCGATCGCCTCGTCCTGCAACATCGGCCCACCCGAGGAGAGGAGCGGGTCGAAGCTGCCGTCCGCGTTGCGGTGGCCGAAACGCGTCTCCAGGCGCTGGTTGGTTCCGCCGATGGCCGGCGGCGAGTCATGACACGCGGAACAAGCGGCGGCGGTCATCACCGGGCCGAGCCCGCTGCTCGCGTTCCGCGTGCGCGTAAACTCGGCGAGCCCTGCCTCGAAGCGCTGCCGCTCCTCGGCGGTGATGCCGGGCAGCGCGGCTCCGTAGGCGGTTCCGGTCACCTCGCGCATGCCGCGCGCTCCGGTGACGTCGCTCAAGTCCGGCTGCGCTGCGCACGCGGCGGCGGAGAGCGCGAGCGCGAGGCTCCGGAGGCGTCGGCGCATGAGGAGGCGCAGCCTAGCCGAACGGCTGCGCCGCTCCCAAGCGATGCCGCGTCGTCGAATCGAAGCGCGCGCGAGGATCGGCACTCCGACAAACATCTGATATCCGCCTGGCTTTGCGCGATTGCTGACGCGATGCGCCTTGATCCACCAACCGCCACGCGGGACAGGCGGGTTGGAAGATTTGCAAATCGAGGGGCCAAAATGACGAAGTCGAACGCAACGCGCATTGCAGCTGCGATGCTGACGCTCTTTCCGGCGCTTGCTGCCCGAGCTGGTACGGTTGGCAAGGCATCCTGCCGCGCGAATGACAAGGTCGAAACCGGTCTGCAGGGACTGACCACGCAGGCCGAGATCGACAGCGGTGCGGCCAAGGCCGGCTTCAACTGCAACGCGGACATCGTCGGGCAGTACCAGGGCGAAGGGGCCAGCTGGCAACTCACCGCGTGGAAGAACTGCGCCTACTTCGACCAGCGGCTCAACTCGGCGGAGGCGCACCCGGGTACGGTGGTGCTCGACGTCTCCGACCCGAACAACCCGAAGCCTACGGCGTGGCTGGCCGACAACGCGATGCTCGATCCGTGGGAGTCGCTCAAGGTCAACGCGACCCGACAGCTCCTCGCCGGCGACCAGAAGTCGGGCGTCGGCTTCACCATCTACGACATTTCACAGGACTGCCTGCACCCCGTGCAGACGGCGTCCATCAACATTCCAGGCATGCTCGGCCACACCGGGCAGTGGGCACCGGACGGAAACACCTACTACATCACGCCACTGAGAACCGATCAGACCATCGTGGCCGTCGACACGAAGGACCCGGCGCACCCGGCGCTGATTCCTTGCGCAGCAGAATCGTACGGCTGCGGCACGAACGGCTTCTTCACCGCTCCTTCCGCCGACTTCTTGACGGCCAGGTGGCACGACCTCGAGTTCTCCAAGGACGGAAATACCGCGTACATCTCCATGCTCGGGACCGGAACCTTCGCGCCGGGGAACGGGCTGGTCATCATGGACGTCAGCGACTTCCAGTCGCGCAAGGCGAATCCAGCCTATCGCCTCATCAGCCAGTTGAGGTGGGACGACGGAAGCGTCGGAGCGCAGAACTCGCTGCCGATCACCATCAAGGGCAAGCCGTACATCCTCTTCACCGACGAGTCCGGCGGTCCGCTCGCCGGGTGTTCGCAGGGCAAGTCCGCCGCCGGATTCCCGAGACTGATCGACATCAGCGATCCGAAGAATCCCGTGACCGCCTCCAAGCTGATCCTCGACATCCACGATCCCGCGAACTGTACGGTGGCGGCGACCACGCCGGTGACGAACGCAACCGTCACAAACGGAAACACGAGCTCCGCGCCCTTCGGGTTCTCTTGCCATTACTGCAACGTTGACGACGTGGACAATGCCAAGATTGCGGCGTGCAACTGCTTTGCGGCGGGACTGCGCATCTTCGACATCAGCAACGCCACCGCTCCGAAAGAGGTCGCGTACCTGAAGCCGTCAGCGCAGGGCACCAAAGCCCTCCCCGGATCCCAGTACGCCAACTCGGCGGCCCCCACTTTCGTGAGAAACTTCGACTGGGCCACGTCCAAGCCCAGCTTCCCGAAAGATCGCGGCATGACGTCCGGCGATCTCTGGACCACGACCCAGGACAACGGGTTCATGGTGGTGAAGCTCAGCACCGGGGGCGGCGGCGGCGGATGCGCCACCGCCGACGCGTCGCTCGGCGGCCTGATCGCGTTCTGGCTGACGCAGATGCTCCGGCGTCGCCGGTTGCGCAGCCGCGTTTGAGGCGGTAGCAGCTCGCCTGGGGTGGCCGACCGTGGCGCTACCCGCCCCGGTCGTGGAAGGATGGCCGTGTAATAGGATTCGAGCGTGAGGGGGCTCCGAGAGGCCCAAGCCTTACATCATGGCGCGCCCACCACGTTGCTTCCGGCCCTTCCGTTTGGACATGCTGGCGTTCGCGGCGGTTGCGTTCGCTGCCGCGGCGCCGGCGCTCGCGAACGGCGCTTTCCCCGACGAGTTCAGCATTCATTTCCCACCGAACGCTCCACACCGGATCCTCATGGGAGCGAACTTCGGCTTGCTCGTCTCGGAGGATGATGGGTCGACCTGGCGCTACAGCTGCGAGCCGTGGGTGGTCGCGGGATCGAATGCCGCGCTCGCCTCCGAGAACGTAAGCTTCTATCAGGTCACCGCCGACGGCGCCGTGCTCGCGGACTCGGTGAACATCACCCGCTCCAGCGACGTGGCCTGTACCTGGCCGACCTCGGGCGGCTCCGTCACAGGCCAGGCGGTGGACGACGTCTTTCCCGATCCGAACGATGCGACGTTCGTCGTGGCTATCGTCGCAACGGCTCGGGGCACCTATCTCGTCGCCTCGCACGACGGCGGGACGACTTTCGACGCTCCGCATCTCTACGACACGCCAGAGCTGCTGACGGGAGTGGAGATCGCCCGCTCGAAGCCTGGAGTCGTGTACGCGACTTCTGTCGCGACGTCCGGCGCGACAGCAACCTTTCTGGCCAGCACGAACTCGGGCGCAAGCTGGACCGCGACCAACATCGTGATTCCCGCGGGCACGCAGCCTCGCATCCTTGCAGTGGACCCGACCGACGAGAAGAAGGTCTATCTCCGGTTGCTCTCCGGCGCTTCCGACGCAATGTCGGTCACGGCCGACGGCGGCCAGACCTTCCAGACGGTGCTCACCATCAAGGGCCAGTTCAGCTCCTTCCTCCGGGCGGGCGATGGGGCGCTTTACGCCGGCACCATGGACGGGAAGTTGTACGTGCAGGCAGCGGGCGCCGCCGGTTTCACCAGCCGGAACGCACCGCACTTGCGCTGTTTGGGGCAGCGTCCCGGGACGACGCGGATCTACGCTTGCGCCGACACGGTGGTGGACGGGTTCAGCCTCGCCTCCAGCGACGACAACGGCGTGACCTTTCAGCCCCTCATGAGCTTCACGCAGCTGTTGGGGCCGCTCATCTGCCCGCCGGTCCAGACGAATTGCCAGGCGCACTGGGAACGCATCCAGGGAGTTCTCGGCATCGGAGCGCAGGATGCCGGCCCGGCTGACGGCGGCGGATCGTCGCCCGGATCCGGCGGTGGATCGCATTGTGCCAGCGCGGGGATCGACGCATGGGGCATCTGGATCGTGCTCGGCTTCTTCTTGCGAACCAGGAGGGGGCGGCGAGGCCGGGACCGGAGACGGATTCGCGTGCACGAAGCCGCTAGCGCGTCGCGCGGACACGGGCCGTGACCTTGACCTCGATGGGCTTCAACGTCGCCTCGCCCTCGCGGATCTCGTAGATCCTGTCCGCTCCGAGCGGGCCCTTGAACTGTTGCACGAGGCCGCTCCCCGGCCACTTGATCTCCAGCAGATCGATGGATGTCGCCTGGCCCAGCCCGATGTGCGGCCGGAGGCTCTGCGCCCCGAAGCTGCCGCCGCTGCTCACGACGCTGAAGATCTCGCGGCTCGCGCCGTTCTCTCCGGCGACCACGATCCGGATCCGTGCGCCGACTGCGAACCGATTCGACTTCACGCCCACCGGCCTCAGTTTGACCCAGTGATTGCCGTGGCCGGGATTCTTGTAGATCGAGGTCCAGTACTTGTCGCTGCTATAGGCGCCGCCCATGACCTCCACGACGTCCTGGTTGCCGCTGCCGTCGATGTCGCCGAACGCGACGCCGTGGCCTTTTTGTAGATTCCCGAACCCGCCTGACGTGGTCACGTCCTGGAACGACCGCCCGTGATCGTTGCGGAACATCCGGTTCGGGACCAGCGTGATCAGAGGGGGCGCGCCCGTGCCCAGGTAGAAGTCGAGGTAGCCGTCGTTGTCGAGGTCGCCGAAGTTCGCGCCCATCGTCAGGAGGAGCTGATCCAGCCGTGCTTCACGGGAGACATCCGTGAACGAGCCGTCCTTGTTGTTGCGGTAGAGCCTCGGCCGTTCGCCCTTCGCCTGCTCCCCCTGGCCGATGTACTCGCGGACGATGTTCGGCAGCGTCGCGGTGTACCCGGAAACGAACAGGTCCAGCCAGCCGTCGTTGTTGTAATCCCAGAACCAGCAAGTGAAGCTCACGAGCGGCTCCGCGACGCCTGCCTGGGCAGTGACATCTGCGAACTTCGGCGCCCCTCCGGATTGCGCTCCGAGGTTCCGGAACAGATGGTTGGGACGGCCGAGGATGGAAACGTAGAGGTCCTGCCAGCCATCGTTGTCGTAATCACCCCAGACCGCGGCCTTGATCATTCCCTCCAGGCGAATGCCGGATGCCTCACCGACCTCGGTGAAGGTCCCGTCCCGGTTGTTGAGGTACAGCTCGAAATTCTTCGCGCTGGCAGGCCACTGCACGCGCTCCCGGTCGATTTCGTTGCCGATGAATAGATCGAGGAAGCCGTCGTTGTTGATGTCGGCCCAGGTCGCCGCCTGGGTCGGGTAGTAGCTGAGGAGCCCCGCCTCCGCGGTGACGTCGGTGAAGGTGCCGTCGCAGTTGTTGCGCAGCAGCGAGCTGGGGAACTGCCCGTGGTCGTGCAGCCAGGCGCCGCGCGGGACGAACACGTCGATGCAGCCATCGTTGTTGTAGTCGGCCTGGACGAGGTTGAGCCCGCCGACGATCCCCTTCAGCCCGGCCTGCTCGGTCATCCGCGTGAAGGTGCCGTCGCCATTGTTGTGGAAGTACTGCAGCTGGTCGCGCACGCCCATGTGCGAGATCATCAGATCGAGATGGCCGTCGTTGTCGAAGTCCTCGAGGATGACACCGCCGGCCACGCCGAACTCGCTGACGCCTTTTTCCGCGGCGACATCGTGGAACCGTCCGATGTCGTAATCCGACTTGAAGGCGTCGGGCGGAATCAGCCAGCGCCCCGGAACCTTGTCCGGGTACTGCCCGAGGGTCATGTAGCTGATGTTCAGCAGCCAGCGGTACGCGAGCGCATTTTCCGGATCCGTGCCTGGGTCCGACAGCAGCTCCGTATAGAGCTTGGCAGCTTCCGTCATTCCCAGCCTCTGCTGATGGACGCCCTTGCCGTGGACGGGGAAGAGGCAGGAATCGGCGTTGTGGTTCGTCGAGCAGTTCTGGATCTCGCCGAGCCGGAAGTACGCGAACGCGAGGTCCGCTTTCGCTGCTTCCGCAAGACTCGCCGGCCAGATCTTCACTTCGTTCTGCAGCTCTTCCAGGATGGCGAGCGCACCCTCGGGAGCGTTTGCGTACAGGTAGTGCCGGGCGAGCTCGCGCTTCAGCTCGAAGCGCTTGCCAGGGTCTCTTTCGGAGCTCAAGGCGGAGGTCAAGCTTGCGATTTTTTCGTTCGGCTGGTCCCACTGGTTGTCCCAGACGCCCTCCCGATCGGCGATCGAGGCGAGCGTCGCGACCATGTCGAAGGGACGCCGGAAGAACACCAGCGCGAAGGCCGCGGCGAGGATCGCGGCCGCGATGACGATCCGCCAACCCGTCTTCAAGAGTTCTCCCGCGACTCAGGCGCAGCGCAAGATGGAGCCGAGCTGCGCCATCGAGCGGAAGCGTACCACGCCGCGCGGGGCGCGCCCCCGAGGGTCACACTGAAGGCAGACCGTGGCGCCGCGGGCGGCGGCGATCTCGGCGGCGGCGGCGAGCCCACCGGCTTTCACTTCGGCCGGCCCGCGGCCGATGGTGAGCACGGCGAAGCGGGCGCGCACGCGCTGCACCAGGTCGGCGAGCTGCCCCGGCTGAGGAGCGCCGGCCGGGCGCAGCACCTCGAAGCCGTGCGCCCGGAGCAGGCAGCTGATCAACTCGGCCTGCAGCAGCTCCGGCTCGCCTGCTTGCGCGAGGAGAGCGGGGAATGCGTGCCGCCTACGCTCGGAGACGATGAACGGCAGCCGCGCCAGCAGCCCCGCAACGAAGACAGGCGGGGCGAGGCGCGCAACGCGCTCCACGCGCTCGTCGAGCAGGGCCTCGAACCTCGAGCCGGCGAGGAGCTGCTCGAGCAGGTACACGAGGCAGGCGCTCATGTCCTGCGCACGCGCCGCGGAATCGAAGTCAACCGGACTGCTGATCCCCCTCCGCAGGTAATCGAGCACGTGCTCCGGCGCGAACCGGCGGCTGTCCTTCCGAGATGAGCGCAGGCACTGCATCCCTCCGGCGTCCGAGACCCGCTTCACCGTGACTTCGCCGACGCCGAGGATGTGCGCGACCTGCCGCGCCGAGAACGATCCGTCGGTGGCGCGTCCCGCGGGGGCGGCCGGCGGCGCGGAGGACGCGCGCTGCTTCTCGTCGCTGACGTCCTCCACCACGCCGACCATCCGAACGGCTTCGCCGCGCGAGTCCAGCATCGCGCGCCCGGTGGAGCGGACCCACCGGACCACCCCGTCCGCCCGGTGGATGCGGAACTCGAGCGCCGTGCGGTCGTGCTCGATCAGCGCGCGAGAGATCCACTCGGTGACCGCCGGGCGGTCCTCGGCATGCACCTGCCGCAGGAACAGCTCGTGCGACGTCTCGAGCGCGCCGGGCTGGAACCCGAAGAGCTGGTACGTGCGAGGCGTCCACGCCACGTGTCCCGAGGGGATGTGCCAGTTCCAGGTGCCGATCTCGGCGGCATCGACGGCGAGGCGAAGTGACTCGTGCGCATCGACGGAATCGCTGGGATCGGAAACACGGTCCGCGAACTCACTACGCTCTGCATGCACGGCTGTCCTCTGGGGCGAGAGGGCGACGACTTTCTACTCGCTCGGACCAGTCGTCGGCAACCGGTCGGTTCGCCTCTTGGACAAAGGGCTCACTCCGAAGGAGGGTCGATCTGCAAATCTAGAGGCGATCACCGAACCGGTTTCGGCCTTGTTTTTGGACTATTGCCAGTCTGGCTTTGCAGATCGGAAAGGGCACCTGACGTGCTGCATCTTGATCTGCAATCCAGCCACCGTGAACCAGACCATCAGCGGCACCACCACCACGGGTCCGAACGGGACCTTCGTGATCGACGTGCCGCTCGCCGACGTGGGCAGCCCGCCCGCAGGGGCGTCCCTGACGCTGCCGTTCGCGGAATCGCATGGGTCGTTCCAGCTCGTCTTCTACACGGCGGCCGCAGACCGCGCGCCCGACCTCGGGTTCGGCGCAACGTGGACCGTCGGCACGACCTGCCCTTGAGCCCAGCGTGCTGGTCAGCGCCCTCGTTCGGCAGTAGCGTTGCAGGTTCCATGCGCATCGAGCGCGGTTGCGGGTGCACGTCCACCCGCGGGGGAGGAACCATGAGAGCGCGTTTCGTCGTCCCGGTCCTTGCAGCTGCTTGCGTCGGCTTGCTCGCATGTGGCGGAGCCTCCACCGATCCGCAACGGTCAGGTCGCTCTTCTTCCATCACGAACGGTGTGGTCGACGGGAATGCCCATCCCGCCGTCGTCCTCATCGTCATGGACGTGGGCGGCGAGCCGGCGTTCCGCTGCTCCGGCACCCTCATCGCCCCGAAGGTCGTGCTCACCGCGGGACACTGCGCCGGGGAGCCCGGCGAGTTCAGCGGCGTCCGCATCTTCACCGAGTCCGACGTGGAGAACGGGAACAACAACTACCCGTTCGCAGGCCCCAATACGGTCGAGGCCGCGGAATGGCACGCACACCCTCTCTTCACCGAGAGCGCGTTCTTCCTGCATGACGTCGGGGTCATCGTGCTGACGAAGGCCGTCCGGCTCGCGGCGGGCCAGTACGGCACCCTTCCGGCGGCCAACCAGCTCGACGCTCTTGAGCCGCGCAACTCCACCCGGTTCACGGCCGTGGGCTACGGCCTCCAGCGCATCAACCCCGCCTTCGTCGTGGCCGAGAAGATCCGCATGAGCGCCGAGCCGCACCTGATCCAGATCAACACCGGGTTCACGGGGGACTTCTCGCTCCTGCTCTCGAACAACGCCTCGACGGGTGGCACCTGCTTCGGCGACTCCGGCGGGCCCAATTACCTCGGCACGAGCAACCTCGTTGCCGCCGTGACCTCGTTCGGGCTCAACGGGACGTGCGGCGGCACCGGGGGAGTGTTCCGCCTGGATCGTCAGAACGTATTGGATTTCGTCACGCCGTTCCTGAGGTGAGCTCCTCGTCCAGGAACGATCGGCAGCGATGCGGGCCGTAGGACTGAGCTTCGCCTACGCGCCCGTGTCGCGCATGACCGGGCTCGATCTGGACGCGCTCTGGACGGTGTACTCGAGCTTCTTCGACACCGAGCGCTCCTCCTTCGACGAAGCGGTGCGGCGCGCGGACGAAGTGGTGCGGTACCGCGATCCGGCCGATGGACGCCTCTGCGGGATGGCGCTTCTGTCGGCACGGGCCGCCAGCCACGAAGGCCGCGCGTTCCGCGTCCTCTCGACCAGCGCGGTTTGCCTCGAGCCGGCTTATCGCGGCCTCAACGCGGTCCAGCGGTTGGGTCTGTCCCGCCTCGCGCGCGAGCGCGTCCGCCACCCGTTCAGCAACGTCTACTGGTACTTCGATACCTTCAGCTACAGGAGCTACCTGCTCCTCCCCCGCAACCTCGCCGAGTATTGGCCGCGGCGCGACCGGCCGACGCCGGCCTGGGAGAGCGGCGTGATCGAGTTGCTCGCCCGGCGGCATGGCGGAGAGGCGTGGAGCAAGACCACCGGGATCATCGGGCCGCAGGGACGTCGGCTGCGCCCGGGCGTCGCCGACGTCCCACCGGATGACCCCGATCCGGAGGTCCGGTACTTCCTCGACCGCAACCCGGGGTATGCGGCAGGCGACCGGCTCCCGTGCCTGTGCCCGCTCAATGCGCGCAACGTCGCGGCGATCGCCTGGAGGGCAATCCACCGCGGCGCCCGCGGGGGCACGTCCGGGATGATGCGGCGCTAGACGGCCAGAACGACGGCGGGATCAGAGCGCAGCGACGCAGTCGATCTCGACGCGTGCCCCTCTCGGGAGCGCACCCACCTGGACCGCCGCGCGCGCCGGCGGCGCACTCTTGAAATAGCGCCCGTAGGTTTCGTTGACCTTCGCGAAGTCGGCCATGTCGGCGACGAAGATCGTCGTCTTCACCACCTTGTCGAAGCTGGCGCCGCCGGCCTCGAGGACCGCCTTCAGGTTCTCCATCACACGCTCGGTCTGCACGCCGACATCGCCCTGGACGGTCTGGCCGGTCGCCGGGTCGAGCGGGATCTGACCCGACACGAAGAGGAAGGAGCCCGGACTGACGCCGATGCCCTGGCTGTAGGGGCCGGTGGCCTTCGGAGCCTGAGCGCTCTGCACGGCGCCAGCCCGACCGCCGCCGCGGGTGGCGGCCACGCACTCGATCTCGATGCGCGCTCCCCGCGGCAGCGCGGCCATCTGCACGGTTGCGCGCGCCGGTGGCGTCTTCTGGAAGTAACGTCCGTACGTCTCGTTCACCTTGGTGCCGTCGGCCAGGTCGGCGAGGTAGATGTTCGTCTTCACCACATCGTCGAAGGTGGCGCCGGAGGCCGCGAGGACCGCTTTCAGGTTCTCCATCACGCGCTCGGTCTGCGCGACGATGTCACCCTGCACCAACTCGCCGGTCGCCGGGTCGAGTGGGATCTGGCCCGACAGAAAGACGAAGGATCCTGCGTTGACGTCGATGGCCTGGCTGTACGGGCCGATCGCCCTCGGAGCCTGCGCGCTCTGCACCGCGAAAAGGCCCGGAACCGCCGAGGCGCTACCGCCCTTGACGGCCACGCCCTCGATCGCGACGAGCGCTCCGCGCGACAGCGCGGCCACCTGCACCGTCGCGCGCGCCGGCGGCGCACTCTTGAAATAGCGTCCGTACACCTCGTTCACCTTGGCGAAGTCGGCCAGGTCGGTGAGGAAGATGGTCGTCTTCACCACGTCATCGAAGGTGGCGCCGCCAGCCTCGAGGACCGCTTTCAGATTTTGCATGACGCGCTCGGTCTGCTTCACCACGTCGCCCTTGATGAGCCTGTCCCTCACCGAGTCGACTGCGATCTGACCGGAGAGGAAGAGCACGCGGCCGGCGGGCGCCTGGATCGCATGGCTGTACGGTCCGATCGCCCTGGGCGCATTGGGGCTCTGCACTGCCCTGCGCTCGACAGGGCTCGCAACCGGGGCGGGAGCAGCAGCGGGAGCGGTCGCGGGAGCAGCAGGCTCAGCGATCGCTGGAGCAGCGGGTTCAGGCGTCGCCACTACCGCAGGTTCAGGGTTCGCGGCCGCCGCAGTCTCGGGGACGTTCGCACTCTGGTGGGCGCAGGCGACCATCGCGACTGCTGCCAAGGAAAAGATTCGCATGGATGGGTCTCCGTTTCTCGTCGTGAGTCGTGATCACCGTCTCACGGAATCCTCTCGTCGATCTCATTTTTGTCCTCAGCCATCGCGCGCGTCGAGTGCGCCGCGCGGCGTGGTTGTAGGACATCGTGGTTCGCATCGTCGCGGCCCCGTAACGCTGGGCATGTAGATTTCGATAGCTGCTTCTCAGCTCCCGTAGCGCCCTGCCGAAAGCGAGGTCGAACGTGTGCAGGCGCGCCGGGTTCTTGGCGAGGAGGTACCCCAGATCCGTCGCCGGCGTGGCAGTCGTGGATGCACCGTTCCCGTCACAGCCCGAAGCCGGAGAAGAGATAGAACGAGGTCCCCTCGTCCGAATGCACCACGGTGGCCTTGATCGAGGAAGCGAGCTGGAAGTCGATTCCCGAGGCGAAGACTCCCAGCCAGACGCCGCCGCCGT
>WNEY01000159.1_pt1 | contig 35816 bp, 34 predicted proteins | sample 5400531 | NCBI WGS metagenome assembly WNEY01 (sample SAMN13153338, study PRJNA577476) | soil metagenome | isolation source: 200 cm saprolite under Douglas fir tree site 1 | place: USA:California | collected 2015-04-18 | reverse complement strand
GGCCGGACCCCACTGCGCAAAGCTCCCAAGGAATCGGACCTGATCGTCCGGGAGCACCAGTGCCGGAAAGACCCCGGCCATGAAAAAGACGAACGCGTACAGCAGGGCAAGGACGCGGAGGCGCCCCGCGGACTGATTGAGCAGATCGATCGGGAATCCCGACGAGACCCCTCGAGGTGTCGGGCCACGGGGGTCGGGGTGCACGAGCGTGACCTGCTCGTTCATGTCGAGGCTCCGGCCGCGGCCGCCTTCCATTGCCACACTCCGCCCGCGATCGCCGCCGGCAAGCGGTGGCCCGTTTGGCGCGCTACCATGATGATCTGGCCGCGGTGATGACCTTCATGCGCGACGAAATAGGTGAGCACGTGGCCGACGTCGAGCGAGAGGTTGCGCCACACGTACCCTTTCGACGGCGGGACTTGCCCTCCCGAGGCAATGCCCAGCTTGAGCAGCGCTTCGATCCCATTGCTGCTGCGTTTCAGCGCAGCTACGAGCTCCTGACGTTTGACACGACGGTGATCGACGAGAGCGGGCGCCGTAATGCCATGTTCCCGCCCCAGCGTCTTGACCCACCGGCACCTCCCGTTGTGAATGTGGGCCGCGATCGATCGGATCGTGCGCCGAGGCTCTCCCGGGATGGCGACGTCCCAGAGGGCGGCCGGCAGGCGCTGGATGAACTGGACCGTGACCCGGTTGCTGGTCCGCCACGCGGCCAGCAGCGTCGCTCGCAAGTCGGGTTGCTTCATGGCCATTGTCGCACCATCCGCCCCAACAGCCGCTTGGCGTCTGCCTCGCTGAGGCGACGTGCCTGGCGCTGCACCGCTGGCGGCACCCACCGCGGGAACGGCATCAGCTGAAGTTTATGCCGCCCACCGCGCGTGTGGACTTCACGAAGGGCCGCCAGATTGGGACGGCCGAAGGCCTTGGCCAAGCGAACGATTGCCGGCCAGAGGCGGCGATGGACATACGTCACCTTGCCACCCACGAGGCGACAGACCAGCACGTCGGGCGCGTCGCGCACGGCGCGAGTCAGCCAGAAGATCTGTTTTCCCTTGGCGTGGCCCCACCAGCTGCCGCGGGTCGGCCCGCCCACCACGGCCTCGGCCAGGTTCGGTACCGGCCCGCGCCCGCCTTCCAGCACGATCCCATTTCGCCGCACAAAGGCGAGGGCCCCCCGAGGCGTCATGCGGCGCGCCACCAAGCGACAAAGCTAGGCCTTGGCGTGGGGGCGCGGCGCCAATTGAGCCAGAGAAACAGGGGGATGCCGAAGGCCAGGGTGCCCACCAGCGAGAGCGCGACAAACCACGGCCACTTGACGGGGCCAGGTGGCCGCTGCGAAAAGAGATATGCCAGCAGGAAGGTGGACATGAGGAGATCGAGAAAGAACGCAACCGCCATTCTGTCCGAGAGGGCCGCGGAGAGCGATGTATAGTCGTTGATAAGCCAGTACAGAAAGAGTCCGCCGGGAGCGAGGAGGCCGACTACCGCGAGGAGAACGAGCCACATTGTTGTCTCCGATCAGACGGCGCTGGGGTCAGACATGCGTCCCTCAGCGGTGTCGTTCCTCATAGAGTCCGAATTCGTTGCCGACCGGATCCGCGAATACCGCAAACGCGCCCATGCCTGGGCCGATTTCCGTACGAGGCTTCAGCACTCGACCACCCGCCGCTTCGATCCGTTTCAAGGTCTCCGCGATGCCGTCCACCATGATATAGGTCCGGGTCCGCTCGTCGGGAGTCCGATCGCTCTCCTTGACCCAGGTGCCGCTCACTCCACCGGTGTCATCGAAGGCCAGCTCGCCATCCCCACGTCTCCTGACCGTCCAGCCGAAAATGCTGCTGTAGAAGTCGGCGGACGCTTGAGCCGTCTTCGCCGGTATTGCCAAGTAACAGATTTTGCCGTGGGGCATGTCGCCTCCAACACACTGGTCATGGATAACCGTGGCTGGCCGCCGCCTCTTCAAGGGCCTCAGGTGGGCCGCGAGAGCCGCAGCAGGCGAAACGCCCAGAACGACAGTGCGCCCGCGGCGACCGTGATTCCGACCCACCAGGGGTTGGTGAGCAGGTGCATCCCTTCCACGGCAATGCGCCACAGATGGGCTAAGGTGAGCAGACCAAAGACGACGCCGGTCGTGAGGACATAGGCTCGCATGGATCGATTCCTCGGGTGGTTACTCGCCTGCCGGTGACGTGGTTTTCCCAGCGCGAAGCGACTGGAAGTGATGCTCCCACCGACTCCGTACCTCGTCTTCGGTGAGGCCGAGGTCGTACGCCGGCGAATCAATCGGAAGGGCGCTGTGAACTCGCACCATGACAATCTCCCGGATAACGCTCACCCTCGACCCTCGCTTCTTGTAGAAGGCAATGGCCTGGTCGTAGAGCGTGCCCGCCTCAATAACGGAGGCGACGCCTCGGAAGCGGTAGCCCTTGCGGACGAACGGGTCGACGACGTTGACCTCCACGTTGGCGTTGTGTCGCAGATTGGCGAGGGTGCCCGGGGAGCGGATGTTCGCGAACACGAGGTGGTCGTCGTCCCAAACGGCGGTGGTGCCCTTGGGGGAGAGATTGGGAGTGCCGTCGGGGCGAACCGTAGCCACGAAGCCCAGGCGCTGCTCCTCGACGACTCGTTTCATATCAGCGGTCAGAAGCCCCGTGGCCCCCTCCTCTCACGCCGTTCCAACGGACGGCGCCTAACCTGCGCGCGACCTGCCCGCCGGCGCAAGGCTCTCCGCGATCTTCGCGAGGGAACGCTCCCTCATCTCGATCACTTAACGCGCCGGAAGGTCGCGTTGGCGTCGATTTGCTTGTACTCGATGAATTCCACGGGGGCGAGGCAGTTGGGATAGAGAATGCCGGCAAACTTCTTGATCGCGGCCGATTCCCCGTGGATCCGGTTGGCCTCCGCGTCCCGCCAGATGAAGATGTGAACGAAGCGCGTCGGATGCTCGGACTCCTGCCACACCTCGTAGCGCAGCGCTCCTGGCTCGTTGGAACGCACGCACGCGACAAACTCGTGGATCGCGGAGAGGCACTGTTCAAGGGCTTCCGGTCGCACCTCGTAGCGTGCCAGCTCTCGGATTTCCACACCGGCCTCCTTGAGGTTGCTTGCGGGAACGGCCAGTCGCCTTGTTAGGCTTCGGACGGGAGCCGGCCCCCGCGAAATAGGGAGGTCCACAGGGAGCGATCGCTGTCCCCCAGTACGCCAAGCTCAGCCATGATTTCGTTGGCGAACTCTACATCGGCGAGACCACTTGCAGTGATGAGACCGCGATCGCGGACCGCAGGAGCGTCTACGTACATCGCGGCACCAGAATAGTCGGGGACGTGTTTTTTCAGGTACTCGAGACCGTTACTTGTATGCCGGCGTCCCGTGATGATGCCCACGCGCGCGACCGCCGTGGTGGCTGCACAGATGGCAGCGATTGGCACCGAGCGCGCTTCGAGGGTTTTGAGAACGGTCGCCAACTCGCGCTCGACTGGTTGCTGCTCCCAACGATCACCGCCCGGCAGTATGAACACGGCAACATCGACTGGATCGAGCTCAGCGAGAGCAGCGGTCGGTTGAACAGTGAGACCACCCATAGATTGAACGGCGTCGCGGGTGAGACCAACAACCTCGACGCGGAAATGGCCGTGCCGGCGGAGCTCCGCAAGTGCATGTGCCGCCTCCCAGTCGGCGAAGCCAGGGATCGCTAGGAAGTAGACGGCCTTAGTTGGCATGGAATTCGTCCTCAATCTACGCTGCACCGCCTGCTTAGGCGCTGGCAACACGGCGCGCCGGGGACCGTAACCGGAACAGGAACCGCCAAGCGAGTAGCGCAAGACTGGCGGTCCCAATGATCCCATCGGGTTGGTGGAGGCAGTATCCGCCTGGTCGCCCGCTCACAATCGAGCAGATCGTCTGCATCGCAAGGGAATAGATGAGACTCCCGAGGAACCAGGCGCCGAAGAGTCGCTTCATGCCTGCGGCGCGCCGCCTCGCCACGTCGGCCCGAGAACCCATTCGCCGCGCACACGGAACGAAGTCGCGGTGGCCGGCGTGGGGCAGGGCACGTCCCACCAGAGAACCAAGTAGACACCGTTCGCTAGCGGCTCTTCGCGACGTTCGCCGTCTCGTTCCACTCGCACTCTGTCGGCGCCTGGGGGAGCTTCTCCCCAAACCGTAACCACGCCGAGCTCCGTGTCGGGATCAAGCAGGTGCCAACCTGGCCCATTGCTGGAGCTGCCCTCTGACCACCATGCGGCGACCAAGAGTGCTGGCGCCCCCGCGCTATTGCTTCCGAGGAGGCACCATGCGCATGCGTCCCTCCCGCCCTTGAGAGTCGAAGCAGCTCCCCTCGTAACCCCCGTCCGTCTGCCGTAACAACTTGCAGGCGACCCGCGATCCTTGGGCCCCGCCCGCCCACCTGAACGAGAGCGTGTCGGCCACCAAATGAACGTCAGCAAAGGCGACGGGCCGTCCACCTGAAGGTTGAGATAATGTGATAGACAGGGAGTCGGGAGGACCCGCTACGTCGTAAACGACCGGCTTGGACTGGCCATAAGGGTCAATGATCGAACCCGACCAGATCCCGGCGACCAGGGACTGGGCCTGTGCCGTGGCGGGGAGGTGAAGCGCGGTCACAGTGAGAGCCAAACCGGCGAAGGCGCAAGGCTTCAAAGCGCTGATTGACCATGGCACCATAGGCGGCGTAACGCGGGAACAAGATTAGGAGACGAGAGAAGCGGAGGGCACAGGACTCGAACCTGTACGGGCTTGCGCCCAGCGGTTTTCAAGACCGCCGCCTTACCAGTTAGGTCTAGCCCTCCAAGGAACACCCGCCGAAGGTTTGCCCACATTTTTGCCCAGAGACGCGAGCGCTCCGGCAGTGCGCATGCAAACCTAGTACGGCCGTGCCCACCGTGCCAAGTGATGGCAGCATCGCTTCATGCGCGGCTTCAATAACGCCGCGTGATCCACCTGTTGTCAGGTGCGTGAATGCCGAACGTGATGCCTGCCGACAGCACGCTCTGCGTCCATCCGCTCGCCACTGGCTTGTTTACGGGAGAATGGAGCGTGGCGACAGCGCCTTGGGCGTACGCCAGGCGCGGCCCGATCGAATACTCCGGGCCGATTCGAAAATCATACCCGAGGCCCACGGTGAGCCCCCAACCCGTCCCCCTCACGGGAGTCGCATCGGCGTTCTCGAACAGAAACCCCTCGTGCAGCCCCTTGACGACTCGATAGTCAGACAGCCCCATGCCCCCTTCGAGAAAGAGGCCACTGATTCGCGGGTAGTAGTACAACGTAGCGGTCGCCGTGGTGATCGCTTTAAGCGTTTCCCCGTCGCCCACCGGATGCTCCCAGACCTCCAGCACGGCTCCAAGTCGCAGACGCGGCCACGGCATCCCGCCGACCCCGAGAAGCACGTCCAGGCCATCGAGGTGCGGGCTGCGGCGGCACGTGTCGCAGGACAGATGCGCTGAGCCATACCCAAAATCGGCAATGAACCACCCGCCGTGGCGCGTGCCGTCGTCCTGTGCGTGCGCGGGGACGCCCCACGCGAAGCAGAGCAGGCCGACGACGAGATTCAACCTGGGCGAGGTCGCGCGTGCCAAGATATCACCGAGACTGGAGCAGGTAATCCCTATCCAATGGGACCTCTGCTGCACAGGGCAGGTCACCCGTGCGCCGGTCAACGATCGGCTGGAGGGATGTACCCGTAGCTGGTGTTCTTGAACACCGAGTCGGCGAGCATCAGCGCCCGGTTCGCGACCTCCCCCTTGGTGGGGCGCAGCGCCTGCGCCAAGGACTGATACAACAGCCCGTAGGTCGCGAGAATCCCTTCCGACGGCCGGTCCACCCAGCCGCGGGGGCGATGGCGCGCGGCGGAGGCCGCGTGATACACGCCGAAGGCGAGCGCCTCCGTGCGCGGCAGGTTCACGAACCCGAACACCGACATCAGCTTGATGCTGTCGCTTTGGGCCAGCGGCTGCTGGCGCAGCTTGCGCGCGAAACCGTGTCCCTCCAGGTACCCGCTGAGGCCGAACTGGTCGGCATACGGGCCCACGGTGCGCGAGTAGTAAATCGGCCGCTTGCCGATCTGATCCTTGATGGCCTGCAGCACGATCACGTCCGCTCGCTCCAGATACTGGCGGCCGAGCTGCTGGGGATCGAGCGTCATGCCGACGCCGCCCAGGTTCACGTACTGCTTCTGCTCCAGCCAGTACACCGGCTGCAGGTTCGCGACCTGCTCGTCTGTGTAGTTCAGCAATTTGCCCGTGGGCTTGGGCCAGGCGCGGCCGTGGTAGATCGCCGGCGCCTGTGTCGAATCGAACGTCGCGAGCGGCCGCCGCTGCAGCTGCCGGATATACCAGTCGGTGTTCGCCAGCGACAGGTTCACGACCGTCACGTCCTGGCGGACATGCTCGACCTCCTGGGCGTACCACAACGGGAAGGTGTCGTTGTCCCCCGCCGTCACCAGCACGCCGTAGGGTTCGACCGACTGCAGCAGGTCATACGCGAAGTCGCGCGCCAGCGTCTCGCCCTTGCGGGAGGCAGTGAGATGATTCCCCCACAGCGGAATCAGCGCCAGGAGTAGCACCGGCGTCGCGAGCGTCCAGCGCCGCGCGCCGTCGGGCACGCGCACCTCGAGGCCATCGCTGATCCACTCCATGAGGGTCGCGAGCCCCATCCCGACCCACACTCCCCACAACGCGAACGACGCAATGAAGAAGTAATCGCGCTCGCGCACCTCGCGCGCGAGCTGCTTCTCGGGCTCCCACGAGTAGCCGTACTTGAAGTTCAAATAGAAGATCAGCAGCAGGGTGAACGTGCCGACGAGCACGGTCATCGCGATCGCGCGGCGGCGGTCAGCGGTCCAGTGGTGATACGCGCCCAGCAAGCCGAGCGATCCGAACAGCACCGCCAGCCCGTTCTGAATGGCACCGGGAAAATCACGCCCCCATTGCCAGCTGAAGTATTGGACCCACATCCCCAGCTGCGCCGAGAGTGTCGCCTGGCGCTCCCACACCGGCGGCTTGCCGTACTGCTGGCGCGTGAGCACGTCCCACAGCGCCTGCAGCGTGGTCGGCTCCCCTTCGTTGATCGGGGGGAAGTGCGCCGCGCGGATCGGCAGGAACATGTAGACCGACACGCCCACGACCGCGACCAGCAGCACGGCGAGCGCGAAGTCCCAGTTGCGCGCCCGCAGCAACGCGTACCCCAGGGCACCGGCGAACAGCACCGCTGCGAGCTTCAGCGGGCCCGAGTTCTCGAGCCCGCTGGCCACGATCAGCGCGTACACGCTGCAGAACACGAACCACTGCGACCACTCGACTCGGCGCCCGGCGTCGTCCGCCGGTCGCTGGGCTTTGAGCGGCGGGTACAACAGGACCACCACTGCCGGCCCCACGAGCACGCCCATCATGTGATTGGTGGACGTCAGGGCGAGCAAGAACACGATCATCAGGAGATGGTGGTCGTGCCCCTCGCCCGCGGGCTGATCGTCCCAGCGCACGATGAGCCACAGCACCAGCGCGATGGAGAGCAGGGACAGCGTGTAGACCTTCTCGTTCACCACCGACTGGTTCCACACGGTGAACGCGGTGGCCGCGGCGAGCGCCCCCGCCACCGCGGCGAGCCGGCGCGGCAGCTGGGCGGGAACCCACGCGCGCATCCAACGTTCGCTCACCAGGAACCAGCACCCGGCCGCGATCGCGCTCGTGACCGCGGCCAGCAGATTGATCCGCATGGCATATCCGGCCGCGAGCGGCAGCAGGCCCCACACGTGGGCGATCAGCACGAACAGGGGATTGCCGGGCGGGTGCGGGATGCCGAGCACATACGCGGCCGCGATGTATTCCGAGGTGTCCCAGAACTGCGTGGTGGGCGCAAGCGTCAGCACGTACAGGACGAGAGCGCCCAGGGACACGAGCCCCGCCCAGAGATACGGCGGGCGCTCGGGTGTCACCTCGACATACGACGTCTGTGGGTCGGTCATGCTCGCTCGATCGGGGATCAGTTGTCGGTGGCGCGCCCGCCCGGGGGGGGCGCATATGTCGTGTTGGCCAGGATCGCATCCCGCAGCGCGATCGCTCGCGTGGCGCGCGCCGGATCGCTCTCGCGCAGCGCCGCGGCCATCGTGTCGTACGCGAAGACGTATCCCAGCAGGCCGCTCTGCGACGGGACGTCCACCCAGCCGCGCGGCCGCGGCCGGGCGGCCGTCTCACCGCCGCGGTATACCTCGAACAGCAGCGCTGCCGACCGCGGCACGTTCACGAAGCCCCGTCCTTCCAACAGTCGCACGCTCGCGTTCGCTGTTACGGGGCCGGAGACCACCCGGCGCACCAGTCCTTCGGTGACGAGATAGGGAGAGAGACCAAGCTGGTCTGCGTAACCGCCCGTCGAGGTGGAGAAGTAGATCGGCCGCTTGCCGAGCTCATCCTTGATGATTTGCAGCACCGCCAAGTCCGAGCGCATCAGATACGGGCGTCCGAGCCTGGCGGGGTCGAGCGCGACCGCGATCGGCCCGAGATAGCCGCTGGCCGGCTGCATCAGCGGCAAGTAGTCCGGCAACGTGTCGGCGGGGTCGCCCGAATAGTACCGGCTCATCCAGGGTGTGGTGGGGCGTGGCCAAGCGCGGCCGCGGTACAGCTCGGGTGCGGCGCCCGGATCGAATGTCACCGGGGCTCGCCGTTGGAGTTGCCGAAGATACCAACCGGTGTTCGCGAGCGACAGCACGAGCACGCTCACGTCCTTGCGGACGCCCTCGACCTCCTGCGCGTACCACAATGGGAAGGTGTCATTGTCGCCCGCGGTCACTAGGATCGCGTAGGGGTCCACCGACTGCAGCAGGTCGCGGGCGTAGTCACGGGCCAGGGTTTCGCCGTTGCGGGGAGCGGTGAGTCGGTTGGCCGCGAGCGGGACCAGGGCGAGGAGGAGCAGGAGTGCCGACGGCGCCCACCGCCTCGCGGGTGTCCGCACCACCGCTCTCGCGGCGACGGCCTCCTCGATCCAGTCCATCAGGGTGGCGATGCCCATCCCTACCCACACGCCCCACGCCGCGAACGACGCAATGAAGAAGTAGTCCCGCTCACGGACCTCGTGCTCCAATCCGGATCCGTGGAAGCTCTGGGAATACCCCCACTTGAAGTTGAGATAGAACACGAGCGCGACCGTGAGGGTCAGCATGAGCGTCGTCATGGCGAACGCCGCCCGCCGCTCGGCGCGCCAATGTCGCCGCGCGCCCACGAACCCTAAGACCCCGAATAGGACCGCAAGGGCCCGCTGCATCCCGGGCAGCAGGTCCCGGCCGAACTGCCACGTGAAGTACTGCGCGTAGTTCAGCAGCTGTTGCCCGTACAGGACGAGCGTGTGGCCCGGGTTGTCGGGGCCGGGCGGATACATCGGGTTGTCGAACACCGACGGCTTGCCGAACTGTTCGCGGGCCAGAACGGCCTTGAGCGCGGGCCAGGTGGTCGCCTCACCCTGATTGAGATACGGGTCGAGGTGCGCGCGAATCGGTATGAAGAGGTTGACGCTCGTCCCGACCGCCACCACGAGCGCAGCGGCAATCAGAAACCGGGGACGGAGCAGCGCGCGCGGCTCGGTGCAGAGCACGTACACGAGCACCGCCGGGGCCGCGAGGACGCCCATCAAGTGGTTGGTCGCCGTGAGAGCGAGGAGGTAGACGATGAGGATCAGATAATGATCGCGCCGGGTGCTCGCGGGCTGGTCTGCCCACCGTACCACTAGCCAGAGCACCAACGCGATCGTCAACACGCTCGGCGTATAGACCTTCTCATTCACCACCGACTGGTTCCACACGGTAAACGTGGTGGCTCCGACGACGGCACCCGCGGCAGCGACGATGCGCCGCCGGGTTGCGGACGCCACGATGGCCCGCAACCACCGCTCTCCAATGAGAAACCATAGACCCGCTGAGGCCGCGCTCGTCACGGCCGCGAAGAGATTGATGCGTCGCGCGTAGTCGGTGCCCAACGGGAGCAGCCCCCACGCGTGCGCCAGAATGACGAACAGCGGATTTCCTGGCGGGTGGGGAATCCCCAGAGCGTGTGCGGCGGTGATGTACTCGGAAGCGTCCCAGTACTGAGTGGTGGGCGCGAGCGTCAGCACGTACAGCGTCAGGGCGCCCAAGGCAACGAGAGTCGCGAGCAGATACGGGGGCTGCTCGGCAACGATGTCCGGGGTTTGTGGGTCGGTCATGTGCCTGTCGCGGGTCAGTGCCTGAACTGTCGAATGCCGGTGAACACCATCGCCAGGCCCGCTGCATCGGCCGCCGCCACGACCTCGGCGTCCTTCACCGAGCCGCCCGGCTGGATGATCGCGCGGACTCCCGCCCGGGCCGCTTCTTCTACCCCGTCCGCGAACGGAAAGAACGCGTCGGAAGCTAATACCGTGCCCTGGGGATCGTGACCCTGCTGGCGCGCCTTGTGGATCGCCAGGAACGAGGCGTCCACCCGCGACGTCTGCCCCGCGCCGATTCCGATCGCGGCCTCCTCGCGGACGAGCAGGATCGCGTTCGACTTGACGGCTCCCACGGCGGCCCAGGCGAAGCGCAGGTCGCGCCACTCGACATCGGTCGGCTGGCGCTTGGTCATGACCTTCCAAGCGGTTTCATCCATCACCTGCGCGAGGCGGGAGCGCTCTTGCGCAAGGAACCCGCCTCGAATCCGTTTCCAGTCCCAACCGACGGCCTCTCCGGTGGGAAGCCGCACCACCCGCAGGTTCTTCTTTTCCTTGAATACGGCCACCGCGTCGTCCGCGAAACCGGGTGCAACCACCACTTCCACGAACAGGTCGCGCATGGCCTCCGCCGCCAGCCGGTCCACCGCCACGTTGAACGCGATCACCGATCCGAACGCGGACGTGCGATCCGTGGCAAGGGCGCGCTCGTACGCCTCGCGCGCCGAGCGGCCCAGGGCGATGCCGCACGGGGTGGTGTGCTTGATGATGGCGCACGCCGCGCGATCCGCGCCGCTCGTGCCCCAGGGTGCCACCGCTAGCAGCCCCGCGTCCAGGTCCAACAGGTTATTGAACGACAGCTCCTTGCCGGAGAGCTGTTCCAGGTCGCGGATGCCGGGCTCGTTCGTGGCGTACAGCGCCGCCGCCTGGTGCGGGTTCTCCCCGTAGCGCAGCTCCTGGCGGCGCTCGAGCGCGAGGGTGATCCGCTCGGGCCACGCGGGCGCGGGCGCGTCCTTGGTGAGGTAGCCGTGGATCGCGGCATCATAGGCGGCTGTGTGGGAGAAGACTTTGGCGGCTAATTCCCGACGCAACCCCGGGCTTGCGCCCGGGGTCAGTTTGTCGGCCTTCAGGGCGGCGACGACACGCGGATAATCATCCGGGTCTACGACCACGAAGACGTCTTGGTGGTTCTTCGCGGCCGAGCGGAGCATCGAGGGGCCGCCGATATCGATCTGCTCGATGGCGTGCTCGAACGTGACGCCGGGCTTCGCGATCGTTTCGCGAAACGGATACAGGTTGACGACCACCAAGTCGATCGGCGTGATGCCGTGCTCGGTCAGCGCGGCGCGATCCCCGGGATGGGCGCGGCGCGCCAGCAGGCCGCCGTGGACCTTCGGGTGCAGCGTCTTCACGCGGCCATCCATCATCTCGGGGAAGCCCGTCACCTGCTCGATCGGGATCACGGGGACCCCCGCCTGGCGGAGCGCCTCGGCGGTGCCGCCCGTGGACACGATCTCCCAGCCGAGCGCGACCAGCTCGCGGGCGAGCTCCACGATGCCGCGCTTGTCCGACACCGACAGCAGGGCTCGTGGCTTCACCAGGTCTCGGCCACGGCCCGGATCATGTCGGCGAGGCTCACCACGTCCTTCAGGTCGATCACTTCGGCGGGAGAATGGGAATAGCGCAGCGGCCAGCCGATCGGCACATCCACCACGCCGTACGGCGTGAATACCGATCCGTCGTTGCCGCCGTTGGTGGTGCCGACCTGCAGCGCGATGCCGCGCGCCCGCGCGACCTGGACCAGCGAGTCCACGTAGGCGGGAGGTGTGACGGACGAGTTGTCGAGCGCCCGCGCCACGGCTCCCCGCCCGATCGGCGCCACCGCAAAGTTCGGCAGCTCGAGCGGCGCGTCCGCGGACACGAACGTATCGATCGCATGGACGCGACGCGGTGTCGTGCCGAGCGATGCGGCGGCCGCGGCGGCGCCCTCGAGTCCGATCTCTTCGCGCACGCTCCAGATGAAAATCACCTGGTGCTTGAGCGCCGCGCGGTCCAGGCGCCGTAGCGCGAGCAGCTGCGCGGTCGAGCCGACACGGTCGTCGAACGACCGGCCCGTCGCGCGCGTGCCGGCGAGGCGGACGTATTGCTTGGGCATGGTAATCGTTTGCCCGGGGCTGACGCCCCGCGCCAGGGTCGCCGCTCGTGACGCGGTGCCCACGCTGACGCGGAGCGGGGGAGGGGTGCGGCGCGTGAAGCCGGAGTCGCGCGGCAGGAAGACACCCACGACGTCGCCCTTGTCCGTGTGCACCAGCGCCGGCTTGGCCTCGAAGAGCGACGGGAAGAATCCGCCACGGTTCTCGAGCTCCAGCGTGCCGTCGTCGCGGATCCCGGTCACCCGGAAGCCGATCTCGTCCATGTGCGCGACGATCACCACCACCGGGTTGCCCTGACCTACGCGCACCCAGAGGTTGCCGGCCGTGTCGGTGGACGAGACGGCCCACGTCGGTAACAGTCGCTTCACCGCCTCCCGCACCGGACCCTCGGCGCCGGAGACGCCGTAGGTCTCCACGAGTGCGGCGAGAACGGTCTGCGCTTCGGCGACCCGAGCGGAGTCTTGCGCGGACAGGTGCATCGACGCACCGGCGGACAGAAGCAGCAGCGGCAGTACGCCGTTTCTGACCGCCCTCATTTTCCCTCCATCCATTGCACGATTTCGCGGACGAGCCTGTCTGCATCGGCGAGGGCCACCGACTCCACCGCCGTGTCGGCGTAGCGCGCGGGCAGCGCCGCGGTCTTAATAGCGTCGAACGGCCCGAGCACAGCCTTCACGCTTCCAAGCCCAGCGTCGGTCGCGTACAGGCTCTGCACCGTGAACGCGACGACCACCGTGCCTTTCACGTTGGGCTTCGATTGCACCGCCGCGGCGAGCGCGGCACACGCGGTGCGCCGCCCGGCAGACGGTGCGGCGAGGAGACGTTCGCCATACAGTTGCGGCCGCTTGGTGAGCGACACGGGCGCGAGCACCGCAATTCCGAGGCCCTCCACCTCGGCTGCGGAGCTCGCCCCGACGTCCACGTAGGCGTTGTCTACGGTGAAGACGGGATCAGCCGCACCGGGACCCACGCGGCCGCGCGTCAGATGCGTCGACTTCACGGCGACCACCCCCGGCACCGCGCCTCGCGTTCCAAACACGGTCACGCGGTGCCCTTCGAGCTGCTGATCGAGCAGCGGATACGCTGTGCGCGCTCCTCCCACCCGCCGCAGCAGCAGGAAGCCGTCGGGCAGGATGTTGCCCACCACGTAACCGACCTCGTCGAGCGGACAGGTGCAGAGTCGCTTGGGGGAGCCCTGACCGAGCGTGAGCGTCACGTTGCCCGCCCGATCCCGCACGCTCCCGGGGAAGAGCGCGCGCAGCGAGTCCGTCATCGCCTGCTCGAGACCGGTCACGGCGGTCATGGAGGCAAAGCGGAGTGCGAGGCGGTCGAGGTCGCCCTGGGCGGACAGACGAACGGTGAGCAAGGCGGACAGGATGAGCGTCAAGAGCGCTGCGGTTCGTCTATGCCTCATCACCGAACCTCACAGAAGGTTGATCAGCGACCACGAACGCGGAACCCATCGCGGCGAGCCGCACGGGTTTCTCCGGTACGCCTAACCGGGCCAGCTCCACGACCACCTGCGGCAGCAACCGGTGCTCCACTTCGAGCACCCGTGCGGCGAGCGTGTCCGGTGAGTCGTCCGGACGGACCGGCACGGGCCATTGCGCGATGATCGGACCGCGGTCGTACTCCTCGTCCACGTAGTGCACGGTCGCTCCGGAGAGCGCGGCGCCGCTCGCGAGCACGGCTGCGTGGACGCGGCGGCCGTACATCCCGGGGCCGCCGAACGCGGGGAGCAACGCCGGATGGATATTAATCGCGCGCCAGCGAAGCCGCGCGACCGCCGCCGGCGGAATATGCTTCACGTACCCCGCGAGCACGACGAGCCGGGCGTCGCCGACAGCCGTCACGAGCTCGGCAGGATCGGCGGGATCTTTGAGGGCTATCGTGGGCACCCCCGCCCGCCGCGCCCGCTCGAGCGCCCCGGTGCCGGCGCCGCTCCCCACCACGCGTACGACGCGCGCCACGGCCGAGTCGCGCAGGGCGTCGAGCAGCGCCTGCAGGTTCGTGCCGCCGCCCGAGACCAGCACGGCCACAGGAACCGGCGTCACCGATCGCAAGGGCTGAGCGAGCGAGGCTTCCTTCCGGGGACGACGCTGAGCGTGAACGCACCGGTCGCGAACCGCTCGCTGCTCGTCACCACGATGAAGTAGTCTCCCGTTTGGGGCAGCCGTACGGTGAGTCGGGCGTTGCAGTGGCCGCCCGAGTCGTCGTCCTGCGGCTTGGCGACCTCGAGGCCCGGGCCGAGCAGGAAGGCGTACGCATCGAAGGCGTCCGCCGCGAGGTCGATGGTGACCGTCTGGCCCGCCCGGCCCGCGAGCCGCCATTGCTGGGTGTAGGTGCTTTCCGCGGGAAGCAAAGCGTCGCGCCGCGTGAGCGAGTCGCGTACCGTGTCGCCTACGGCGATCGTGCGCTTCCCCTGCGCGGCGAGGGCGCTCGCGCTGAGTGCGAGCACGGCCACCAGTCTCCCCGGCTTCATGACGCCTCGCAATCTGCGGGCGCTAACCGCCGCGCACAATCTCGGCGGCGGCGGCCGCGAGGTCGGCCACGACGCGGACGCCGAGAGCGCGGGCCTTCCCGGCGTGCGCGGCGCCGCCGCCGGTCTCCACTAACAGCGCGCGTCCACCGAGCCTACGCGCCGGCTCGACGTCGCTCCTGCGATCACCCACCCACACGCACCCCGCGAGCTCGAGGCCCAACGCGGCCGCGGCCTCGCGGAACAAGCGCAACCCCGGCTTGCGGCACTCGCACGGTCCCGTGAAATCGGGATGGTGGGGACAGAAGTAGGCGCCGTCGAGGCGGGCGCCATGCGCCGCGAGCAGCTCGACGAGGCGGCGCTGTACGGCGTTGTACGCGGCCTCGTCGTACAGGCCGCGAGCGATGCCCGACTGGTTGGAGACGGTGATCACCCGCCAGCCCGCTTGGGTCAACTGGCGAATCGCCTCCCCCGCGCCGGGAAGCAAGCGCACCTTGCCGGGCTCGTGCAGGAATCCCGGATCCTCTACGATGGTCCCGTCGCGGTCGAGAAACACGGCACGACGGCCGGGCTCGGCGCGGGCGTCAGGCATCGAGCGCCGTCCGCACCGCGCGCGCGACGCTCTCCATCTCGTCGGGGAAGATGGTGCGGGGATCGAGGACCACGTGATCGTCGGCGATACGGGCGATGACGGGAGGGGCGCCTCCCCGCAAACGTTCCGCCAGGGCGTTAGGTGCTAGGTGCTGGGGGTGAAGCGCCACCAGCCAGGTTTTCAGCTTAGCGCCCGGGAATGAGCCGCCGCCAACCTCTGATTCGCCCTCGATAAGCTCAGCCTCTTTGCCCACGCCTTTCTGCAATGCCTCTCCGCGCCGACGTATTTCCGTGACGTCTTCAGTGAGCATTCGGATGACAGGAATTTCGCGGCGGTTTGTCTCCGGTTCCCGGTACAATGCCAGCGTGGCCTCCAAGGCAGCGAACGTGAACTTGTCGGAGCGCACCGCTCGCGCCAGCGGATCCTTGCGACACGCGGCGATCGCCTCGCGCGTGCCCAGCAGGATCCCCGCTTGCGGGCCGCCGAGCAGCTTGTCACCCGAGAAGGCGACGGCGTCCACTCCGCTCGCGAGCGCCTCGGCCACGGTGGGCTCGCCGCTGAGTCCCCAGGGCGAGAGGTCGGTCAGGAGTCCGCTGCCGAGGTCGTACAGGCTCGCGGCGCCGCGCGCGCGCGCCACCCCGGCGATCTCCTGGGCGGAGACTTCGGCGGTGAAGCCGGTGACCTGGAAATTCGAGCGGTGCACTTTGAGCAGCAGCCTGGTGCGCTCGGTGACCGCACTCTCATAGTCCGTCAGGTGCGTGCGGTTCGTGGTCCCTACCTCGACGAGCGTGGCCCCGGAGCGGGCCATGATATCCGGGATCCGAAACGCGCCCCCGATCTCCACCAGCTCGCCCCGCGACACAATGGCTTCGCCGTCGCGCGCCAGCGCCGAGAGGGCGACGAGCAGCGCGCCGGCGGCGTTGTTCAGGACGATGGCATCTTCGGCGCCGGTCAATTCCACCAGGAGATCGCGACACAGCGCGTGGCGTGAGCCACGGGCTCCCCGGGCCAGGTCGTATTCGAGATTGGAATATCCCGCGGCGATGCGCGTCATCGCCTCGCGGGCGGCGCGCGCCAGAGGGGCCCGGCCGAGGTTGGTGTGCAGCACCACGCCGGTAGCGTTGATCACCGGCAGGAGGGACGGGGCGGCGAGCTGCTGCACGCGCGCGCCGACGGCGGCGCCCCAGCCTTCGGGTGGCGTAGTGCCGCCGTTGACGCGCGCGTGGTCGATAGTGTCGCGCACGGCTCGCACCACCAGACTCCGCGGATGGGCCGCCAAGAGCGCCGTGACGTCGGGCTCGGCGAGCACGGCGTCCACCGCGGGGAGACGTCGGCGCGGGTCGCTCATCGCTTTTTGGTCCGGGTCGAGTCCGGCAGGGGTTTCGGCACGGGAATCTCGATCACTCCGACGCCGTCCCCGGCGACCCCGCTCAAGCTGATCGCCCCGCGCACGCGCACCAGGTACTTGGCGCTCGGTGTGAGCAGCCGAGTGGTCTGGACGACGAGCCGGTCATAAGGCACGGGGCGTTGCGCCAGGAGCTTGCGCACGCGGGCGGTGTCCACGCGCGCCGTGGAGGTGTCACGAGGCGCGCGCCGCGCCGCCGCAGAAGGGGGCGTCGCTCGGGCCCGCGAGGTGTCCCGGCGGGCCGTCGTGTCCCGCAGCCGCTTGATCGAGTCAGCCACCGCCCGGGCCCGCGCCTGCAGCGAGTCGAACTGCGCCGGCCGGTACAGCGCCCGTACGCCGACGGGTGTCGAGTCGGGCAGCGCGAACACGCGCACCGCGGCCGTGTCGGGCGGGCGCGCCGGATCGAGCGGCTGCGAGAAGCTGATGCGCAGCGTGACTGAGTCCACCGCCTCGACGGCGCGAATCCGCGGGCCCGCGCTGTCGTGCACGAACGCCCACAGCATGGCGCTCGCCGTCGAGTCGACGGCGACGGTGACCGTGTCGAACGGCTCGCGCCGGTCCTGGCGGCGGTTGTTGTTCTGGTCCTGCACGACCCACACGCGATACCGCCCCGGCGGGATCTCCCGCAGCCGGAAGTTTCCGGCGGAGTCGGTGAGCGTGACGTAGGGGACGGTGTCGGGGAGCGGGGCGGCCCGGATCACGCCCTGCGTGAGGGTCCGCTGCTCGACCCACAGCAGCGCCGTGCCGCTCAGCTCGGCCTGGGGCAGGGGGCCGCCGGTCGAGAAGACGATCGTGGTGCCGCTCTTCGTGACGTTGCGGCGCAGGTCCGCGATGCCGGGCAGCACCTCGAGGTGGTACACGCGGTTCGGCTTGAACCCCTCTTCGGGCTGCACGTGAATCGCGCTGCGGTGCCAAGACACTTTGACGTCGCCCGCGACAGGGGACAACACGATCTTCTGCGCCAGGCCCGTGATGGCGCCCGTTCCGCCCCCGCGCCCGCCCCCGCCCCCCCCGCCGGAGCTGCCCGGCGCCTCATCGATCACCTCGTCGAACTGGATGACGGCCTTGCCCCGGAAGTCGGGGACGACCGCGCCCGACTCCGGCACGGTGCTCAGGATCGCGGCCGGCGTGGTGCGAGGCGGACCACCAGGCGGTGCTCCCTGGTTCGCGCAGCCGAACGCCAGGGCGCTTAGGAGCAGCCCAGCGACTTGAGCTTGTCGGCCAGCACTTGCCGCTGGTCGCGCCACGCCCGCTCCTTCTCGCGCTCCTTGGCGACCACCTCGGCGGGCGCCCGCGCGACGAACTGCTGGTTGGTGAGCTTGGCGGTGAGTCCCGCCAGCTGCTGCTCGAGCCGGGTGAGCTCGCCCGACAGGCGCCGGCACTCCTGCTGCACGTCGATTGCTCCTTCCAGCGCGACGTACACTTCGCTGCCGTCACCGAACACGGCATAGGCGCCGACGCGTTTCGACCCGCCGTCGAACGACAGCTCCTCGAGCTGCGCAAGGCGGCGGATCGTTTCGCTCTCGGCCTCGAACACCTTCTGGTTGTCGCGTCCGCGCGCGGTGATGCTGGCGCGGAGACGCGTCTTTGGTGGCACCTTGTACTCCGCGCGGATGCTGCGGATCTGTTCCACCACCTGCTTGACGCGCAGGAATTGCAAATCGAGCTCCGAGTCAACCAGCTCCGGTCTGAACGATGGCCACGCGGCGGCCGCGAGCAGCTCGTCCGCCGTCCGACCTGGCAGCTTCTGCCACAGCTCCTCGGTTATGAACGGCACCACCGGGTGCAGCAGGCGCAGCGCCGTGTCGAAACAGTGGGCGAGGACCGCGTGAGCAGCGGCGGCGTCGCCCGAAGCAGCGGGTGCCCGCTGGGCTGCTGCGGAGGGCGACGTCGCCGCTGCGAGACGCGGCTTGACCGCTTCGACGTACCAGTCGGCCAGCTCGCCCCACACGAACTCGTAGCACCGCTTGGCCGCCTCATCGAGCCTGAACTGCTCGAGGTATCCAGTCACCGCGTAGACGGCATCGTTGGCGCGCATCAAAATCCAGCGATCGGCGAGCTGCAGGCGCTTCGCGTCGAGCGCCTCGAGCGGCTGCACCCGCTCCGGCAGCTGCGCCAGGATGAACCGTCCGATGTTCCAGAGCTTGTTCGCGAAGTTCCGGCCGGGCGCGAACGTCGTCTCCAGGTCATTGGGATCGAGCATCAGGTCCGACCCGAGCGACACGCCGGCGATGGTCGTCCAGCGCAGCGCGTCCGCGCCGAACTTGCCAACCACGTCGAGCGGATCGATGCCGTTGCCGAGCGACTTGGACATCTTGCGATGCTGCGTGTCCCGCACCGTGCCGTGCAGATACACGGTCGCGAACGGACGGTCTCCACGGAAGTGGTAGCCGGCCATGATCATCCGCGCCACCCAGAAGAACAGGATCTCGGGCGCCGTCACCAGCGTATGGCCCGGATAGAAGCGCTTCAGGTCGGGCGTCTCGTCCGGCCAGCCGAGCGTCGCGAACGGCCACAGCCAGGAGGAGAACCAGGTGTCGAGCACGTCGGGATCCTGCTCGACCGGGCCGCCGCACTCGGGGCACGCCTTCGGGTCCTCGCGGTCGGCCCACTGCCGGGGAGGGACGCACTTGGTGCACGTGAACACCGGGATGCGATGGCCCCACCACAGCTGCCGCGAGATGTTCCAGTCCCGGATGTTCTCCATCCAGTGCTCATACGTCGCGCCCCACCGCTCGGGCACCAGGCGAATGGCCCCGGTCCGGTACGCCTCGAGCGCCGGTTGCGCGAGCGGCTTCATCTTCACGAACCACTGATCGGACAGCCGCGGCTCCACCACCGTGTCGCACCGATAGCAGTGGCGCACCGCATGCCGGTGCGGCTCGACCTTTTCGAGCAGACCGCGCTCCTTGAGCATGTCCACGATCTTTTCGCGCGCGTCGAAGCGATCGAGGTCGGCGAGCGTCTTCGGCACGCGGGTGGGATGATCCATCCGCCCGTCCTCGGTCATCACCAGGGGCATCTCGAGCTTGTGCCGCAGCCCGATCTCGAAGTCGGTGGCGTCATGCGCCGGGGTCACCTTCACGAATCCGGTCCCGAACCCGGGCTCGACTGCCTCATCGGTGATGATCGGCACCGGCAGGTCGATGATCGGCACCCGGGCCACCTTGCCTACGAAGCCGCGATGGCGCGGGTCCTTGGGATTCACCGCCACCGCCGTGTCGCCCAGCATCGTTTCGGGGCGCGTGGTGGCCACGGTCAGGTAGGGTTTGGGGCCGCCTTCCACGTGATAGCGGATGAAGTACAGTTTGCCGTCGATGTCCTTCGACTCGGCTTCCTCATCCGACAACGCCGTGAGGCAGCGCGGGCACCAATGGATGACCCGGTGGCCGCGGTAAATGAGCCCCTCTTCCCACAGTGTCACGAACACTTCCCGCACCGCCCGCGAGTAGGCCGGGTCGAGCGTGAACCGCGTCCGGGTCCAGTCACAGGACGCGCCGATCATCTTGAGCTGCTCGAGAATCGTGGCGCCGGTCTCCTTCACAAAGGCCCACACCCGCGCGACGAACGCCTCGCGGCCGAGGTCGAAGCGGGTCTTCCCCTCGTTCGCGATGACGCGCTCCACCACGTTCTGCGTGGCGATGCCGGCGTGGTCGGTGCCGGGAAGCCACAGGGCTTCACGGCCGCGCATCCGCTCGAACCGGATGAGCACGTCCTGCGTCACGTTGTTCAGCCCCTGGCCCATGTGCAGCACGGCCGTGACGTTGGGCGGGGGGATCACGATCACGTACGGCGGCTTCGGTGAGTCTACGCGAGCCGTGAACACGCCGCGCTCGACCCAGCGCCGGTACAGCGGGCGCTCGACGGCGTGCGGGTCGTACTGCGGCGGAAGCTCGAAGCGGGACATTCCTTATAATAGACAGGATGGGGGAGGTTAGAGGAGGTTGGGGAGGTTGGAGGAGGTTCAGACGCGAGCGGCCCAACCTCCCCCAACCTCCCCCAACTTTCTGTTTGTGCTAGAATTCTCTCCAAATGGCCGACGAATCTAGCGTCCTTCCGACCAGCCGCATCGCGCGCTGGTTCTCCATCGCCGCGGTGATCTTGTTCACCCTCGTGCTGTACTTCCGCGACGGACGAAGCGTGCCGCCCTTGACGGCCACGCCTGCGGCCACCGGCCAGCCGGCCAACTAGTCCCATGCCTGAAATCCGTGTCACGCTCCCCGATGGGAGCGAGAAACGTGTCCCCGCCGGCTCCACCGGCGCCGACCTCGCGAAGGCGATCGGGCCGGGCCTCGCGAAGGCGGCCCTCGCGGTGCGCGTGAACGGCAACGTGTGGGATCTGGCGCGCCCGCTGCCCGACGGGGCAAAGGTCACGATCCTCACGGACAAGGACCCGTCGGCGCTGGAGGTGCTGCGCCACTCTTCGGCCCACGTGCTGGCGACGGCGGTGCGGCAGCTGTTCCCCCAGGCGCAGATCGGATTCGGTCCCCCGATCGAGGACGGGTTCTACTACGACTTCGCGGTGGAGCGGCCCTTCGGGCCGGAGGATCTCGCAGCGATCGAAACGAAGATGGGGGAGGTCGTGAAGGCCGATTACCCGTTCGTGCGCGAGGAGGTGGATCGGGCCGAAGCGAAGCGGCGCTTCAAGGATGACCCGCTCAAGCTCGAGCGCATCGAAGACCTCGGGCCGAACGAGGTGATCTCGGTCTACACCGACGGTCCCTTCGTGGACCTGTGCCGCGGGCCGCACGTGCCGAGCACCGGCCGGATCAAGCATTTCAAGCTGCTGCACGCCGCCGGCGCCTATTGGCGCGGCGACGAGCGCCGCCAGATGCTGCAGCGCATCTACGGAACGGCCTGGTTCACCAAGGACGACCTCGAGGGCTACCTGCGGCGTCTCGAGGAAGCGAAGAAGCGTGACCACCGGGTGTTGGGGAAGCAGCTCGATCTGTTCTCGATTCAGGAGGACGTGGGCCCGGGGCTCGTGTTCTGGCACCCGAAGGGCGCGATGATCCAGCACCAGCTGCGCCGCTTCATCGAGGACACGATCATGGAGCGCGGCTATTCGCTGGTCTACACGCCCAACGTGACCCGCGAGGAGTTGTTCCTGCGCTCGGGACATCTGCCGCTGTACGCGGCCAACCAGTTCCCGCCCATGGCCGCGGGGGAGGGCGAGGCGGAATCCGTGCGCTATCGGGTGAAGCCCATGAATTGCCCGATGCACATCCTCATCTACGCCTCGCAGCAGCGCAGTTACCGCGACCTGCCGGTCCGGCTCGCCGAGATCGCCAACGTGTACCGCAACGAGCGATCGGGGACGCTGCATGGGATGCTGCGGGTGCGCGGGCTCACGATGGACGATGCCCACATCTTCCTGCGCGAGGACCAGATCGAGCAGGAGATCTTCCACCTCCTCGATATCGTGGAGCTGGTGCTCGCGAAGACCTTCGGGCTCTCCTACCGGCTCGACCTGGCGACGCGCCCCGAGAAGAAGCTGGGCACGGACGCGACCTGGGATGTGGCGGAGCGCGCACTCGAGCAGGCGCTCAAGCACCGCGGTGCCACCTACCGTATCGATCAGGGTGGCGGGGCGTTCTACGGACCGAAGATCGACGTCAAGTTCAACGACGCCATCGGCCGCGAGTGGCAGGGCGCCACGATCCAGCTCGATTTCGAGCAGCCCGAGCGCTTCGGGCTTGAGTACACGGGCGAGGACAACCGGCCGCACCGACCGGTCATGATCCACCGCGCGATCTTCGGCACGCTGGAGCGGTTCGTCGGATTCCTGATCGAGCACTTCGCGGGCGCATTCCCACTCTGGCTCGCGCCCGAGCAGGTGCGCGTGTTGCCCATCTCGGACGCGCAGGCGCCTGCGGCGCGCGCGCTACACGAGCGGTTGCGCGCGGCAGGCATCCGCTCGCATCTCGACGAGCGCAACGAGACCCTCAACTACCGGATCCGTGACGGTGAGCTGCAGAAGATCCCGTACATGGCGGTGGTGGGGCAGCGCGAGGTCGAGGCGGGAAGCGCGGCGGTACGCGCCCGGGGTGCGGGGAACAAGCAAGTAGTGCTGCCCATCGCCGACTTCGTGTCGAAGTTGCAGGAAGAGGTTCGCACCCGCTCACTGACACCGTTAGTTTGATTGAGGTGGATCGAAAGCCAGATGAGCACTAGCGATCATACGACCCCTGTGATTCTCAGCGCTTGCCGCACGCCGGTCGGCAAGTATCTGGGCGGCCTGTCCCTGTTGCCGGCGCCGCGGCTCGGTGCCCTCGTGATCCGCGAGGCCGTGCGCCGCGCCGGCATCGCGGACGGCACGGTCGAAGAAGTGATCATGGGCAACGTGCTTCAGGGCGGTGTCGGCCAGGCGCCGGGCCGCCAGGCGGCGATCCACGCCGGTCTCCCGGGGACCGTGCCGGCGCTGACGATCAACAAGGTCTGCGGCTCGGGCCTCAAGGCCGTGATGCTCGCCGCCCAGGCGATCCGCGCGGGTGACGAGCAGTGCATCGTGGCGGGCGGGATGGAGTCGATGTCGAACGCACCGCACTACGTGTACGGGATGCGCGGCGGTATCAAGGCGGGCAACAGCCAGCTCGTGGACGGCATGATCCACGACGGGTTGTGGGACTCCTTTTCGAACACCCACATGGGTAACCTCGCCGAGTACACGGCCAAGAAGGCCGGGGTGTCGCGCGCCGACCAGGACGCGTTCGCACTGGCGAGCCACCAGAAGGCGGTGGCCGCGATGGCGGCGTGTCGCTTCAAGGCGGAGATTGTCCCCATCGAGATTCCCGGGAAGAAGGGGCCGACCGTGGTCGAGAAAGACGAGGGTCCGCGCAAGGAGACCTCGCTCGACGCGCTGGCCGCGCTCAAGCCGTCCTTCCAGCAGGACGGGACGGTGACGCCGGGCAACGCGCCTGGGTTGAACGACGGCGCGAGCGCGTTGGTCGTCACGTCGCTGGCGTTTGCCAAGGCGCACGGCCTCAAGCCGCTGGCTCGCGTCACCGCGTACGCCAGCGCCGGCGGTGAGCCCAAGGATTTGTTCTTCGCGCCCATCGTCGCGGTGCAGAATCTCATGAAGAAAGCCAAGACCACCATCGGCGATTACGATCTGATCGAGGCGAACGAGGCCTTCGCCGTCCAGGCCATCGCCGACGGGCGCGCCCTTGGCTGGGACTGGGACCGGGTGAACGTGAACGGGGGCGCCATCGCCCTCGGGCACCCGATCGGCGCCTCCGGCGCGCGCATCCTCACCACCTTGCTGTTCGCCCTCAAGGACCGCAAACAAACAACCGGCCTCGCCACCCTGTGTCTCGGGGGCGGCAACGCCGTGGCCCTCAGCGTGGAGATGCTCTGATGCAGGCTCAGACCGCCGTCGTATCCGCTCCGTCTCTCACCGGCCGGCGCGCGCTCGCCGTCGTGCTGGGCGTCGCCGTCGTGGCGATCGCCGCCCAGATCGCGATTCCGCTGCCGGGTACGCCCGTTCCTATGACGCTGCAGCCACTGGCCGTGCTGATCGTGGGCGGCCTGCTCGGGCCGCGGCTCGGCGCCGCCTCGCTGCTCTTGTATCTCGCGCTTGGCGCCGCGGGTCTCCCGATCTTCACACCGTTCGGCGCGCCGGGCGTCGCTCGGTTGTTCGGCCCGACGGGCGGCTACCTGCTGGCCTATCCGATCGCCGCCTACGCCGTGGGTCGGCTCGCGGGCGACGGGCGCCGCTGGGCCCGGCTCGCTGTCGCGGTGCTCACCGGCCTCGCGCTCATTCACCTCGGCGGCCTGGCGCAGCTGCTGATCATCACGCATAGCCTGCACGACGCCGCGCGACTCGGCACCTGGCCGTTCTTGCTGGGCGACCTGGGAAAACTGATCATCGCAGGCGCCATCCTGCGGCCCACCCTGAGTCCCCTGCGCGCGCGCCTATGACGGCGCGCGGTTCGTTTACGGCATGAGCCGCGTCGCGGTGGTGGGCGCCGGCACGATGGGGAACGGCATCGCCCACGTGTTCGCCCAGCACGGCTGGGACACCACACTGATTGACGTCGCCCCCGGTCTGCTCGAGCGCGTGATCGCCGTGATTCGGGCGAACTTCGAGCGGCAGGTGAAGAAGGGGACCGTCACTGCTTCGCAGCGCGACGCAGCGCTGGCGCGCATCCGGACCTCCATGAGCCTCGACGCGGTGTCGGACGCCGAGCTGGTGGTCGAAGCCGCGACCGAACAGCCCGACGTGAAGTTCAGAATCTTCCGCGACCTGGACCGGCTGGCGCCGCCTGCCGCGATCCTCGCGAGCAATACCTCGTCCATTTCGATCACGACCCTCGCCGCCCAGACCAAGCGTGCCCCCCACGTGATCGGGATGCACTTCATGAACCCGGTGCCCGTGATGCCGCTGGTCGAGGTGATTCGCGGGCTCGAGACGCGCGACGAGACCGTCGCGCAGGTGGTGGAGATCGCCAAAGGGCTCGAGAAGACGCCGGTCGTGGTCAACGACGCACCCGGCTTCGTGTCGAACCGCGTGCTGATGCCGATGATCAACGAGGCGATCTTCTGCGTGATGGAGGGCGTCGCGACGCCGGAAGCGATCGACACGGTCATGAAGCTGGGGATGAGCCACCCTCTCGGGCCGTTGGCGCTGGCCGATCTGATCGGGCTCGACGTGTGTCTCGCGATCCTCGAGGTGCTGCACCGCGACCTGGGGGACGACAAGTACCGGGCGGCGCCGCTGTTGCGGACGATGGTGGCGGCCGGCCGCCTGGGCCGGAAGAGCGGGCGCGGCTTCTATGTCTACCGCGATTGAGCCGCCGGGTCTCTCCGAGACGCAGCGTCAGATCGTCGAGCTGGCGCGCGAATTCGCGCGCACCAAGATCGAGCCGTTCGCCGCGGAATGGGACCGCCGGGCGCACTTCGACCGCGAGGTGATCGACGAGCTCGGTCGGCTGGGGTTCCTCGGCATGTGCGCCCCCGAGGAGTACGACGGGATGGGGCTCGACACCGTCACGTACCTGCTCGCGCTCGAGGAGATCGCCGCCGCGGATGCGAGCGTCGCCGTCTCGCTCTCGATCCACAACGCCATTCCGACCACGATGCTGGTGCGTCACGGCAGCGCCGCGCAAAAGGATCGCTGGTTGAGGCCGATGGCGCGGGGTGAGGTGCTGGCCGGCTTCGCGCTGTCCGAGCCGGAGTCCGGCTCCGACGCCGCGGCGCTGTGCACACGGGCGGTGCGCGACGGCGATCGCTGGGTGCTGTCGGGCACGAAGGCCTGGGCCACCAACGGCGGCACGGCCGACTTCATGACGGTAATGGCCCGCTCCGAGCGCGGAATCTGCGCCTTTATTGTGCCCACCGACGCCGCCGGTTATCGTCCGGGGAAGCCCGAGGATAAGATGGGCCTCCGCGCCTCGAACACGGTGTCGCTCGCGCTCGAGGACGTGCGCCTGCCGGCCGACCACCTCCTGGGAGAGGAAGGGGAGGGATTCGGGTACGCAATGGAGGGGCTCGACGCCGGTCGCCTGGGCATCGCGGTGCAGGCGGTCGGGATCGCGCGCCGGGCGCTCGAGCACTCGGTGGCGTATTGCGCCGAGCGGCGGCAGTTCGGCCGGCCGCTGCGGGAGTTTCAGGGAGTGCAGTTCAAGCTCGCCGACATGGCGACGCGGGTCGAGGCGGCACGCGCGCTGACGCACTCCGTCGCGGCGCGCCGGGACCGGGGCGAGGACACCACCACGCAGGCGAGCATGGCCAAGCTGTTCGCCTCCGAGGCCGCGATGTGGGTGACCACGCAGGCGGTGCAGCTGTTCGGCGGGTACGGCTACATGCGCGATTTTCCCGTGGAGAAGCTGTTCCGGGACGCCAAGGTGACGGAGATCTATGAAGGCACCAGCGAAATCCAGCGGATCATCGTCGCCCGCGGTCTCTACCCCCGCGCCTAGCGCTGCTGCGGCCGACCCCGGGCGCAAGCCCGGGGAACGCGAGGGCTTCGATTTCTTCTCCCTTCTCGCCGAGCACGAGCACGAGCAGGTCAGCGCGTACTACGATCCCTCCACCGGGTATCGCGGCATCATCGCCATTCATTCCACGGTGCTGGGGCCGGCGCTGGGCGGCACCCGCTTCTGGAATTATCAGAGCGATCGCGACGCCCTGATCGACGCGCTCCGCTTGGCGCGCGGCATGACCTACAAAGCGGCGGTGGCGGGGCTCAACCTGGGCGGCGGGAAGGGCGTCATCATCGGCGACAACCGCACCACGCGGCGCGAGGCGTTGTTCCGCGCCCATGGGCGCCACGTCGAATCGCTCAAAGGGCGCTACATCACGGCCGAGGACGTGGGCACCAGCACCGCCGACATGGAGTACATCAAAGCGGAGACGAACCACGTCACCGGCCTGATCGGCCGGTCGGGGGACCCGTCCCCCGTCACCGCCTTCGGCGTGTACCGCGGCATCAAAGCCTGCGTCCGCTACCGCTCCGGGTCCGACAGCCTGTCCGGGAAGGCCGTCGCTTTGCAGGGATGCGGCTCCGTAGGCTATCATCTGGCCAAGCTGCTGCATGCGGAGGGGGCGAGCATCACCTGCACCGACATCGACCCGCAGCGTGTGAAGCGCGTGGTGGAGGACTCCGCAGCCAAGGCGGTCGCGCCGGACGCGATTTACGACGTGCGGGCCAGCATCTTCGCCCCCTGCGCTCTTGGAGCGGTAATCAACGACGACACGGTGCAGCGGCTGCAGGTCGAGATCGTCGCCGGCGCGGCGAACAACCAGCTTGCCGAAGACCGGCACGGCGATCTGCTGGAGCGGCGCGGGATCACCTACGCGCCCGACTACGTGATCAACGGCGGCGGTCTGATCAACGTCAACGCCGAGCTGCACGGCTGGGCGCCCGAGCGGGCCCGCTCCAAGGCGGGAGAGATCTACGACACCCTGCTGCGCGTGTTCGAGATCGCGCGCGAGGAGGGGTGCCCCAGCTACCGGGCGGCGGACCGGCTGGCGGAGCAGCGCATCGCCGCGATCGCCAAGGTGCGGCGCAACTTTGTCTGAGAAGATTTATGTGGGCGCGGACCACGCGGGCTTCCAGTTGAAGCAGAAGCTCGTGGACGAGCTGAAGCGGTTGGGCTACGAGCCCGTGGACGCGGGTCCCAAGGCGATGGACCCGGCGGACGACTATCCCGACTTCGGCCGGCCGGTGGCCGAGGCGGTGAGCAAGGGCACCGTGAAGCGGGGCGTGCTGACATGCGGCACAGGGTTGGGCATGGCGTACGTGGCGAACCGATTCCCGCGGGTGCGGGCGGCGGTGGCGTGGAGTCCGGAGGTGGCGGAGCTGGCGCGCAAGCACAACGACGCGAATGTGCTGGTGCTGCCGTCGCGGTTCGTGAGCGAGGAGGAGGGGATGGAGATCCTGCACAAGTGGCTCGACACGGCGTTCGAAGGCGGGCGCCACGAGCGGCGCGTCGCGAAGATCGACGCATGATCGATCGCCGCGCCCCGCTCGCCAAAGCGGACCCGACCGTCTTCCAGCTGATCCGCCGGGAGGTGGAGCGGCAGGAGCACGGGCTGGAGCTGATCGCGAGCGAGAACTTCGTGTCGGTGGCGGTGCTCGAGGCGATGGGCACGGCGCTCACCAACAAGTACGCCGAGGGGCTGCCGCGGAAGCGGTACTATGGCGGCTGCGAGATCGTGGACGAGGTCGAGCAGCTCGCTATCGATCGCGCCAAGGCGCTGTTCAAGGCCGAGCACGTGAACGTGCAGCCGCACGCCGGGGCGCAGGCGAACATGGCCGCCTACCTCGCCGTGGCGAAGCCGGGCGACACGCTGCTCGGACTGGCGCTACCGCATGGCGGCCACCTGACTCACGGCGCGCCGGTGAACTTTTCGGGGACGCTGTTCCGCGCGACGCACTACGGCGTGCGCGAGGACACGGGCCGCATCGACTATGACCAGGTGCGCGACGTCGCGCGCCGGGAGCGGCCGCGCATCCTGGTCGGCGGCAGTAGCGCCTACGCGCGCATCATCGATTTCGCGACGCTCAAGAGCATCGCCGACGAGGTTGGCGCGATGTTCATCGTGGACATGGCGCACATCGCCGGGCTCGTGGCCGCTGGGCTCCACCCTTCGCCCGTGCCGCACGCGCACATCGTCACGACCACCACTCACAAGACCCTGCGTGGTCCACGCGGCGGTTTGATCCTCTGCCAGGAGCGGTTCGGGAAGGACGTCGACAAGCAGGTCTTTCCCGGTCTGCAGGGCGGCCCGCTCGAGCACGTGATCGCGGCCAAGGCGGTGGCTCTGGGGGAGGCGTTGACCCCGGAGTTCAAGACCTACGCCGCTCAGGTCGTGCGCAACGCGCAGGCCCTCGCCGCGGCGCTGGTGGAGCGGGGCTACGCGATCGTGTCGGGCGGAACGGACACCCACCTGATGCTCGTGGACCTGCGTCCCAAACAGGTGACCGGCAAGGAGGCGCAGGAGCTGCTCGACCGCGCCGGCATCACCGTGAACAAGAACACGATTCCCGGCGATCCCCAGAAGGCATTCGTCACGAGCGGGGTCCGCATCGGCACCCCGGCCGTGACCACGCGTGGCTTCACCGAGGCCGAAATGCTCAAAGTGGCGGAGTTCATCGACACCGTGCTCACGAACAAGGACGACGCGACCATTGCGCGCGTGAAAGCCGACGTGCGCGAGCTGGCCGAGCAGTTTCCGCTGTACGCGCCGCCCCCCCCGGTGCGCGCGGCCGCGGTAGGAGGGGGCCATGCCCGATAGCGGCGGGTCGTCGGGCCGGTCCTCCCGCGGTTCGGGCTCCTTCACGGTGCATCCGGCGGAAGAGCTCGAGGTCTACTTCAACGAAGTCGCCCACGGCCGGCCGGTGGGCTTCGTCGCCTCGTCTAAATGGAAGCCGCCGACCGACATTTACGAGACCGCCGACGCGCTGGTGGTCTACATGGACATCGCCGGGATGCGCTCCGAGGACTTCACGGTCCAGTACGTGGACGGCGTGCTGATCATCGCCGGCGAGCGCACCGCCCGGCGCCACGAGGGCAAGCCCCACTACCACGCGATGGAAGTGCAGGTCGGTCCGTTCGAGCGCCGCTTCCGCCTTCCCGTGCCGGTCGATCCCGAGAGCATCCGAGCGAACTACGAGCAGGGCTTCCTCGAGGTCCGGCTGGCGAAGCTTCCGGCCCGCCTCTCGGGCCCACAGTCGGTGCGGGTGCAATAAGTGGATCGTCTCCCCGTCCTGCCGCTCGGCCGCATCGTCGTCTACCCGCACGTCGTGCTGCCCATGGCGCTCACCGATCCGCACGCCGTCCAGCTGATCGACGAGGTGGTCCAGGGCAACAAGCGCCTGCTGCTCGGCGTGGTGCGGCCGCTGGGCGGCACCGAGCCGCCCGAGGGCGCCGTGATGCACGCCCGCGCCGACGAGCTGTACGAGGTCGGCACGCTCGGCACGGTGGTGCGCATGCTCAAGCTGGGCGACGGCTCGGTGCGCGTCATGGTGCAGGGACTGGAGCGGGCGCGGCTCGCCGAAGTGACGCCGATGGAGCACTGGCTGGTGGCCGGCTACCACACATTCGCCAGCAACCTGCCCGAAGACGCCCGCACCGAAGCGCTGAAGCGCACCGTGCACGCCCAGTTCTCGCGCGTGATCGACATCGCGCCCTACCTGGGAGAGGAGCTGCACGAAGTCTTGGTCGGCATCACCGAAGGCGGCAAGCTGGGCGACTTCGTGGCCGCGAACCTGGACCTGGCCCTCCCGGCCAAGGCCGAGCTGCTGGCGATCGACGACGTGAACCGGCGCCTCGAGCGGCTTGCCGAGCTGCTGGGCCAGGAGCTGCAGGTCCTCGAGGTGGGCAGTCAGATTCAGGAGAAGGTGCGCACGCGGCTCGACCAGAATCAGCGGGAGTACGTGCTGCGCGAGCAGCTGCGGGTGATCCGCCAGGAGCTGGGCGAGGAAGAGGGCGACGACGAGCTGACCGAGCTGGCCGGCCGGCTCGAGGCCGCCGGGCTCCATGAGGAGGCCAAGAAGGTCGTCGACCGAGAGCTCAAGCGGCTGCGCCAGATGTCGCCGCAGTCGGCCGAGTACCACGTGGCCCGCACCTACCTCGAGGTCATCGCGTCGCTGCCCTGGGGCCGCACGTCGCAGGACCGGCCCGACCTGAAGGCCGCCCGCGACATCCTGGACCGCGACCACTACGACCTGAAAACGGTGAAGGAGCGGATCCTTGAATACCTGGCGGTCCGCACGCTCAACCCCGCCGCGCGCGGCAGCATCATGTGTTTCGTGGGCCCGCCGGGCGTCGGCAAGACCTCGCTCGGCCAGAGCATCGCGGAAGCCCTGGGGCGGCGCTTCACGCGCGTATCGCTCGGCGGCGTGCGGGACGAGGCGGAGGTGCGCGGCCATCGGCGCACTTACGTCGGCGCGTTGCCGGGACGCATCATCCACGCGCTGCAGCGCTGCGAGACCCGCAACCCGCTGTTGATGCTCGACGAGGTGGACAAGATGGGCTCCGACGTGCGCGGTGATCCGACGGCCGCGCTGCTCGAGGTGCTCGACCCGGCGCAGAACGGCACCTTCGTGGATCACTATCTCGAGGTGCCGTTCGATCTGTCGGGCGTGATGTTCATCGCCACGGCTAACAGCCTCGCGCCGATCCCCGACCCGTTGCTCGACAGGATGGAAGTCCTCACCTTGCCGGGGTACACGCCCGGCGAGAAGCTGGCGATCGCAAAACGCTTTCTCCTGCCGCGCCAGCTGAAGGAAACGGGGCTACAGACGGAACGGGCCAACATCGCCGACGGGGCGCTGGAGCGGCTGATCGGCGAATACACGCGGGAAGCCGGGGTGCGCCAGCTCGAGCGGGAGATTCAGGGGGTGCTCCGCAAGGCCGCACTCGAAGTGGTCGAGGGACGCGCGGCGGCCATCAAGATCACCGCGAAGAACCTCGAGAAGTTCGCGGGGCAGCCCAAAGTCCAGAGCGAGGTGGCCGGGCGGGAGGCCGAGGTGGGCGTGGCGACCGGGCTCGCATGGACGCCCGTGGGCGGCGATATCATGTTCATCGAGGCGATTCAGATGCCCGGGAAGGGGCAGATCACCCTGACCGGGCAGCTGGGAGACGTGATGAAGGAATCCGCTCAGGCGGCGTGGAGCCTGCTGCGGGCCCGCGCGGGACCGCTCGGGATTCCGCTGGACGCGTTCACGCAGACCGACGTGCACCTGCACCTGCCGGCTGGAGCGGTGCCGAAGGATGGTCCGTCGGCGGGGATCGCGATCGCGACGGCGCTGGCGTCGCTGTTGTGCCGCCGTCCGTCGCGCCACGACGTGGCGATGACGGGCGAGCTCACGCTGCGCGGGCGCATCCTGCCGATCGGCGGGCTCAAGGAGAAGCTGACGGCGGCGGCACGCGCCGGCGTCAAGACGGTGCTGGTGCCGGCGCGCAACCAGAGCGACATCGTGGATGTCCCCGACGAGGTCAAACAGCTGCTCGAGATCAAGCCGGTGGAGACGATCGACGAGGTGCTCGAGCTCGCGCTGCTCGAGCCGCACCCGTTGCGGCCCGTGGCCGTGCGGGCGCGCCCGTCGGGACAGACGGAGGCGCGGCCGTGAGCGACTTCGCGACGCTCGAGGAGGCGTTCCAACGCATCGGGCGGCAGGACGACCGCTACCACGAGCGCGGCTACCTGTTCGTGCTGGCGGCCCTCGAGTACGCCCAGGGCAAGCTCCCGGCGCGCCGGCACCTGAGCGGCGAAGAGCTCGCCTGGGCGTGCCGCGATTTCGCGCGGGAGCAGTTCGGGCTGCTCGCGCCGACCGTCCTCGCCCACTGGGGCATTGCCGCCACCGAGGACCTGGGACGCATCGTGTTCACGCTGATCGACGTGGGTCTGCTCGCGAGCCAGCCGAGCGACAAGCTGGAGGACTTCGAGCGGGTGTACGAGTTTGACGAGGTGTTCCGGGCCGGCTATCCGTGGCCCGGGGTGGAGCGCGGATAGATCGGATCGGGTGAAGGGGGTGCCGCATGGACGACGTGAGGGAGTGGCCCGCCTGCAGAAAGTGCCAGCAAGGTCTCCTCATTCCGTTGTCGGACTATGGCCGCGACGGGGCGCCGATCACTTACAAGGCGTGGGTCTGCTCGAACCCCGAGTGCGGGTTCAACATCCGGATTGACAACGGGGAGATCTCCTTCGGTCGCGCGATCGGCCAGAGCTTCAAATAAGCTTGGACTCCGTGCGCGCGCCCGCCGTGAGCGGGCGCTTCTACCCGGGAACGAGGGATGAGCTCGAGCGCACGGTGCGGGAGCTGCTCGACGCCGTGGGCGAGGCGCGCCCCGCCCCGGCGCGCGCCGCGGTGGCCCCGCACGCGGGCTACCTCTATTCGGGACTCACCGCGGCGCACGTGTTCGCGCGCCTCGAGATCCCGCCCATCGTCGTGATCCTGGCGCCCAATCACACCGGGGTGAGCCGGGCGCCCGGCGGTGCGTCGCTGTGGGAGGCGGGCGCGTTCCGGACGCCGCTCGGCGACGTGAGCGTCGACGACGGCTTCGCGCGGGCGCTGCTCGAGACGTCGCCGCTGGTGGGCCCCGACCACGCCGCCCATGCCTCCGAGCACGCGGTGGAGGTCGAGCTGCCGTTCCTCCAGCTCCGGCGAGCCGACGTGCGGATCGTGCCGCTCGTCCTGGCGTGGGACGCGTGGGAGGGATGCCGCGGGTTGGGCGAGACACTGGCCGGGCTGGTGCGGCGCTGGCCCGACCGCGTGCTGCTGCTGGCGTCGAGCGATCTGAACCACTACGAGCCCGCGGCCGCGTCCGAGCATAAGGACCGGCACGCACTCGAGGCCATCGCGACGCTCGACGGCGCGGAGCTGCTGGCGCGCTGCCGCAGCGAGCGGATCTCGATGTGCGGCCGGGCGCCGGCGGCCACCGTGATGGCCGCCGCCCGCGCGCTCGGCGCGGAGCGCGCCGACGTAGTGCACTACAGCCACTCCGGCATGGTGACGGGGGACGACGACGCCGTGGTGGGATACGGAGGAGTGGTGATCCCGTGAACCCGATCCCCGTGCTGTCCGCGACCGAGGCCGCCGCCTGGGATTCGGTCGCCCGCACGCAATACCGGATTCCTTCCCGCGTGCTGATGGATACGGCGGGACGAGCGGTCGCGCACCTGATCGTGCGCGACTATCCCGCGGTGCTCGCCCGCGGGGCGCTGGTCGTCGCCGGGGCGGGGAACAACGGGGGCGACGGGTGGGTGGTGGCGCGCGCGCTGCATGCGAGCGGCATCTCCGTCTGGGTGGCCGCCCTCGATCCCAAGACCGACGACGCCATCGACAACCGCGCGCTCGCCCGCATGGACGGCGTGCGCGAGACGGGCCGGGAAGAGCCGTGGCCCGCCACGGCCGTGGTGATCGACGCGTTGCTCGGCACCGGCGCCGCCGGACCGGCGCGCGGCGACGTGCTGGCGCTGGCCCAGCGGCTCGTCGCGTACGGGGCCCCGGTCGTCGCGATCGACGGCCCCACGGGACTCGACCTGTCGAGCGGCGAGGCGCACGGGCCGGTGCGCGCCGAGCTGTCCGTCACGTTCGGGGGCCCGCGCCGCGGCCACCTGCTCGCGCGTGAGTGGTGCGGCAAGATCGTGGTCGTCGACATCGGGCTGCCGCCCGCCGATCCCGTATGGCCCGTGCTCGTAACGGACGCGTGGGCGGGGGCGCGGCTGCCGAAGCTCACGCCGACGATGCACAAGGGCGACCGCGGCCGCGTCACGGTGGTCGGCGGCGCCAACGGCATGACGGGCGCCGCGCTCCACGCCGCGCGCGGGGCGCTCGCGGCCGGCGCGGGGCTCGTGAAGCTCGTGGCCGCGAAGGAGACGATCGAGGCGGCGCGCTCGAGCCTCCCCGACGTGCTCACGGTCGAGTCGGCGCTCGGCCGCGAGCTCGAGGCCGAGGCGGCGGAAGCACTCGAGTGGGCCGACGCGCTGGTCGTCGGTCCGGGCCTGGGCCGCGAGCCGCCCCGCGCCCAGTTCCTGCAGGCCGTCCTCGCGCGTCGTCCGATCCCGACCCTGCTCGACGCCGACGCCCTCACGCTGTTCCGCGGCCCCGCGGAGCGGCCGGTGGTGCTCACGCCGCACCTGGGCGAGTTCCGCGCCCAGTTCGGCGACGAGCTCGCCGACGCGGCGGCGAACGACCGGTGGGCGGCCGCGGCGAAGGCCGCTCAGAAGGTGAAGGGCACCGTGCTCCTGAAGGGCGTGCCCACCGTCATCGCGGACCTGCGCGGGCCGATTCACGTGGTCGCGAGCGGCAACCCGGGACTCGCCACCGGCGGCTCGGGCGACCTGCTCGCGGGCTTCATCGGCGCCTTCCTCGCGCGCGGCAGCGCGGGGCCCGAGGCCGCCGCGCTGGGCGCCCATGCGCTGGGCCGGGCGGCGGAGCACGGCGCGCGCCAGTGGACCGCTCGCAGCCTGCGTCCCGCCGATGTCCTGGCCGCGCTGCCCGAGATCTGGCGCGCGTGGACCGACACGCAGCCGGTCGGGCCTCCCGTGCTCACGGTCCTGGAGCCGCCGGAGACGGCGTGACGCGCCGGTCACTCCGCCTGGGCTCAGGGGGTGAGTTCGACCGCCTGCGCGCCATTTTCGCGGCGCTCGGCGCCGCGGGCCGAGACCTGGGTGACGATTGCGCGCTGCTCCCCGTCGGCGGCCGGACCCTCGCGATCAGTATCGATCTGTCGCTCGAAGCGGTGCACTTCCGCACCGACTGGCTCTCGTTTCGAGAAATCGGCTGGCGCGCGACGGCGGCCGCATTGTCGGATCTCGCCGCGGACGGTGCGGCGCCGATCGGCGTCCTGGTCTCGGTGGGACTGCCCGGAAAAGGTCGGGGAAGGGGGAAGGGCCGACGAGATCCTGCGACCGAGATCATGACGGGGGTCGGCGCCGCGGCACGGAGCGTCGGGGCCGGCGTGCTGGGCGGCGATCTCGTGCGATCGGCTCGCTACCTGGTCGACGTCTGCGTGCTGGGGCTCGCCGCGCGGCCGGTGCGGCGGAGCG
>WNEY01000800.1_pt1 | contig 35873 bp, 32 predicted proteins | sample 5400531 | NCBI WGS metagenome assembly WNEY01 (sample SAMN13153338, study PRJNA577476) | soil metagenome | isolation source: 200 cm saprolite under Douglas fir tree site 1 | place: USA:California | collected 2015-04-18 | reverse complement strand
GCGCCGGCAGCGTGGCGCAAGGCAGCGCATGGGCGGTGTCGTTCCAGCCGCGCAGGATCCTCTCGCGCTCCGCCGGCGCCAGAATGTCGAGACTGCCGATCGGCCGCCCCGGCTCGTCAACCGCCGCCGTCAGCAGCCGCAAAAATCTATGTTGATGGTCAGCTAGATCGTGCGCGGCGTGAGATGCCGGATTGGCATCGAAATCGATTCGAATCGGAGCGCCGTCCGACCGGTCATAGACGGCGATCGACAAGTCCTCGACCGGCCCGAGCGAGAGATTGTGCGCAATGGCACGACTGCCGGCAAAGCTGAAATCATAGTTGAACCGCATGATGTTCAGGCTGAGCCCGAACAGTGCTCGGCTATCGACCGAGCCGCCAAGAGCTCGCCGCAGGTCTGCTATTTGATAGAGTTGATGCTGTAGTCCTCGGCGGATCTCAAAAGAGCTCTGATCTATGACCTCCGACACGGTCATGCCGGGATGGACGGACAGACGCAGCGGCAGCACGTTTGAAGCCATCCCGGGAATCGATCGCGAGACGGTATCGCGCGCGGCAACAAGCAGTCCGAAAACCAGATCTCTCGCGCCTGTGAGGCGATGAAGAAAGATTGCCGTCGCCGCTGCCAGGACGTGAGGTAAGCTCCGCGCGCGATTTCCATCCGGGCGGATCTGATCCAAATCCGAGCGCTGCAAACAAGCGGTATGACGCAGGAAGCCGTTGGATGGGAGGGAAGGGCGGGCGCCGAGAGTGACCAGCTCCGGTCCATCGGTCAGATGGTCGATCCAATACTGCCGGTCCCGCACCGATCGTTGGGACGCACGGTAGGTGGTATCCTGTTCCAGCAGAATCGAGAGAGAGCCAAATGAGCCGTCTCGCGCGGTTCGTCCGAGACTGAGCTGCGTGTAAATATCAGCTAGCCGGCGAGCCACCAGCCACATGCTGAAACCATCCATCACAATATGATGGTAGCGGGCATACCAGAAAAACCGATCAACAGACGCCTTGAACAAAGCAAAACCGAACAGTGGTCCGGTGGTTGGGTCGATCGGGCGTGCCAAGTCGGCCCGCATCCACGATTCGGCGGCCAGTCGCGGGTCAGATTCGGCGCTCACATCGATGACCGGCAGCGACCAGAGCGGCGGGGGGCCGATGAGCTGGCCCACTTGCCCTGCCTCGGCAATGATCTGGACGTGCAACGTTTCGCTTTCGGCCACCACCTTTCGTAATGCCCGTTCAAACACCGCAGCATCAATGTGGCCGCGGATCTCGATGTATTCGCCGATATTGTACGCTGGACTTGACGGGCTGATCTGCTGAGCAAACCAGATTCCCAGCTGAGCAGATGAGAGCGGGAGCAAGGGGCTTTCTTGAGCGCCTGCCCACTCAATTCGCAGCCTGGGCTCAGACACGCGCTCGAGATCAGTCAACGATTCGATGATCTTGTTCACTGATCTTGTTCACAGTTTTCGGGCCGCAGTCGGAGGGTGTTGATTGAGCATTCTGGAGGCATTGTTTGACCAAATCGTCACGGCGGCAGCCCGCTTTGTCAAGTGTACGGGACGGCGGGGCCCGCTCACAACCGCGACAAATTCGCTGCTGCCATCAAGCAAGGCGAAGGCGTTGTAATGCAGCGCAAAGGGCGGGCCAGGGGAAGCTCTTGCGCAGACGCCCGGGACCGCGCGACATCGCCAGCCACCCAAGGATCGTCGGGCTCCCGGCCATCGACTCGCCGAGCCGACATGCCACTTGCGGGACGCCGCGTCGGGGGCCGGTCGTTCGAGATCGCCGTCCAGAATCGGGAACCGCACGCCACTGCGCTCCCGCCATTCCTGCGGCCGCGCCGGCCCCGCAGCGAGGCCAGTCATCGATGCCGTAGTCCCCCGAGAGCCTCGTCGGCGAGCAGCAGCAGCGCGGGTGGGGCGTCGACGTCAACTATCGCGAGCACGGTGATGATCAAGCTCCGTCGGGGCTTTAGCCAACTCGCTAATCTACGGGGCGCAGGCCGGTGATTGCTTCCCCGCCTGCGGCGCAGCGCATTTACCTTGCCGCCACGGCTGCAATCTGTCCTTTGAACGACCTGAATCGTTCTGAATCCTTCAAAGCGGCACGCCGGCCGTGCTGCCGAGACGGCATGCTTGCGAACCCGACCCGGTGGCCCGAGACATCGCGACAAACAGCTGGCCCACCCCGGCGGCGATATGTTAGTCTTTAACTCCGTCGACACTAGCGTCCGATGGCGGGCGGGGCGGCGCAGTTGCCGGTCGACCTGAGCCACCGAAACTTGTTTCGAAGTTGATCGGCCGTAGCCAGGCACTCTCGTGGCAATAGCCGGATCTGGCGCAAACGGTTGCAAGAAAGGATCGGACCTATGAGTAACGAGACGACCGTGTCTGATACGACCGCGATGACGGACGAGCAACGCGACGAGGCTGCGTCGAAGTTGGTCGACCGGTTCTCGTTGTGGTCCGGGGCGGCCGGACTTGTCCCGATACCGCTCGTCGACGTGGCTGCGGTCGGCGGAGTTCAGCTCCAGATGCTTCGCCGTCTGTCGGAGATTTACGGCGTTCCGTTTTCCGACAATCTCGGCAAATCGGTCATAGCCAGCCTTGCAGGATCGGTGATTCCGGCCAGCACGGCGGTCGGAGTCGGAAGTTTCATGAAGGCTTTGCCGGGAGTTGGAACCGCCATCGGCGCAATTACGATGCCGGTGGTCTCCGCCGGCGCAACATACTTGATTGGGAAGGTTTTCATCCAGCATTTCGCTTCCGGTGGGACGCTTCTCGACTTCAATCCTCCTGATTATCGTGAGTTCATCAAAGCGCAGAAGGAGAAGCTGACGGGCCGATCCGCTGCCGCTCCTCCCGCCGGTGCATCTACCCCCTCGGCGCGGCCGGCTTCGACCAAGGGGGCGGCGACCGGCGTGTGACGGCGATCGGCCTCGGCGCCCACGTTTCCGGCGACGATTTGGCCCGGTCGGGCGCGAGCAGCAGCGGGATGGAGACATGGCGTGATGACGGCTGCCGCAGTTATCATCTATGTGACATTCTGTCTTCTTACGGGGCTCTGCGGCGTCCAGCGTCGCATGGGCTTTTTCGGCACGTTCATATTCGCGCTGCTCGTGACCCCAATACCCGTGCTCCTTGTGCTGTGGTTGGCTGCTCCGTCGCGCCGTTACGAATCCCAGCGCCGCATACAACGCAATTGAATACTATCGAACGGGCAGTCCTCCGCACTCACTGGCGTCGCGCCCCGAGCGAAGTCGACCGGAGCGCCTGATGTCGTTCTTCGACCTCGTCCGCCGCGAAATGCAGGGTTCCCTGACGCGGCTGCTCGTCATGTCGGGACTCGGAGGGGCGAGCAACGCCGCGATCTTGTCGGCGGTCAATTCCGGTGCGCAAGCCGCCGGCGGCGGCAAGGCCGACCTCTGGTCGGCGGCGCTTTTCGTCGTCTCGCTGCTCCTTTTCATCAAGGCGCAACATTACATCTTGATCTCCGCGACGATCGAGATCGAAGCCATCATCCACAAATTGCGCGTGCGGTTGATGGATCAGGTGCGACGGTCCGAGCTCGTGCCGCTCGACGCGATCGGCCGCGCCGGAATCGTCGCCGCCATCACGCGGGACACCGCGACGCTCACCCAAGCAACCAGCATGGTCGCTTTTGCAGCCCAAAGCGCCGTCCTGATCTTCTTCATCGCCATCTATATCGCGTACCTGTCGCTTCTTGCCTTTGGATTGACCGTCTTGATCATCGGCATGGCGGCGCTGCTGATCCATGCCAAGAGTCGTGACATCACCGCGGGCGCGCGAGCGGCGGCCGAATGGGACAATCGGCTGTTCGATCGCTTGACCGACCTGCTGGACGGTTTCAAGGAGGTCAGGCTCAATAACGCACGTAGTGACGAGCTGTTCGATGACATTGTCGAGGTGTCGAGGCTCGCCGCCAACATCAGAATCCGCACTCAGAGCGAAACCTTCAAACGTTTGGTGCTCTCGCAGAGTTCCGTCTATATCCTGCTGGGCGCCATAGTTTTCGTGGCCCCGGTCTTGGCCGGCACGCAGCCGGAGACGCTCGCGAAGACCACGACCGCTACCTTATTTGTCGTCGGCGCGTGCTTCGGATTTGTGCAGTCGATACCGATCTTGACAGCCGCGAATACCGCGGCCGACAATATCGATCGGCTGGAGGCGCGGCTGCGAGCGACGACCGCTGACGCATTGGCCGGCCCGGTTCAGCTGCTGAGCCAGTTCGAAAAAATCGAGATGCGCGGCGTGGTGTTCCGCTACGTCGATAAATCATCGGAAGCGGGCTTCCAGGTGGGGCCCGTCGACTTCACGTTGCGCCGGGGGGAGCTCGCATTCATTACCGGCGGCAACGGCTCAGGCAAATCGACATTTTTCAGATTGCTTGCGGGGTTGTATCATCCCGACAGTGGTGAAATCATGCTCGACGGGACGCCCGTCACCGACAGCACACGCGACGCCTATCGCTCTTTGTTTGCTGGAAATTTCGTCGACTATCATCTCTTTCAACGGCTCTACGGTATTGCCGATCAGAATGCCGCCGAGATCGATCAGCTGCTGATACAATTCCGTCTGAGCGACAAGACGCGCCTGTCCGACGGCGAGTTCAGCACCATCGATCTGTCGGGAGGCCAACGCAGGCGCCTTGCCCTCATTGTAAGCCTGCTGGAGAAGCGTCCGATCCTGCTGCTGGATGAATGGACCGCCGAGCAGGATCCCGAATTTCGGCGCAAATTCTACGACGAATTGCTGCCGGCATTGACGCGTGCCGGCGCAACGGTGGTGGCGATAACCCACGACGACCGCTATCTCAAAGAGCTGGATCTACCGGCTCGGAGGCTTCGGATGGACGAAGGTCGTTTCGTGGAAACATGACTAGTGGAGAACGAACGATGAGCGCGAATTCCTATTCTCTGGATGGGAGGCTGCCTCCGAACAGCACCGAGACGCTCCGATCCCGCTGGCGGCGAATTCTGCTGAATCAGCTGACGACGCTGTCGATCTTCCTGATGGTAACGTTGCTGGTTGCCATCGTGCTCTATCCTTACGTGGTGGTGAACGTTCCGAGCGGCGATGTCGGCGTTCTCTGGAAACGCTTTCGCGGCGGAACCCAGCTCGACCCCCGTCAGCTGAAAGATGAAGGCTTGCGCATCGTTTGGCCGTGGGACAGGCTGTTTTTATATGATCTCAGACTGCAATCCACGATGGACACCTACAACGCGATCTCCAAGGACGGCATCAGCTTGACCGCAACGATCAGTATCCGATTCCGGCTCAAGCACGACGCCATTCCCCAGCTGCACCAATCGATCGGACCCGACTATATCGCATCTCTGGTACGCCCCGAAATCGGCAGCCGGATGCGCGAGGTCATTGCCGACTACACCGCGGAGGAGGTCTATTCGACGAAGCGGCAGGAAATTCAGGACCGAATCCGCGGCCATGCGGAGGCCATGCTGGGCGGGAAAATGATGGAACGAACCGCCGAAGAGAGCGAGACCGGCGAGCACTATAGAATCCCGCTCAATGCGATGCTCAATCTCATCGACACGCTCGTGCTCGGCATGGAGCTGCCTCCTACCGTAGTTAACGCCATCAATCGAAAGATCGAGCAGTATTACATTTCGGAAGAATACACATTTCGCGTCGCGCGCGAGAGAAAGGAATCGGAGCGCAAGAAAATCGAGGCGGAAGGCATCCGTGACTTCCAGCAGATCGTCAGCCAGGGGATCTCGGATTCCTACCTACGCTGGCGAGGCATTGAGGCAACGCTTCAGCTCGCGCAGTCTTCGAATTCCAAGGTCGTTATCATCGGCGGCGGTAAAGATGGTGTGCCGATCATTCTTGGCAACGTGGATGCGCCTGCTTCGCCGCCCCCCGAGAAAGCACCGCCTAGCGAAGGGGACAAGACGCCAAGAACGACGGCTGTCGCTCCTGCCGTGGCGCTGGAGAAAACGCCGGCTGCCAGCCTGACGGAGCCTTCGGAGAAGACGCCGCCCGCTTCCGCGCCGGAAGTGCCGCGCACGTTATTTCCGTTTCCGCTCAGCATGTCCGACATCGAAAGCTTCTTTTCCCGGCTTTCCGGGGCCGCCATTCCGACCGGATCCGGGACAGCGCCCGCGCCCAAGTAAACGGGTCAAGGTGCTCAACCGTCGCCGGATGCCACGCGCCGCACCGGCCTACCGGGCCCGCGTGAGCGCAATGCTGCGCCCCGAAATGCGTCATGCTCATTTCGACGTCCATTGACGTGCCCGCTGCTGCGCCTCGGCGAGCTCTTCGGGCTTCATTTTGCTGGCAACCGCGTCGCGGCTCGAGACCGCCAGGCCGCGACCGACCGTGTCGGACGCCGGAAAGCGAGAGGCCGCGATATTGAACCACGCGTGCGCGCTGACGTTATCCTGCGCCACGCCCTCGCCCTTGGCATACGAGAGCCCAAGATTGTACTGGGCCTGCGGGTCGCCCCGCTCGGCAGCGAGGCGATACAACCTCGCCGCTTCGACGTAGTCTTGCGGCACGCCTTTGCCTTCGGCGTAGAGGTTGCCGAGAGTGAACTGGGCGGTGGCATCGCCTTGGTCGGCGGCGCGGCGAAGCCATTTCACCGCCTCGATCTCGTCGTGCGCTACGCCGCGACCGCGCGAATACATGCGCCCGAGGAGGGACTGGGCCCGAGCATTGCCCGATTCCGCCAGCGGACGCGCAAGTCGTATCGCAGTTTCGTAATTGCCTTTCTGATAGGCGGCTTCGGCCGCATCGGCATCCTCGACCGGACGCACGATTCCCCCTCTGGCAGTCAGGTTGGCGAGGGATTGCTGAATCGGCTCATGGTACACGCCGAGCGTGAAGCCCACTACCAGAAAGAGAACCGCTGTGCCTGCCATGATCTCGCGGCGCATGCGCGTCCAACGGCTTGCGACCTCCTTGCACTTGACCAGAGCCGTCTGCAGCGCCGAGACGCGTGCCTCCAGGGCCGCTTCGCCCGGATCTCTGCTCAGGCCGAACCATTGCATCAAGCCCATGAAGACTGCCTCGCCGGATCGCTCGCCATTCCGCACCGGGATGTAATGATCCGTACCGGCCACGGCAATCCGCCTCCGAGCGGGGCGAAGGTCGGCGATTGTTGTGATGGAGCGATTTCTTGTGTGATAGCATCTTCCCGATTGATTCGTCGCATCGCATCGCCAGGAGGCCGCAAGGTGACGAGCTCGATCATCACGGTCGCCACCATGAAAGGCGGCAGCGGGAAAAGCACGCTGGCGAGCTGCCTCGGCGTCTATTGGCACCTCGACGGCCGCCACCCCACCATTCTCGACGCCGATCCCCAGCGCTCGATCGCGCGGCTGGCCGGCCGGGAGAAAGCGCTCGGCGGCGTGCCGGTGGTGGAGGATGCTTCGGAAGACGCCTGGAAGACGGCGCAGCGCCTTGCCGGCCAAAGCGGCCGCGTCATCATCGACACGCCCGGCTTCCGCTCTCCGGCCACGCTGGCGTGTCTCGGCGTGACCGACTTTGTCCTCGTGCCGGTCAAGCCCTCCCCCTTCGACGTCGACCGTATGCTGGACACGCTCAACATCCTGATCACCGGCGCCAGCGGCCGCCGGCCGATATTCCGATGCCTGTTGACCCAGGCGACGCGCGATTCCGTCATCTCGAGGCATGTCCGCTCCGAGCTCGCCGAAGCCGGCTATCCGGTACTCAAGAGCGAGATGACCAACCGGGTGATCTACGCCGAGGCGGCGCTTTGGGGGGCCACCCCGACTCTTGTCGACCGTTCCAGCCCTGCCGCGCGGGAGATCGCGGAGGTCGCTCGTGAGGTCGACTTCATCCTCGGCGCCATGCTCGATACCAAGCGAGTGGCGTCGGCATGAATAGGAGGAGGCTGCCCAAGGTCATCATGCGGGCGAGTGATGACATGCACCAGGCCGGGCTCGGCACCGAGCTGCAGGCGTCATATCCGACGCATTTGGACGAGATCCCCGTGGGGGCGCGCCAGCGACCAGCCTCCGTGGACAACATCGTCCAGAAGATCGTCCCGGAGGCCGCTTCGGCTCGCATCGCGGGCGCTGTTTCGCACGCCCGAAACGATTCGGCGCGGCGGCGGGCGCAGGCCCTCAGAATCGTAAACCGCCACGCCGGCTATTCGGCGGTCGGTGGGATCATCCCGTTGCCGGTCGTGAGTTTCGCTGGCGTCACCGCCGTTATCGTGCGCATGGTGAAGGTGTTGAGCGACCACTACGGGGTGGCGTTCGAGCGTGACCGCGCCCGGGCCATCGTGGTCGGCTTGGTGGCGGGGGCCATGCCCACGGGACTTGCAACGGTCACCTCGTCGACGCTCCTTTACGTCGTCCCGGCCAGCGCCCTCGTAGGCCTTGCGGTTTCATCGCTCAGTGCGGTCGCCTGCACCCGTAGCGTCGGCCGTATTTTTGTCGAGCACTTCGAAAGCGGGGCGACGCTGGTCGATTTCCCCGCGGTCCAAGGCCTCGAAGCTCGCTGAACGACGTTTCTGCCGGCTCGGATACGTACCAACTGATTTTCCCGTCGGCACCAGGCAGCCGGGAGCGGCCGCTGACACGCGCCGGGGACAATGCTAATGTCCGCCATGGACCGGCCACTGCACCGAGCGTCCGTTAGGGCTGCGTAACCCGCGGCAGCATTTCGAGTGGTTGGGATGTTGAGAACCAGCGGAGCCCCGGGCGCGCCGATGAATGATCATTCCAACGTGACGCGGCGCGATACGCTGATTCTCGGCGCGGCGACGCTGACCTCCGTGCTGGCGCAACGGGTCGATGCCGCGGAGGCCTCCGGGCGGCAGGGAATATCGGCGTTCGGGGATCTCAAATATTCGCCGGACTTCAAGCATTTCGACTACGTCAATCCGAACGCGCCGAAGGGCGGGGTGTTTTCGCATATCGGGTCGAGCGTGATTTTCAATCAGAATGTCCTCACCTTCAATTCGCTCAACAGCTTCATCTTGAAGGGCGACGGCGCGCAGGGGATGGAGCTCACTTTCGCGCGTTTGATGATGCGCGCCGCGGACGAGCCGGACGCCTTGTATGGCCTCGCCGCGCGCGCCGTTCAAATATCCGAGGACGGCCTTGCCTACCGGTTCTTGCTGCGCCCGGGAATCAGATTTCACGACGGCAGCCTGCTTACTGCCCACGATGTCGCCTTTTCTCTGAAAATACTCAAAGACAAGGGACATCCTGTCGCCCAGTTGCTGCTTCGGGACTTCCGGGGCGCGGAGGCCGTGGACGACGCGACCGTGATTTTGCGCTTCACGGCGGATGGGGCACGCGATGCGCCGCTGTTTGCGGCGTCGCTTCCGATCTTTTCACGAACCTATTACGCCGGCCATCCTTTCGATGAAACGACGCTCGAACCGCCGCTCGGGTCCGGCCCCTACAAGGTCGGGCGCTTCGAGGTCGGCCGTTTCATCGAATACGAGCGCGTCACGGACTGGTGGGGCGCCGATTTGCCCGTCGCGCGGGGACAGAACAATTTCGACGTCATCCGTTACGAATTTTACCGCGACCGCGAGCTCGCGTTTCAGGCGTTCACGGCGAAGAACTATCTGTTTCGGGAGGAGTTCACATCGCGGATCTGGGCGACGGGCTATGACTTCCCGGCGATTCGTGACGGGCGCGTCAAGCGCGACGTCGTCCCGTTCGGCGGGCCGGTCGGGATTCAGGGTTGGTTCTTCAACACGCGGCGGCAGACATTCAAAGACAAGCGCGTGCGCGAGGCCTTTATCTACGCATTCGATTTCGAATGGACCAACAAAACGATCATGTATGGCGCCTATCAAAGGCTCCATTCCCTGTTTCAGAATTCCGACATGATGGCGGTCGGCAAGCCGACCGCCGACGAAATGGCCCTGCTTGAATCCTTCCGCGGCAAGGTTCCCGACGAGGTATTCGGGGATCCTTTCATCCCGCCGGTTTCCGATGGATCGGGCCAGGACCGCGCGCTGCTGCGCAAGGCAAGCGCGCTATTGCAAGAGGCCGGGTTCGCGATCGTTGACGGCAAGCGCGTGACCCCACAGGGCGAAGGGATCAGCGTCGAATTTCTGATCGACGAGCCGGTGAGCCAACCGCATCACATGCCGTTCATCAAGAATCTTGGTACGCTGGGCATCGAGGCGACCTTGCGCATCGTCGACCCCGTGCAGTTTCGCGCGCGCCTCGATAATTTTGACTTTGATATCACCGTCCAGCAGCTCGGCTTTTCCACCCTGCCCGGCGGGTTATTGCGGACCTATTTTTCGTCTCGGGCCGCCGCCACAAAAGGTTCGCAGAACCTATCCGGTGTTGCAGACCCGGTCATCGACGCGCTGATCGATCGGGTCGTCGCGGCCGACAGCCGTCAGGCTTTGGTGACCGGCTGCAAGGTGCTCGACCGGGTCGTCCGCAGCGGCCGCTATTGGATCCCGCACTGGTACAAGGGCGCGCATTGGCTTGCATATTGGGACGTGTTCGGCAGGCCGGCGACCAAGCCCCGCTACGCGCGCGGCATCCCGGAAACGTGGTGGTATGATCGTGAAAAGGCGGCGAAGATCGAGCTGTGAGGCCCCCGCTCGGCTTTGCCATGACCCTATTTCTCCGTGCGGCTGCAAGGCGCATCTCGGCTGCGGCCGCGCGAGATGTCGCGCGCAATATCGCAAACGCGAAGCGTCGATAGCTCAATGACTTCAGGCGTCGGTATTGCCCGCACCGACGGCGACTCGCGGGATCAACGCCAGCGCAATAATGTGGTTTGAGACTGCAAATCTCAGCGGGACGGTCCGGCCGGTGCGCACCACGGCTCTGCGATTTGCGAGATCGACATCGACGTCGTGGTGATCGAGAAAGATGTGATCGAGCGGATGGACTGCCTTGTAAACGGCCTCTTTTGCCGCAAACAAAAGGCGTCCTCCGAATGGGTCGTCCTTCATTCTCCTTCGCTCGTTTGGTCCGGCGATGAGCTCCAAGAGATCGGGCTCGAGCGGTTCCGCGGGCTCGATGTCGATTCCGAGACTGCCGAAATCGGCAGACGACGCAAGCGCGACGACGGCAGCGGTCGCGTCGTGGGCAATGGAGCCGACGATGCCTGTTGGCCAGCGAGGAGCGCCCGATGCCGAGCGGGGCACGGGTTGGGCGGGACACCCGAGCCGTGCCATGAGCTCTCGCGCCACTATTCGCGCGGCGCCGCTTGCGCGGCGCACTTTAACGACGCTACCGGCAAAGCCTTCAATCTCCGCGGACAGCAGCGCATCCTCGTCTCCTTCCGCAATGGTGCGATGGCCGACCAGGACGCCGGGGACCGCGAGCGAGCTCACGGCGCGCTCGAGCAATGGATCTTTGTTCGGCGAACTCATGGATGGAAAGCCAGCCCGGGCGAACGCGCCCGCTGCCAATCATCCGCTCCACAGGCGAGGCAATGCGGCGCGTTCCGCGAGCCGCGACGGCGGCGGCGTGATCGGTGCCGAAGCGGAAAGCCACGCCGCGACCGCGGCGCCGGGCGACCGCAGCATGACCTTCTCTCCCGCCGCCGGGTCGACGCCTGCCGCGGTGGTGACCGGTTCCGAAATCGCAAACGATTTGCCGCGCGCGGCCACGGCCTTGCGCAGCTCGTTCGCCACCTCCATGGCCTCGCCGACCGCCATGACCGTCGGCGGATCGGTCGAGCCGACCTCGCCGACCACGGCGCGGCCGGCGTGAATGCTGACGGCGATGTTCATTTTGCGATTGCCTTCGCGTCCGAGCCGGTTGTCGAGATCCGAAACGACCCGCTCGATCGCGGCCGCCGCCCGCAGCGCGCGTCGCGCAGCCCGCGCCGGCTCCCTCCCGACGTCGAACAGCGCGCAGATGCCGTCGAGCCCGACGGTGCTCAGCGTCCCGTTGGCGGCGCGGATCGCATTGCCGAGCGCCTCACCGTAAAGGGTCAGCAGGTAAAGCAGGTCCTGCGGCAGCTGATCGCGCGCAAGCTCGTCGCGGTTGAGAAAGTCGCAGAACATCACGACGACCTCGCGCTCGGCACTGCGCTGCGGCGCCGTCGGCCGGTAGACCGGCCGCGCGGTCCGCACCAGCGGCACGACCGATATGTCGCCCGAGGGGCGCAATTGGCAGGCGAGGCGTATATCGGGCGACGCGCCGATCCGGTCGAGGGTCGCCCGCTCGTCGGTTCCTGCCGCCGGGCAGGAGTCCTCGCCGGCGGTCACCCGCACCCGGCAGGTCGAGCAGCGTGCTCTGCCGCCGCACATGGAGGCATGGGGCAGGTGGAAGCTGCGGCTCGCTTCCAATACCGACCAGCCGCGCGGCACCTGCACGGTGCGCCCTGGGTATGAAACCGAGATGAGTCGCTTGCGGCCGCGTTCCAGCGCATTGCGCACGGCGCGCGCGCCGAAGGCCGCGCCGATGATGGAAAAATAGCCGATGAGAAGCCCATTGTGCCATTGCGCGATCCCGGCGCGTTCGACCGCATGGGCCGGACCCAAATAGTCCTGCGCGGCGGCGGCCGCCGCCGCGTTGGTGGAAAGCTCGCGTCCCATGGCGATGAAGCCGAACGCCGAGAACACCGGCAGGAGCAGCGCGACCGCGAACAGCACGAAGCGCAATTGTCGGTACAACGGTCTTCGGTTGAAGGCGAAATGCAGGCCGAGGCAGCCGTGCAGCCATCCCGGTGCCAACAGGCCGAGCTGCATTCCCTGCGAATCCGCCGCCCAGAGATTGGCAATCACGCGGGTGTAATCCGAATCCAGCCCGAACAGGTCGTAGGCGAGCCGCGTATTGGCGAAGTGATTGATGAGGATGATCGGGAGCGTGAAGCCGAGCGCAATGCGCAGCAGCTCGGCCGGCGGCAGGCGGAAGGTGCGGCGTTCATAGACCGCCCACAGCGCGAGCAGGAAATGGGTGGCGGCGGCGCCGTAGAGCAGTATCGTGCCGGGCAGGCTGTACCAGACCTCGATCGCGTAGCCGAGACCTTGTTCGGCGGCATTGAGCGAAATAAGGCCGAGCGCGTGGTTGACGAGATGCGCCGTGATGTAGGTGAAGAGAACGAGGCCGGATGCCATCCGCAGGGTCCGGCGGAGCGCGCTGAACGACGGGGCTGAGAACGATTTCTCGCTCCCGCGCAGTCGGAGCCTGATCGAATCTGCCAAGGACATCGCCGGACCGACGCGCGTTTCACCCTCTCAGGATACGTATACTCGTTCCCGCTGCTGGCGCGCCCGACAAGATTCGAACTTGTGACCTCTGCCTTCGGAGGGCAGCGCTCTATCCAGCTGAGCTACGGGCGCTGAGAGACCCCATTTAGCCGATCGTTCCCGGATCGGCAACGGCGGGATTCCTGAGCAGCGACGGCGGGCTTGTGACGGCATGCCGCGCGTCCGGAACCGGCGGTTCGCGACCCTCTTGAATCGAGCCGACGAACGTGGGCATGAAAGGCTTGAGCCATCGACCCCGGGAGCGTCCCATGTCGCCGAGCGCCGAAAAGCGCGAGCTTCGGTCCGCGCCGCAGCTCAAGGAGGTCGCGTTCAACTGGGAAGACCCGCTCGACTTCGAAGGCCAGCTCAGCGAGGAAGAGCGCATGGTGCGCGACACCGCGCGCGGCTATGCGCAGGACAAGCTCGCCCCGCGGGTGCTCCTCGACAACCGCGAAGAGCGCTTCGATCGCGGCATCGTCGCCGAGATGGGCGCGCTCGGCCTGCTCGGCCCCACCATCCCGGAGCAGTACGGCGGCGCCGGCCTGGGCTACGTCGCCTATGGCCTGATCGCGCGCGAGATCGAGCGCGTCGATTCCGCCTATCGCTCCGCCATGTCGGTGCAGTCCTCGCTGGTGATGCATCCGATCTTCGCCTATGGCAGCGAGGCGCAACGCCGGAAGTATCTGCCCAAGCTCGCCGCCGGCGAGATCGTCGGCTGCTTCGGCCTGACCGAGCCCGACCACGGCTCCGATCCCGGCTCGATGGCGACGCGCGCGGAGAAGGCGCCGGGCGGCTACCGGCTCACCGGCAACAAGATGTGGATCACCAACTCGCCGGTCGCCGACCTTGCGCTGGTCTGGGCAAAGCTCGACGGCGTCATCCGCGGCTTCCTGGTCGAGCGCGGCACCGAGGGTTTGTCGACCCCGAAGATCGAGGGAAAGCTCTCCTTACGGGCCTCGATCACCGGCGAGATCGTGCTCGCGGACGCCTTCGTGCCCGAGGAGAACCTATTGCCGAACGTCAAGGGGCTCGCCGGTCCCTTCGGCTGCCTCAACGTGGCGCGGGCGGGTATCGCCTGGGGCGCGATCGGCGCCGCCGAGTTCTGCTGGCACCGGGCGCGCCAATACGTGCTCGATCGCAAGCAGTTCGGCCGGCCGCTCGCCGCCAACCAGCTCGTCCAGAAGAAGCTCGCCGACATGCAGACCGAGATCACGCTCGGGCTGCACGCGGCGCTGCGGCTTGGCCGGCTGATGGACGAGGGACGGGCCGCTCCGCCGGCGGTGTCGTTGCTCAAGCGCAACAATTGCGGCAAGGCGCTCGAGATCGCGCGGCTCGCGCGCGACATGCACGGCGGCAACGGCATCGCCGACGAGTTCCACGTGATGCGGGTGCTCTGCAATCTCGAGACCGTCAATACCTACGAGGGAACGCACGACATCCACGCACTAATCCTCGGCCGCGCGCAGACCGGCATCCAGGCGTTTTTCTAGCCCGCGGCCGGAGCTCCCTAGGGTGGGCAAAGGTGCGGTCCCCGACGATGGCCTCTCGTCCACGTCGGTGCAGCGCCGTGCCCACGCGGAGAGGACGGCCGGCATAACGCGTGGGCAAAATCGCGCGGCGCGGGTGTTCATGCGCCGAGGCTGCGGCGGGCGATCCCCGCTCGGAGGCGGGGACGGGCTTTGCCCCCCTACTGAACTTTGCTTGCGAGCTCGGCGAGCCGGCCGACCATCGTGCTCGCCGGATCGCTCAGCGCGTCGATCACCGTGAAATGGTTCATGCCGGCGACCGCCTCGAAGCGCGTCGCAACGCCGCCCTTGCCCCAGGTATCGGCGATGACGCGGCTCTGCCGCAGGAACTCGCTCGATTCCAGGCTGCCGACCACGGCATCGAAGACGCGGCCGTTCGGGGCCGGCCAGTAGAGCGGCGAGACGGCGCGCGCGCTTTGCTCGTCGAGTCGCAGGTCCTGGTTCATCGACACGTCGACGAGCGGCGCAAGATCGAACAGGCCGGAGATCGAATAGGCCGCGGGCACCAGATCGGCCGCCTTCGGGTAGAGCGTCGCCCAGTCGGTCGCCACCATGGTGCCGGCGAGATGTCCGCCGGCGGAATGGCCGTGGACGACCATGCGCCGGCGGGTCCGCAGCCAGAGGAAGAGGCAGGCGTGGCGGATCTGCTCGATGATCTCGGCAATGGTCACGTGCGGGCAGAGATCGTAGCCGACGATCGCGACCGAGACGCCGCGGGCGTTGAGCCCGCGCGCCATGTGGCTGAACAGCGAAGGGTCGAGCGAGCGCCAATAGCCGCCGTGGATGAAGAGCGCGAGCGGCGCGCCGGCGGCGCCCGCCTGCGGCGAGAACAGGTCGATGAACTGGCGCGGGCTCTCTCCGTAGCTCAGGCCGAGCTCGGCGCGCCGCTGCTGCATCGATTGGGCGCGGTAATCCTCGGCCGCGCGAGTCCAGCGGGCGAAGATATCGGGATGCTCCGGCACGCGGGCGCGGTTGTTGTATTCGGCCTCGTAATCGAGTGGCATGTCGGCTCCCGGAGCGCCTGTCTATCATTTCCGGCCGGGAGCGGGGAGGGGGCGCTCGCGGCTCCTGCATTGCGTTTCGCCCAAGCGCCGCTATGTGTGGCTCGATGAAGATCGACGGCAAACCGACCCGTACCATCTGGCTCGAGGCGGACGGCTGGTCGGTCGGCGTGATCGATCAGACCAGGCTGCCGCATCGATTCGCGACCGCGCGTCTCACCACCGTCGCCGAGGCTGCGCGCGCCATCGCGACGATGCAGGTGCGCGGGGCGCCGCTGATCGGGGCCGCCGCGGCATACGGAATGTGCCTGGCGTTGCGCGGCGATCCGTCCGACGAGGCGCTCGAGCGCGCTTATGCCACGCTCATCGCCACCCGCCCGACCGCGATCAACCTCAAATGGGCGCTCGACGAGATGGTCGCGGCCGTGCGCAATCGGCCGCGCCAGGACCGACTCGCCGCCGCCTATCGCCGCGCGGCCGAAATTTGCGACGAGGACGTCGCCATCAACCGGGCGATCGGCCGCCACGGCCTGGCGCTGATCGAGGCGATCGCGGCGAGGAAGAAGGCGGGCGAGCGCGTCAACGTGCTCACCCATTGCAACGCCGGCTTTCTCGCCACCGTGGATTTCGGCACCGCGACCGCGCCGATCTACACCGCGCACGATGCCGGTGTGCCGCTCCACGTCTGGTGCGACGAGACCCGCCCGCGCAACCAGGGCGCTTCGCTCACCGCCTGGGAGTTCGGCCAGCATGGCGTGCCGCACACGGTGATCCCGGACAATACCGGCGGCCATCTGATGCAGCACGGCATGGTCGACATCGCGATCGTCGGCACCGACCGGGTGACCGCAAACGGCGACGTCTGCAACAAGATCGGCACCTATCTCAAGGCGCTCGCGGCCGGGGACAACGGGGTGCCGTTCTACGTGGCGCTGCCGTCGCCGACCATCGATTTTTCGGTGGCGGATGGGCTCGCCGAGATACCGATCGAGCAGCGCGGCACGGAGGAGGTCGCAACCGTGACCGGACGCACCGCCGACGGAAAGATCGAGACGGTGTGGATCGTGCCGGACGGCTCGGACGTGGCGAATTACGGCTTCGACGTGACGCCGGCGCGCCTTGTCACCGGTCTGATCACCGAGCGCGGGATCGTTGCCGCCAGCCGCGACGCGCTCGCCGGGGCTTTCGCCGAGCGCGCCGCTGCGGCAAAATGATGGGGGTTGCGGCGCGCCGTTGCGCGCCCGCGGCCAAGCCGGCGCCCCCGTGCGGCCGCCGTCCCTTTACCCCCCTTGTGGGGTGGAGAGGTGGCAGGCGCCGATGCGCCGGCGCCGGGTCATGGTGCTGGGGAGCGTGGCGTGGCTGGCGTTCGGTCTCGTCTTGTTGCCAGGAGCGTGCCGCTGCCGGGGCTGGTTCATTCCATGAGCATGAGCTCGCTCGCTGCCGCTCTGCCTGCCGACGGCCGGCAATCGCCGACCGCGTGCAAGGTCGCGCGCGGCACCACGCGACTGTTGCATTCGCTCGGCTTCTCGGTGGTGAGCGAATTGTCGCTCGCGTCCGGGCGGCGCGCCGATCTGGTGGCGCTCGGCGCCGACGGCGAAGTCTGGATCGTCGAGATCAAGTCTTCGGTCGCGGATGTTCGCGCCGACCAGAAATGGATCGACTATCGATTGCATTGCGATCGGCTGTTCTTTGCCACCACGCTCGAAGTGCCGTGCCGGCTTTTTCCGCCCGACGCCGGCCTCATCGTCGCCGATAGCTTCGGCGCATCGATCGTCTGCGAGGCGCCGGAGCACCGGCTGCATGCCGCCACCCGCCGGAGCCTGACGCTCGCCTTCGCCCGCGCCGCCGCGCTGCGGCTCTCCGCGCTCGCCGATCCGGACGGACCGTACGGCGCGGAGTTTTAGTCGGCGACCACGATCTGGCGGTCGCTCACGAGCCCTTTGAGCAGGCGGGCGGTGTAATTCTGGACCACGTCCGCGGGCGTTCCGTCGTTGCCCCAAACCGTCACCTTGGCGCGCAGCCGCCCGGCGCGTCCGGTCCAGCTCACCAGATAATCCGACAGCAAGCCGAACTGTTTCGTCGTCTCCAGGCGCTCGAAAATGGCGTCTTGGTTCGGATACATGCTCGAATTCTCCCGATCGGTCCGGACCGGTAACGCCCAAAGCTCAATTTTGTTTCACGCGTGATGGCTGCCTCCAAAAGAGGCACTCGCCGACAGCGACGGTTCGGCCGGCCTTATTCTTCGCGAAAAACGGAAACAGTCGGGGAGCACCGATTGCCCGCCCCGGGGTCAGCCCGCTTACTTCGGGGCGCGCTTCGCCAGAATCCGCTGCAGGGTGCGCCGGTGCATGTTGAGGCGGCGCGCCGTTTCCGAAACGTTGCGGCCGCAGAGCTCGTAGATGCGCTGGATGTGCTCCCAGCGCACCCGGTCGGCCGACATCGGGTTCTCCGGCGGCTCGGCCTTGCGGCCCTCGAGCGCGAGCAGCGCCGCGACCACGTCATCGGCATCGACCGGCTTGGAGAGATAGTCGACGGCGCCGAGCTTCACCGCATTGACCGCGGTGGCGATGTTGCCGTAGCCGGTGAGAATGATGGCGCGGGCATCGGGTCGACGCTGCTTGAGCGCGGAGATCACGTCGAGCCCGTTGCCGTCCTCGAGGCGCATGTCTACGACGGCAAAGGCGGGCGAAGCGGTTTCGAGCTGGCTCAGGCCCTCGGCCACCGATTCGGCGGTGGTGACGGTGAAGCCGCGGCTCTCCATGGCGCGGGCCAACCGCTGCAGGAACGATTTGTCGTCCTCGACGATCAGCAACGAACGATCGCTCGGCATCGCCGCCGCGACGAAATCGGCCATCGCCATTCGCGCCTCCGCACCGTGGCTGGCCGCCACCAACGCTTCGCCGGCCCGACATTGCCGGCGACAGCGATCATTCGACCGAACAGCCCGTAAATTTCGCATGTATTCTAGGATGACGGCCGATGACCTCAAGTGAATAATTGCTAATGAAACGCCCGGCCCGGCGTTCGGGTTCGAGTCGCCGCGCAAATGGTTGACCGCCAAAGGCCGCAAATTCAGAGCGCGAACGCCATCGGGCGCTCGAAATCGCTGCGGTCCCAGCGCACGTGCACGACCGCCCCCCGCTCCGGGAACGCGCGATTCTCGAAATCGAGGGTCGCGCCGGAACGCTCCAGCAGAGTCTTGGCGATGAAAAAGCCCAATCCAAGCCCGCTCGTCTCGGCGTCTGCGGCCTCGCCCTCGGCGGTCCGGCGGGGACGGTTGGTGACGTAGGGCTCGCCGATCCGGTCCATGATCTCGGGCGCAAAACCCGGCCCGTCGTCGGTGATGGTGACGGAAACGTCCTCCCGGCTCCAGGCGGCCGCCACGTCGACCCGCTCGCGGGCGAAGTCGACGGCATTCTCCAGGAGATTGCCGAGGCCGTAGAGGACCGCGGGATTGCGCCCTCCGCTCGGCTCGGCGGCCTCGCCGGCCGCGAGCGCGACATCGATCGCGATACCGAAATTCCGGTGCGGCGCCACCACCTCCTCGATCAGCGCGGAGAGCTTCATGCGATCGAATGGATCGCCGCTCGAGAGCTCGGTGAGCTTCGCCAAGATTATGCGGCAGCGCGAGGCTTGCTCGTTCAGCAGCCGGACGTCCTCGGCATGCTCGGAATCCGGCGCGAGCGCGAGCTTGAGCTCCTTGGCGATCAGCGTGATGGTGGCGAGCGGGGTGCCCAATTCATGCGCCGCGGCGGCCGCGAGCCCGTCGAGCTGCGACAGGTGCTGCTCGCGCGCCAGCACGAGCTCGGTCGCCGCCAGCGCGTCGGCGAGCTGGCGCGCTTCCTCGGTGATCTGCCAGGCATGCAGGCCGATGAACGCGATCGCCAGCAGGATGGAGAGCCATACCCCCATCACGTAGATTTCCGGCAATTCGAGCGGCGGCTCGGTGTCCCACGGCAGCGGGTCGTGCACGAAGACGAGCACGGTCGCGCAGGCGATGGCGAAGCCGCCGAGCATCAACGTCATCCGCGGCGGCAACGCGGTGGCCGAGATCAGGACCGGCCCGAGGAACAACAGCGCGAACGGATTCTGCAGCCCGCCGGTGAAGAACAACAGCACCGCGAGCTCGGCGGTATCGAAGGCCAGCAGCCAGGCTGCCCGGTCGGGCTCGAGCCGTTGCGTCGCCGGGAAGCGAATGCGCAGCGCGACATTGAGCCAGGCGGCGAGCGCGATCACCGCCAGGCACGCCCAGATCGGCAGCTCGAAATCAAGCCCGAAGTAAACCACCAGCACGGCGGTGGTCTGGCCGATCACGGCAAGCCAGCGCAGCCGCACCAGCGTGTCGAGACGCACGCTGCGGCCGGTCCGGCGAGCTTCCCTGGGGCCCTGCCTGGTCACGCCGACAATCTACGCCTTCGCCCCGCGTCCTCAACCGCGGCCGGATGCCGCCGCGACCGCCGAGCACGTGGGGCCGCCCCGCCCTGGGCCCTTGCCCTGCCGGGGCGGCCTTGCCACATGTGCGCTTTCCTGGGTTCATGCCGCTCATGCCGACAGCCGTGCCCGCGATCGCCGTCGACCAGCTGGTGAAGGTCTACAGCACCACCCGCGCGGTCGACGGCATTTCGTTTGCGCTCGAGCGGGGCTCGATCACCGGGCTCCTCGGCGGCAACGGCGCCGGCAAGACCACCACCATCGCGATGATTCTGGGGCTGGTGTTGCCGACGTCGGGCACGGTGAAGGTGCTGGGCGCGGAAATGCCGCGCCAGCGCTACCAGGTGCTGCACAAGATGAATTTCGAGAGCCCCTATATCGACATGCCGCACCGGCTCACGGTGCGGCAGAACCTCAAGGTGTTCGGCCGGCTCTACGCGGTCGAGGATCTCGATGCTCGCATTGCCGCGCTGGCGGGCGAGCTCGACTTGGCGGAGTTTCTCGACCGGCCGACCGGCAAGCTTTCGGCCGGGCAGAAGACCCGCGTCGCGCTCGCGAAGGCGCTGATCAATTCTGATCAATTCGCCGGAGGTGCTCCTGCTCGACGAGCCGACGGCGTCGCTCGATCCCGACACCGCCGACTGGGTGCGCGCCCACCTCGAGCGCTTTCGCAGGCGGCGCGGCTCGACCGTGCTGCTCGCCTCCCACAACATGGCCGAGGTCGAGCGGCTGTGCGAGCGCGTCATCATGATGAAGCAGGGGCATATCGAGGACGACGACACGCCGGGACGGTTGCTCATTCGCTACGGCCGCGAGACGCTCGAGCAGGTGTTCCTCGACGTCGCGCGCGGTCGCGGTCAGGCCCGCGAGGCGGCGCAATGAGCACCCATTCCACCAGGGCGATCACGCTCGCCCCGCACCGCATCGCCGCGATGGTGCTGCGCTATCTCTATCTCCTGCGCTCGTCGTGGACGCGGCTGCTCGAGCTCATCTATTGGCCGGCGGTGCAGCTGTTCGTCTGGGGCTTCCTGCAATTCTACATCGCGCAGAATTCCGGCTTCTTCGCCCGCGCCAGCGGGGTCTTCATCGCCGCCGTGCTGATGTGGGACGTGCTGTTTCGCGGCCAGCTCGGTTTCTCGGTGTCGTTTCTCGAGGAGATGTGGTCGCGCAACCTGAGCAACCTGATGATCAGCCCGCTGCGCCCGATCGAGTTCGTCTGCGCGCTGATGATCATGAGCATCGTCCGGCTCGCCATCGGCGTGGTGCCGGTGACGCTGCTCGCCATCGCGTTCTTTGGCTTCAACCTCTACGGCCTCGGCCTCGCGCTCGTTGCGTTCTTCGTGAATCTGATCCTGACGAGCTGGGCGGTCGGCATCGTCGTCTCCGGCCTGCTGCTGCGTCACGGCATGGGCGCGGAGTCGCTCGCCTGGACGCTGATGTTCGTGCTCATGCCGCTCGCCTGCGTCTATTATCCCGTGAGCGTGCTGCCGGATTGGCTGCAGGGGCTCGCCTGGGCGCTGCCGCCGACCTATGTATTCGAGGGGATGCGGGCGCTGGTCATGGAGCATGTCTTTCGGGCCGACCTGATGGTCGAGGCCTTCGCGCTCAATACGGTCTATTTCGCCGCCGCCGTCTTGGCCTTCCTGCAGCTGCTCAAGAGCTCCCGCCGGATCGGCTCCTTGCTGCAGGCCGGCGAATAGGTTCCCGCGGAACCGTCATGGCAGCGTTGCTGCGGCGCAAAAGCTACAACGCCGGGATAATCGTTATTTCCCGCCAGTGAACGGATGACAAACAATTTCGGGTATGTTGACTTTATGACAGAAAAGCGACATATGCTGCAGTGCAGCAAAGAGAGTGGGGCCGGGGCCATGGCAATCGGTGAATTCGGCGGCGTTCCGGCCGCCGCGGTCGACAACGGCCCGATGTACGCCGCGCCGGCCTATTGGCTCTACGAGATGAGCCACGCCGCTCTCAATCCCTCGCGCGCCTTCGCCGATGCCGCGCGGCTGTTCTTCAAGAATCCCGCCAACCCGCTGTCCTATACGCCGTTCGGCAAGCACATCGCCGCCGGCATGGAGCTGTTCGAGCGCTCCACCCGCCGCTACCGCAAGCCGGAATGGAACATCGCTTCGACCGTGGTCGGCGGCGAGCGCGTTCCCGTGCACATCTCGGTGCTGTGGGAGCGGCCGTTCTGCCGGCTCCTGCATTTCGAGCGCGCCTTCGAGCACCTGCCGCGCCGTCCGCAGCCGCGCCTGCTCATCGTGGCGCCGATGTCAGGCCACTACCCGACGCTGCTGCGCGGCACCGTTGAGGGCTTCCTCCCCAACCACGATGTGTACATCACCGAATGGGTCGACGCGCGCATGCTGCCGGTGTCGGAGGGCCGCTTCGACCTCGACGATTACATCGACTACCTGATCTCGATGCTGCACCTGCTCGGCGGCGACATCAACATCTTGGCGGTGTGTCAGCCCTCGGTCCCGGTGCTGGCCGCGGTCGCGCGCATGGAGGCCGACGGCGATCCCTATGTCCCCAATTGCATGGTGCTGATGGGCGGACCGATCGACACGCGGGTCAATCCGACCGTGGTGAACACGCTGGCGGAGCAGCGCGGCATCGATTGGTTCCGCCGCAACGTCATCACCAAGGTGCCGTTCCCGAATCCGGGCTTCATGCGCGACGTCTACCCCGGCTTTCTGCAGCTCTACGGCTTCATGATCATGAATCTCGACCGCCACATGGAGGCGCACCGCAGCCTGTTCCAGCATCTCGTGCACGGGGACGGCGATTCCGCGCAGAAGCATCGCGAGTTCTACGACGAGTATCTCGCGGTGATGGACCTCGCCGCCGAGTTCTATTTGCAGACTTGCGAGACCGTGTTCATCCGGCACGCGCTGCCGAAGGGGGAGATGACGCATCGCGGGCTGCCGGTCGACCCCACGAAAATCCGCCGCGTCGCCTTGCTGACGGTCGAGGGCGAGCACGACGACATTTCCGGCGTCGGGCAGACCGAGGCCGCCCATCGCCTCTGCGTCAACATTCCTTCCGACCGCAAGGCGCATTGGCTGCAGCCCGGAGTGGGGCACTACGGCGTGTTCAATGGCTCGCGCTTCCGTGCCGAGATCGCGCCCCGGATCGCGGATTTCGTGCTCTCCAATGGCGGCCCGCGCGCCATCTCCCGCCTCCCCGCCAGGAGCAAGGCGAGCCTGCCGGGCAACGGCTCCGCGCGCGCGCTGGCGGCAGCTCCGATCGCGGCGGCGAACGACTGAGGCACGGCCGGGAGCCCGCCGGCCGGATGTCCTCCGGACGTCGCCGAGCCGCGTCCCGCCGAAGGTTCTGCGTGATTCGCCATCGCGGTGTTCCCGTGATTCCCCGTAACTCATTGATTTGCGGATCGATTTTACATCGCCCCACGGCGGCGGAAGAGATGGGCGATGCCGGCGGCGGACCGGGGAACGGGAGATAATTTATGAAAGCCGATTCAGATCTTGAGTGCCCCAAGATGTTGTGGTCTCCGCCGAGCAAAACCGCTGGGTCTTGGTGAAGAGCTTTTATTTGTCGTCCGCCATGCTGCGCCGTCTTGCCGATATGGCAATATTTCGCGCGGGGTTGCTGCAGGGTGGAAACGCGCCCATGTCGCTGCGCGCATTGCTCTATCGTCGTCCGAGCGAACCCTCGGCGGTGCAGGTCGTTTTCGACCGATCGATCTACCTCGTGCGCCTGCGGCGTCATCGCCAGGCGCGCCGCTACACCTTGCGCATCGACGCCGCCGCGCGCGACGTGGTCCTCACCATGCCGCCGCGCGGCAGCCTGAAGGAGGCGAAAGAGTTCGCGCAGAAGCACGGCGCCTGGATCGCGGCGCGGCTTAAGCGGCTGCCGGAGGCGGCGCCGTTCGCGCCCGGCGCCGAAGTGCCGCTGCGCGGCGTGCCGCATCGCATCGTGCACCGTCGCGGCGAGCGCGGCACGGTATGGACCGAGACCGATGGGGCCGGAAGCCCGATCCTGTGCGTTGCCGGCGAGGCCCCGCACGTCGACCGCCGCGTCGGCGATTTCCTCAAGCGCGAGGCGCAGCGCGATCTCGATGCCGCCAGCCGCCGTCATGCGGCCGCGCTCGGCGTCTCGATCAAGCGCATCTGCGTGCGCGACCAGTCGAGCCGCTGGGGCTCGTGCTCGAACACCGGAGTGCTGTCGTTCTCCTGGCGGCTCATTCTCGCGCCGGCGTTCGTGCTCGACTACCTCGCCGCCCACGAGGTCGCCCATCTCGTCGAGCTCAATCATTCCGCGCGGTTCTGGCGGCTGGTGAAGGGGCTCTATCCCGAGCTCGAGCGCGCCAAGGCGTGGCTCGACGTCCACGGCACCGACCTGCATCGCTACGGGTCCGCCCCGCGCGGCACCGGCGCCATCTGACGCGGGTGGACACGCTCGCCCCGGCGTCGGAACCGGCTATGATCGAACTCCGCTCCACAGCCGATCGCGGGGGGAATCGATGACGAGGTCTGCGCTCAGGGCCGCCCTCTTGGCTGCAGGGCTCGCCGCCTTCGTGAAGGCGGAAAGCGCCAAGTATCTCGAGATCATCAAGCAGTCCGGCGTGCAGCCGGAGTGAATCAATCCGCGACCTCGAGCCGCCGCTCCCGTACCGCCGGGACCACCATCGCGATCAGGATCAGCACCGTCGCGACGATGAAGGCGACGCTGATCGGCCGGGTCACGAACACCGAGGGGTCGCCGCCCGACATCAGCATCGAGCGCCGCAGATTCTCCTCCATCATCGGGCCGAGCACGTAGCCGAGCAGCATCGGCGCCGGCGGGAAGCCGAGCTTCACGCAGACGAAGCCGAAGATGCCGAACAGCGCGGTCAGATGGATTTCGAACGATGAATTGTTGACGCTGTAGATGCCGATCGCCGAGAACGCCATGATGGCGGGAAACAGCAGCCGGTAGGGGACCTGCAAGAGCTTCACCCACAGCCCGATCATCGGCAGGTTGAGCACCACCAGCATCAGGTTGCCGATCCACATGCTGGCGATGAGGCCCCAGAACAGGTCGGGGCGCATGGTCATGACCTCGGGGCCGGGTTGGATGCCCTGGATGGTCAGCGCCCCCAGCATCAGCGCCATCACGCCGCTCGCCGGCAAGCCGAGCGTGAGCATCGGGATGAACTTGCACTGGGCATCGGCGTTGTTGGCGGATTCCGGGGCCGCCACGCCCTCGATCGCGCCCTGTCCGAAGCGCGAGGGATCGTCGGCGAGCTTTTTCTCCAGCATGTAGGACGCGAACGAGGCGATCGCCGGCCCGGTGCCGGGCAGCACGCCGAAGAACGAGCCGATGCCGGTGCCGCGCAGGATCGGTCCGATCGATCGCTTCATGTCTTCCCTGGTCGGGAACAGGTGCGTCACCTTGGCGGTGGTGAGCCGCCGCTCCTCCTTGTCGCCGAGATTCGCGATGATCTCGGCGATCGCGAACACGCCGACCGCGACCACGATGAAGCCGATGCCGTCGGAGAGCTCCGGCACCCCGAAGGTGAAGCGCTGCACCCCGGTATTGACGTCGCTGCCGACGATGCCGAGCAGGAGGCCCATCGCCACCATGGCGAGCGATTTCACCATGTCGCCCTGCGCCAGCACCGCCGCGGCGACGAGGCCCATCAGCATCAGCGAGAAATATTCCGGCGAGCCGAACCTGAGCGCGATCTCGGCGAGCGGCGGACCGGCGAGCGCGATCAGCAGCGTGCCGACGGTGCCGGCGAAGAACGAGCCGATCGCCGCGATCGCGAGCGCCGGCCCGGCGCGGCCCTGCCGCGCCATCTGGTAGCCGTCGATGCAGGTCACCACCGCCGACGTCTCGCCCGGCAGGTTCACCAGGATGGCGGTGGTCGAGCCGCCGTACTGCGCGCCGTAATAGATGCCGGCGAGCATGATCAGCGCGCCGACCGGCGAGACGCCGTAGGTGATCGGCATCAGGATCGCGATCGTGCCGAGCGGCCCGATGCCCGGCAGCACGCCGATCAGCGTGCCGACGGTGACGCCGATCAGGCAGTAGGCGAGGTTCTGCAGGGACAGCGCCACGCCGAACCCGAAGATCAGGTTGTCGAACAGGCCCATGGCGTCAGTCGAAGCCCGCGAGCAGCGGGTAGGGCAGGCCGAGCCCGAGCACGAACACCGCGACCGCGAGCGCGGTGAGGGCGATCGAGAACAGCAGCGCCTCGAGGAACTTGAACTCGGTGCTGGCGGTCGCCGATCCGAAGATCAGCACCAGCATCGCCGGCACGAAGCCGCCGTGGTCCATCAGCACGCCGAAGAGGACGAGCGACAGCGGCAGGATGACGAGGGCGCGCGGCGACCAGGAGCCTTCGATCGGCGCGGCCCGCCGCAGCCCGGCGGCCATGATCGAGAGGCCGAACAGGATCAACAGGGCGCCGAGGACCATCGGGAAATAGCCCGGCCCCATGCGCAACGCGGTGCCGAACGGATAGTCGCGGGCGATCGCCATCGCCGTCGCCCCGATGGCGACCAGCATGAGGCCGGCCCAGAAGTCCTTGTTGTTCAGAAGGCCTAATGGCATCGAGGTCGATCTCGGTCGATGTTACCGCCGGGCTTGGCCCGGCCCCCAGGGCCTTCACTCCAAGTTCGCGGCCCCGCGGTCCCCGCTTTCGCGGGGACGAGCGGTCGAGAGACTGCCGCTCACCCCCGCGCAAGCGGGGGTCCAGACTGGGTCCCGGCTCTCGCGCAAGAACGCGCTCGGCCGGGACACGCGCGCCCTCACTCGGCCTTGATGCCGCCTTCCTTCACCACCCGCTCCCATTTGCTCATTTCCTTCTCGATGAAGGCGCCGAACTCGGCCGAGCTCATCCGCACCACCTCGGCCCCTTCGCTCGAGAACTGCTTCTGGACCTCTTGCGAGGCCTGCACCTCCTCGACCGCCTTGTGCAGCCGCTCGATGATCGGCGCCGGCGTGCCGGCGGGCGCCACCAGGCCCCACCAGTTCACCGCCTCGTAGCCCGGAACGCCGGCCTCGGCGATGGTCGGAACGTCGGGCAGGACCGGGTTGCGCTTGCTGCCGCCGGTGCCGAGCGCCTTGAGCTTGCCGGAGCGGATGTGCGGCGTGGTCTGCACCAGCGAGCTGAACAAGAGCTTGGTGTGGCCGCCGATCACGTCGATCATCGCCGGGCCGCCGCCCTTGAACGCGATGTGCAGCAGGTTGACCTGCGCCTCGAGCTTGAACAGCTCGCCGCCGAGATGCTGGAAGCTGCCGACGCCGGCCGAGGCGTATTGCAGCTCGCCCGGCTTCTGCTTGGCGAGCGCGACGAGCTCCTTCACCGAGTTGACCGGCAGCGTGGGATTGACCGCGAGCACGTTCGGGCCGCTGGCGAGGATCGAGATTGGGGTGAACGACTTGATCGGATCGTACGGCAGCTTGTAGAGCCACGGATTGACCGCGTGCGCGAGCGAGATGATCAGCAGCGTGTAGCCGTCGTGCGGCGAGTTGGCGGCGACCTCGGATCCGACCACGCCGCCGGCGCCCGCCCCGCGATTGTCCACCACCACCTGCTTGCCGAGCCGCTCGCCCAGATGGGTGGCGATCAGGCGGCCGACCACGTCGTTGCTGCCGCCGGGCGGGAACGGAATGATCATCCGCACCGGCTTGCTCGGGTAATCCTGCGCGGCGACCGCCGTCGTCAGCGCCATGAGCAGGACGGCGGCGCGAAGCGGCGTTGCGTGAGATGGGCGCATGCGTGGTCTTCTCCTTAAGGAGATCGTCGGCTCGCTGGCCGCGACCGCTGGCTTGGAACGAGATCGTCGCCTCCCGTCGGCCACCATAGCGTAGCCAATTCACGGGCGGAACGGGCTCGCCGATACGCCGAGCGCGGCGACGCCGGCCTTGCCGGCCTCGTCCTGCAGCGCCGCGACCTCGCCGGCGCTGTAGGGGATGCCGGTGCGGCGGCGCTGCGCTTCCTCCCGCCGCTCGGGCTCGCCGGCGACCAGCACCTCGTCGAAGCCTTCCGCCGTCGGCGCGGCGTTGACGCGCTCGATCAGCGTGTCCATGCGGCGCCGGTACTCGCTCTCCGGCACGAACAGGTCGGGCCGCATCGCCAGGAAGAAATGGCCGACGTCCTGCGGGCGGTCGTAGACCTTGTACTGGTCGCCGACCTCGCCGCCGTAGCCGGCGCCCGAGATCACGCCGCCAAATATGTCCATCAGCATCGAGAGGCCGGAGCCCTTGTAGCCGCCGATCGGCAGCACCACGCCGGCTAGCGCGGCCTTGGGGTCCGTGGTCGGCCGCCCGGCGGCGTCGAGCGCATAGCCGAGCGGAATGGTCTCGCCGCGGCGCTCGGCACGGCGGATTTTTCCGCGCGCGGCGACCGCCGGCGACATGTCGAGGAGAAAGGGCGGATGCCGCCCGGCCGGTGCGCCCGCCGCGAACGGATTGGTGCCGAGGAGCGCGCTGCGCGCGCCCCACGGCGGCATCGCCGGCGACGCGTTGCTGAAGACGAGCGAGATGAGCCCGGCGTCGAGCGCTTGGCGCACGTATGAGGCGGCCATGCCGAAATGGGTGCTGCGCCTCGCCGCGACCGCGCCGATGCCGGATTCGCGTGCCATCGCGATCGCCTCCTGCATCGCGCGGGCGCCGACCACGAAGCCGAAGCCGTTTTCCCCGTCGAGCGTGGCCGCGACCGGGGTGACGCGCTTGGGCGCGAGCGCCGGGCGCGCATTGATCAGGCCGCGCCTCACCCGATCGAGATAGGCGGGCAAGCGGGCAAGCCCATGGGTGTCGACGCCGCGCAGGTCGGCGCTGACGAGGCAGGTCGCGACGATCGCCGCGTCGGCCGCCGGCACGCCGTGGGCCGCGAGCAGGCGCCGGGCGAAGGCGTCGGCGGCGCTCGCCTCCACGTAGACGCGCTCAGCGCTGACGGCTCCTTGCGCCGGCATCAGAGCTTGATCTCCTTGACCTGCTTTGCCCGCGCGCTGCAGGCGCCGAGCAGGAACGCGAGGTCGGTGCCGGTCGAGACGTAGCGGGCGCCCATCCTGACGAGCTCGGCGACGAGGTCGGGGCGGGTGGCGAGCCCGCCGACCCCGCAATGCTTGCCGTGCTTGCGGCAGGCGGCGATGGCGCGCGCATAGGCCTCGCGCACGCGCGGATGATCGTATTCCCCGGGGATGCCCCAGTCCGCCAACAGGTCGTTGAGCCCGATCAGCGCGAGGTCGACGCCGTCGACCGCCATGATCGCCTCGGCCTGATCGAGCGCCGCCGCGCTCTCGAATTGCACGATCACCATGGTGGCCTCGTTCATCGCCGCGCAGACCTCGGCGGCGGGGAACGCGCGATACTCGAGGTGCGCCAGCTGGCCGGGATTGGAGCGTTCGCCGAGCGGGGGAAATTTCGCCGCTCTCACGACGTCGCGCGCCTCGCCGGCCGAGCGCACATGCGGCGCGATCACGCCGAGCGCGCCGCCGTCGAGCACGCGCGAGATATAGTCCGCCGTGTTGGCGGGAACCCGCACGAACGGCGCGATGCCGGCGGCGAGCGCGGCGATGCAGATCTGCCCGGTGGTCTCGAGCGAGAAGCTCGAGTGCTCGACGTCCACGTAGAGCGTGTCGAAGCCGGCGGTGCGGGCGATCTGCGCGATCTCGATTCCGCGCACCAGCCGCACCGTCATCGACGCCACCACCTCGTCCCGTTTAAGCTTCTCCTTGACGGTGTTGCGCAGGATGTCGCCTATCGGCACGGTCGCCCTCCCTGTCCCTTGGCCTTGTCCTCGCGCCCGCGTTATGCTGCGGGCGTCAACCACGGAAACTATCCATGAATTACACGACCGACTTCAAGTCGATCCGCGGGGAGGTCTCGCCGCAGGAGTGGCAGGCCCGCGTCGATCTTGCCGCCTGCTATCGCCTGGTCGACAAGTACGGGATGACCGACCTCATCTACAACCACATCACCGCCCGCATCCCGGAGAGCTCCGACCATCTGCTCATCAACCTCTACGGCATGCTCTACAAGGAGATCACCGCCTCGAGCCTGGTGAAGATCGACGTCGAGGGCGAGATCCTCTGGAAGCCGGACACCGACTACGGCATCAACAAGTCGGGCTACGTGATCCACGGCGCCATCCACAAGGGGCGGCCCGAGGTCGCCTGCGTGCTGCACACGCATACCCGCGCCGGCATCGCGGTCTCGGCGATGCGGTGCGGGCTGTTGCCGCTGTCGCAGACCGCGATGCGCTTCGTCGGCCATATCGGTTACCACGACTACGAGGGGCCGGCGGTCGATCTCGACGAGCGCGCGCGCATCGTCGCGGATCTCGGCCCGCACGACGCGCTGGTCATGCGCAACCACGGCCTGCTCGCCTGCGGCGCCACCGTCCCGCAGGCCTTCAACACCATGTACCAGCTCGAATTGTCCTGCCGCTCGCAGGTCGACGCCATGGCGGCGCGCACCGAGCTGACGATGCCGGGCGAGAACGTGCTCGCCCACACCGCGCACCTCTATCAGCCCGGGACCCGCCGTCCCTACGGCGTGCTCGAATGGCCGGCGATGCTGCGGCTGCTCGTCGCCGAGGACCGCAACTCCGGCTATCCGCCCTATTGGCATTGAGCGCCTCGAATTGATGCGGGATCACTCTCGCCGTCATGCCCCAACGTGCATAATTACACTCTCTCGTCCGCCCTGAAGTTTCCGCATCCGCGGCCGCCCGCGCCCGGCGCTGCGATCGAGGTCGCGCCCGGCATCCTGTGGGTGCGGCTGGCGCTGCCCTACCGGCTCGATCACGTCAACGTCTACCTGATCGAGGACGGCGCCGGCTTCGCGGTGCTCGACACCGGTCTCGACGACGCCGCGACGCGCGCAGCCTGGGAGGCGCTGCTCGCGGGCCCGCTGCGCGCGCGGCCGCCGACCCGCATCCTGGTCACGCACTATCATCCCGACCATATCGGGCTCGCCGGCTGGCTCGCCCAACGTTTCGACCTGCCGCTCCTGATGAGCCAGACGGAATACCTCGTCAGCCTCGCCATCACCCTCGATCCCGGCGCGCTCAATGCCGAGCCTTATCGCAGCTTCTATCGTTCGCACGGCCTCGACCCGGCGACCACCGAGCGGCTGCTGACCAACGGCCATCGTTATCTGCGCATGATCTCCGGCCTGCCGCGCACCTTCCGCCGCCTGATCGCGGGCGAGGCGCTGCGCGTCGGCGGGCGCAGCTTCGAGGTCCTGACCGGCGGCGGCCACGCGCCCGAGCAGGTGATGCTCTACTGCTCGGCGGAGAACCTGTTGCTTTGCGCGGACCAGGTGCTGGCCCGCATCTCGCCCAATATCAGCGTGCAGGCCATGGATCCCGAGGGCGATCCGCTCGGCATCTACCTGCGCTCGCTCGCGAGCCTCAAGCGCGATCTTGCGGACGACGTCCTGGTGCTGCCGGGGCACAACCTGCCGTTTGTCGGTCTGCACGCGCGCGTCGACGAGCTCGGCGCTCACCACGAGGCGCGTTGCCTGGCAATCGCCGAGGCCTGCCGGCGGGCGCCGTGCACGGCCGCCGAGCTCGTGCCGGTGGTGTTTCGGCGCGCCATCGACGACCCCCACCAGATGGGCTTCGCCTTCAGCGAGGTGCTCGCCCACGTCAACTACATGCTGCGCGAGCACCGCCTGCAGCGCCTGCCGGGCCGTCGCGCCGGCGTCGCGTTCGCGGCGTAGCTCCGCCCCTCATCCGGAGTGGAGTTCAGTGGTATTTCCGCCCTCATCCTGAGGAGCGCGCCTGACGCACGCGTTCCGCAAACTCCGATTTGCGCGCGCGCGTCTCGAAGGTGAGGGCGGCCCGGATCTATCAGCGGTCGTCGTCGGCCTCGTGCTTCGAGACGCAACGCAGGTCAAGCTTGCGCAGACTGCGTAAACTTGTCTGCGCTGCAGCGCGCCCGGGGCTGTTGAAATTGCCGCGTCTGCCTTGCGCTGCGATGCTCCTCAGCACAAGGCCGGGAAACGCGGTACCTCGTCGGCCGGATAGATCAGCGAGCCGTCCGGCTGCGGACGGGCGGCGGGGGTCGCGTGCGCCGGCTCGATCCGGTCCGTGCCGAGCAGGTGGAATACGCTCTCGCCCGCCGCCAAGAGATAGTCCGCGATGATCCGCCGGTGGCAGCGCCACCAGACCGCCTCGGCGCACATGATCGCGCAGCGCCGCTCGCGCCCGAGCGCGCGCAGCCGCGCGAGGCCGCGGCGGAACGGCTCGCTCAGCGCATAGTCGGCGAAATTGTGGAAGCTCTGGACCCGCCAAAACGCGTTGATCTCGGGGGCGACGTCCTGCGCCTTGCGCAAGCCGCCGAGCGTCGGCATGTGCTCGTAGGCGATCTGGAGCTGCGCGAGCGCGCCGGGAAGCGCGTCGCCGTTATATTGCGGATTGGTGCGCGAGCGCGGCAGGGTGCGCACGTCGGCGACGATCCCGACCTCGGCGAGCCGCAGCAGGTCCACGAACTCGGCGATTGGCCGGGTCGAATGTCCGATCGTGTAGAACGCATGCGCCATGGCTGCCAGCACGGCCGCCTGCCTATTCTCCGCGAGCGCTCACCGTCCCCTGCGCCTTCGCCAGCCGTCGAAGCTGAAGCGGCCGCCGCCCTGCACGAGCAGCAGCAGGAACGCTCCGAGGATCGCGAGGTTCTTGGCGAACTGCACGCTCTGCTGCCGTCGCGCGACGTCCTGCAATTCCCAGAAGCGGTGCGAGATCAGCGTGGCGGTGATGGTGAACGCGATCATGACCAGCGCGGCGGGGCGGGTCTTGAAGCCGACGACGATGGCGAGCCCGCCGCAGAACTCGGTCACCGCCCCGATCACTGCCATCGCCTCGGGTGCCGGCACGCCGTTTTTGGCGAGCGAGGCCGCGAAGGCGCCGAGCGCCAAAAGCTTGCCGAACCCGCTTTGCACGAAGATGCCGCCGATGAGGCAGCGCGCCAGCAGCCACAGGGCCTCGCGGGCGGCGCCGGCGTCCGCGCGATCGGGGGCCGGATGAGCGGGGCTGGTGGAAGCGGAGGAAAATTCCTCGCGTGCCGTGCGATCGAGCATGACTACCTCGGGGTTGACTACGTCAGCCGGCCGCGTGCGCGGGCGCGGCTGCCGGGACAATGCACGGGAACGCCGACGGGCATCGTCACGAACGCTTGAACGGCGAAAACAATGGCGTGAACCGGGGACGGAACCGGCAAGATCGTAACAGTCGTGTCCCGGGCGAGTGAAGCGAGCGCACCCGATCTCGGGTTTACCCGAGATCGGGCACTTAAACATGCGCAAGTCGGGTAAACCCCGACTTGCGTCCGCGAGCGGAACGAGACCCGGGACCCAGAATCGCGCCACGCCGAATGGGTGAGCAAATGGGTCCCGGCTCTCGCGCGCACGCAAGTCGGGTTTACCCGATCTCGGCTAAAGCCGAGATCGGCGGCGCGCTCGGCCGGGACACGGAGGCCAGTCTCGACTAGAAAAGCATGTCACTCCCATCCTCTCCTGGGAAGGCTGCATGTCCGATAGACCGACCAAGGCGGCGCCGTACGGTTCCTGGCGCTCGCCGATCACATCCGACCTCATCGTCGCGCAATCGATCGCGCTCTCCGAGGTGCGTCTCGACGGCGGCGACGTCTATTGGCTGGAGGGCCGGCCGCAGGAGCAAGGCCGCTGCGTCGTGGTGGGCGGCGGCGAGGATGCCCGGTCGACCGACCTCACGCCGCCGCCGTTCAACGCCCGCACCCGCGTGCACGAATACGGTGGCGGCGCGTGGACGGTGAGCGACGGCGCCGTCTATTTCTCCAATTTCGCCGATGGCCGCCTCTATCGCATCGGGCGCGGCGAGACCGGGCCGCAGCCGCTCACTCCCGCGCCGCCCGCGCGCGAGCGCGACTGGCGATTCGCCGACGGCATCATCGACCGTCGCCGCAGCCGTTGGATCGGGGTGCGCGAGGATCACACCGCCGCCGGCGAACCGATCAATGCGATCGTCGCCGTCCCCCTCCCTGACCCTCCCCCGCAAGCGGGAGAGGGAAAGGAGGCGCAAGCGGGGCCGGGAAGGGAGGAGCCCGGCCGCATCCTGGCGGGCGGGCACGATTTCTTCTCCTCGCCGCGGCTGTCGCCGGACGGCAACCGGCTCATCTGGCTCGCCTGGGACCATCCCAACATGCCGTGGAACGGCACCGTGCTCTATCTCGCCGATGTCGCCGACGACGGCGCCCTCGGCGAGCCGCAACCGATCGCCGGCGGAGTCGCGGAATCGATCTTCCACCCGGAATGGTCGCCTGGCGGCGGCGAGATCGTGTTCGTGTCCGATCGCTCCGGCTGGTGGAATCTCTACCGTTTCGCGCTCGCCGGCCGGACGACGCGGCCGCTCGCGCCGATGGAAGCCGAGTTCGGGCTGCCGCAATGGGCGTTCGGGATGTCGACCTATGCCTTTGCCGGCGCCGATCGGATCGTCTGCGCCTATTCCAAGGACGGGCTCGGGCGGCTCGCGGTGCTCGACCTGCGCACGCAGGCCTTGGCTTCGCTCGATATCCCGTTCACCGAATTCGGCTCGGTCAGGGCCGCGGAGAATCGCGTGGTGTTTCGCGCCGGCGCGCCCGACCGTCCCTCGAGCATCGTCGCGCTCGACCTCGGGACCGGCCGGCACGCCGTTCTGAAAAAGTCGACCGACGTTCTCGAGCGGGCGGAGCCGCGCATTGCCGACTACCTCACGACCGTCGAGAGCGTCGAGTTTCCGACCGCCGGCGGCAAGACCGCCTTCGGCCTGTTCTATCCGCCCCGCAACCCCGATTATGCGCCGGCGGCGGGCGAGCAGCCGCCGTTGCTGGTCAAATGCCATGGCGGGCCGACCGCGGCGGCCTCGAGCACGCTCAACCTCGGCGTCCAGTACTGGACCAGCCGGGGCGTCGCCGTGCTCGACGTCAATTACGGCGGCAGCACCGGCTTCGGCCGCGCCTACCGCGAGCGCCTGCGCCTGAGCTGGGGCGTGGTCGACGTCGACGACTGCGTCGCGGGCGCACGATTCCTCGCCGAGCAGGGACGGGTCGACGGCCGGCGCTGCGTGATCAGCGGCGGCAGCGCCGGCGGCTACACCACGCTCGCGGCGCTCACCTTCCGCGACTTCTTCCAGGGCGGCGCCAGCTATTACGGGGTGAGCGACGCGGCCGCGCTCGCGCGCGACACCCACAAGTTCGAATCGCGCTATCTCGACTGGCTGATCGGGCCCTATCCGCAGGAGGAGGCGCGCTACCGCGAGCGCTCGCCAAGGGCAATCCGGTCGGCTATTTCCTGTTCGCGGGCGAGCAGCACGGCTTCCGCAAAGCCGGCAACATCCAGCGCTGCCTCGACGCCGAGCTCTATTTCTACGCCGTCAACGTGTTCGGCACGGGCCTGACGTTTTAGCTCCGTAGGGTGGGTCAAGTCGCCTGACGGAACGTTCGAATGATTCCCGGTCTCTCGCGACGCGACCCACCATTTCGTGTGGCGCGCAACGGCGGTCGGTGGGTCGCGGCGCGCACGAATAGTGCGCCGACGCGAGGTCGGTCAGGCGCCTTGACCCACCCTACGGAAGTCCCGCCTCAATACCGATACTCCTCGATCGGGAGCAGCGGAAACGCGCTCAGCACGTGCGGGGCGTTCGCCGGCGGCGCCGCGTGCAGACAGGAGCGGTCGAGCTCGGCGAGGCGGGCGACGCCGAGGAGGCCGAGGCAGCGCTGCACCTCGTCCTCCAAGAGCTCGAG
>WNEY01000158.1_pt1 | contig 35890 bp, 28 predicted proteins | sample 5400531 | NCBI WGS metagenome assembly WNEY01 (sample SAMN13153338, study PRJNA577476) | soil metagenome | isolation source: 200 cm saprolite under Douglas fir tree site 1 | place: USA:California | collected 2015-04-18 | reverse complement strand
GCCCGGATTATTCATCAATGGAGGCGCCGACTCGGCGCGTTCGCGCAGAAAACCGTTGGAGCAGGCCGCCGTGGTCGCACGAAAAACGCGGCGCAGGCCAGCGACAGGGCGCGCCGGCCTTAATGGAAGGCCTTAATGGCGGCGGGCCGCGTTCCACGGACGATAAGCCGAGCCGTGTTTTCCGGCCTGCGGAAGACGGTTTTCGAAGCGAATGTGCCGAGTCGAGAGTCACCGTTCATGAATAATCGGGCTAGGCTTTGGGTACGAACGCGAGAAAGCGGCGCGGGTTGTCGACCAGAATCTTGTGGATTGTCTCCTCCTTCACTCCAGCGTACCGGAGCTTTGGAACAAAGACTGTCGCGACCGTCGAATACCCGGCGCCCCAGTTGCTCTTCAGATCCGGCTGGCGACCCAGATCGGAGGAGAGCAGCACGTGATCCTCATAGCCGGCATCGAGAACGGCCTTGATCAGCGTCACTCTCATCGCGTCGGTCATCTTCGGCGAGTGAGGCAGGAAGTGGCCGACGGTATCGAATCCCAGAAACGCCCCCCGTTTGGCGATCTTCTTGTGCGTCTCCGCCTGCGGGTCGTCCAGTATTTCCGACAGGTGCCCGATACAGAGTTGTTTCGTATTCACGCCTTCGGACTCGAGGATCTCCAGCTGCTCCAATGCGCACGTCGGACAGCTGTCGTGGGGCGTATGAGTGAAAATCGGCAAGCCGGTGCGGAGATGTGCCTTGCCGACGGCCCGCAGCACTTTGCGCTCCTCAGGGCGCATCGTGTTCGAGGTGCCGATCTCGCCTAGCGCCCCCCACCGTTGGGCATTGGCATCTCGAGCAAACTGCTCGGCAATCTGATCCACGGTCATCTGCGCGACCTGCGGTGGATATGGCGTCTGCAGGTTGTCGAGATCTTGGAAGTATCCGCCGGCCACGACGACGTGCACGCCGGATCGGGTCGCGATGGTCCTCAGTTTCTCCAGCGCGGCTTCCTCGCGCCGTCCGGTCGCGGCGTCCACAATGCAACTCAGGCCCTGCTGGCCGCTCGCCTTCAGCTCGTCAACGACGACGTCGACATTCCCGCCCGCCGTCAAATGCTCGTGCATCAGTGCGGCCCCGGTCCCGACGCCATCAGGAGGCAGGTCTTTCAGGATGGTGCGGATGATCGCGCCTCTGGGAATCGTCTGCGTCCGGGGCGCACCAGCTTCGCCTCGCAGAGCTTCGACGAGGCCGAGCCCGGCGCCGAGACCGAGCATGCCGATCGCTTGACGGCGGCTGAATCGCGCTGAACGAAGATCTCGTGTGGTCATGACATCCTCATCAACCGGCCGGCCAGCAGCATACACGCAAAATGCGGCCTACGACCCGAGTTTGAACGCGAGTAACTCGCCGGTATAGTTGCCGCCGCTGATCGCCACAACGATGTACTGCTTGTCGTTGACCATGTAGGTCATCGGCGATCCCGTTTGCGGAGCGGGCATATAGACGGCGCCGACTTCCCTTCCGGTCGCCTTCTCGTACGCGCGAAGCATCGCGCCGCGCTGACCGGACGGCGTCATGAAGGTGCCGCCCTCGCCGGCGATGACGAGCGTCCTGGTCACCAGCGTCCCGATCCGCCCCGGGCGGCCGGTGCGCGGGATGTTCAGTCCCTTGAGCGCCGCATGATTCCGAACATTGTCGGGTGTTTCACCGTGCGCGATCTGCCAGACGATCTCGCCCTTGTTCAGATCGATGGCGGTAATGCGGCCATAAGGCGGTTTCACGAGCGGGAGGCCGCGGACATTCAACGTGTAGAGACCCTCGATACCCGCACCACCGCCCGCGGTTGCCGGGGCCGCTGGGTCGCTCGCCAGGCCGGAGATGTAGTTCATGTCCGACTTCCCGTTCGGAGGCACGAGACCGTTCCCGTTGATCGCCGTGTTCGAAAAGATGTAGAAGAAATTGGTCTCCGGATCGAGCGCCCCTCCCTGCCAGTTGGCACCGCCCGTCATGTTCGGCAGCATCAGCGTCGCAAGCGGGCCGTCCCACTTGCTGACCACGGCGGGCGTGAAGATCGGCCCCAGCCTGTACTTCGAGACCAGCTTCACGGCCTCGGCTTTGAGCTCGGGCGTGAAGTCGATGAGATCGTCGAGCGAGACGCCCTGCCGATCGAACGCGGGCGGCCTGGTCGGGAATGGCTGCGTCGCCGACGTCTTTTCGCCCGGCACGTCGGATTGCGGCACCGGCCGCTCCTCGATCGGCCAGACCGGCTGCCCCGTCGCCCGATCGAATACGTACACCCACGCCTGCTTGGTTGGCTGGGCGACCGCTTTGATCTTTCGGCCGTTCACCGTGATGTCGGCGAGAATCGGCGCGCACGGGATGTCATAGTCCCAGACGCCGTGGTGGATGAACTGGTAGTGCCACTTGCGCCGGCCGGTTTTCAGATCAACCGCGACCAGGCTCTCACCAAACAGACCGCTTCCCGGCCGATGTCCCCCGTAGACATCGTTGGTCGGTGTCTCAACCGGGAGATAGACCAGGCCGAGCTCTTCGTCCACGCTGATCTGTCCCCAGACGCCGGTGTTGCCCGTGTACGACCACGAATCATGCTGCCAGGTCTCGCTGCCGAATTCTCCGGAACCCGGGATGGTGTGAAAGATCCAGAGGCGCTTCCCTGTTCGCACGTCGAAGCCGCGAACGTAGCCCTTCTCGTTCCGCATGCTCTTCGGCGTGTTGCCCTGCGTATGCGCGGCCCCGACGATGACCACGTCGCGGGCGACGACCGGCGCGGCGTGATACCCGATGTCGCCGGTCACCAGATCCATCTCCTGATCATCGTCCTGCTTCAAATCGACGATGCCGTTGTCGCCGAAGCCGGGGACCCGGACGCCGGTCTTCGCGTCGAGGGCCACGAGCCGGTAGCCGGGCGTGACGTACAGGATTCGTGCGTCCCTGCCATCGGTCCAGTACGCCAGTCCCCGGCCCGAGAGCTTCCGCGGCGCCACCTCCGCGCGGCGGCCTTCGTTCTCGCTGTGCATCCACAGCATCTCACCGGTCGTGGCATCGAGCGCCACGGCGGCGCGCCTCGCGCCGCCGGTCGTGTAGAGCACGCCGTTGACCACGAGCGGCGTCGACTGAAACTCGAACTCGGGCCGCGGACCGAGGCTGTCGGTCTTGAACCGCCACGCCACTTCCAGCTTGTTGAAGTTCGCGGCGCCGATCTGGTCGAGCGGCGAGTAGCGCGTGCTGGAGAGATCGCCGCCGTAGGTCGGCCAGTCTGCGTGCGTCGATACCGACTGCGCGATCGCCGTCAGCGTCGCCCACAGGATCAGCAGGAGCGACCCCAGCCGGGTCACTGCGCGACCGACGTTTCGCGTCATACCGTCCATCGTCTCTTCATGATTGCGGGATTTTCAGCCCAGGGACCACCGACAGCTCGAGGTATGACGGGTGGCCGGGATCGTGCAGGATTTCCTGCGTCGCAGTCACCATGTCGCCGTCGGTCGCCGGGTCCTTGCCGGTGTTCTGGTTTCGGGGCAGGTGCGGGAAGTTCGACGACGAGATGTCCAGGCGGATCCGGTGTCCGGGCTTGAAGACGCTCGCGGTATATCCCAGGTCGATTTCGTACTCGTAGGGCGTTCCGGGCTCGATCAGCGACGGCGAGGACTTCGATCCTGCTCGAAAGCGCGCCCGCACGACGCGATCGAGCAGGTTCTGCGCGAACCCGTCCGGGTGCACGTCGACGAGCTTGGCGGAGAAGTCCGTGTCGCGCGCGGACGACTTCGCCCAGAACTTGACCTTGGCCTGTCCGACCATCGCCAGATTGCTCGTGAGCGGCGCGCTCGTGTAGACGAGCACCTCGTCTCGCGCCTCGATCGTCGATTGGTCCTGCACGCCCGAGCCGAAGTAGGAGCCGAGGGTCAGGCAGCAGAGGCCTCCACCGAATGTCGGCACCGGCTTCCCGGGATCGTAGACAAACGTATCGCCGGGGCCCTCCGATCTCCGGGCAGCGTCGAGCACGCCATCGCCGCGGGCCGTGTTGGCGTGGCCGCCGCTGCGAAGACTGAACCGGCTCGGCTGCGTGCCCGGCAGCGGGAACGTCTCGCCCGTCACCCAGAAGCCGCCCACCTGCGTGCCGGTATCGGGCGGGATCTGCACGAAGAGCTGTACGCGCGGTTCGCGCGCGAACCCATTGTCGGCGCCCTTCAGATAGTGGTCGTAGAACCGGAGCTGGAGCGCCTGCACGTTGATGTTGTGCGCGGGGCTCAGTGTCATCACGCCGAGCCCGCCATGCGCGCCGGTTCCGTCCATGACGAGTCGCGTGCCGCTGCGCGCGACCTCGGATCCGCCTTCCGCGCGCATCCCTTGAAAGCTTCGGACCGATCCGATTTGGAAGAGATCGTACCAGCCGCCCGAGACCAGCGCCGGGACGGTCACCGCTTTGAAGTGCCGCTCGACGTCCACCTGGGCCCAGTAGTCGTCGTAGTTCGGATGCGCGAGCCACTCATAGTAGTACGGCGCGAGCGTGCGGTAATCCGGGAAGCTTTCCAGCGGAATCTGCGAGACCCAGTTGGTGAAGATCCGTTCCTTGTTCCGGGCCAGGTACTCATCGGATGCCTTTCGCGCTTCGTCGGGCGCCGTGGCGTTCGCGATCAACTGACGCCGATATGCGTCGGGCGCAAAGAAGCTCAGGGTCCAGCTCTGAGCAAACCACAGGTCGAAGACGCCGTTCACGTACGTCCACTGGTCGTGGTAATCGGTCGCGGTCACGGCGGGCGCAATGGCGACGAGATGAGGCGGGGTCGTCAGGGCCGCCTGCCACTGCGTGACGCCGAAGTACGAACTGCCGGTCATCCCGACCTTGCCGTTGGACCACGCCTGGGCCGCCGCCCACTCGACGGCATCGTAGCCGTCGGCCTGCTCCTGGAAGATGGGACGAAACACGCCTTGCGATCGAAACGTACCGCGGACGTCCTGCGTCAGCCCGACGTAGCCGTGCTCGGCCCAGAATGCCACCGACGCGCTGGTGCCGACGAAGCACCCGTGTCCAAGCCGGAGCCCGTATGGCGTGCGCTGCATGATGACCGGGTGCCGCCCGGGCGCTGCGGGGAGGTACACGTCCGTCGCGAGCAGAGTGCCGTCACGCATCGCCGCGTATTCGGTATGGCAGGTCACGCCGTTTCTCTGGACGGTCGCGTCGCGATCCTGCGCAGCGGCGGCCCGTTTCTCGATGCCTGATCCCGCAGCCAGCAGCACCGCAGCGAGACCGACCAGTGACGACCGCGGACGGAAGGGCATCAAGAATCGGCGGGAGGGTTCAGCGGCCGCTCTTCTTCTTCTTCACCGCTACTTCGGTCTTCTTCTTCGCCGCTTCTTCGGCGGCTTTTTCCCGGGCCCGAGCTCCCTCGAGCATGTTCACCATCGAATAATTCCCCTCGTGACAGGCATATTCGAACATCTGGTAGCTGTCATCCTTCGTGATGGGAATATCCATCGTCCACGGTCTGGTGAATGCTTCAGGATCGTCGAGCGTGACTCGATAGTTGATCGTGTCGGCGTCTACTCGCGTGAAGCGTTCGACCAGATGTTGCAACCTGCCGCCTCCCCTGTATGGTCCGGCCGGCTGCTGGTTGCCCAACGTCTTCTCGGAGAAGTTGGTCATGTCCACGACCAGCGTGTCGCCTTCCCAGTGACCGCGCGAGTCGCCCCACCATTGACGGATGGCCTGGTCGATATGCGGACGCCCGTCCAGCGGGATGATGCGAACGTCGTGGATGACCTCGTAGAGCATCGCCACGTAACCAGGCGCTTGCAGAATCTGAATCGCATTGTTGTAGCCCAGAGGCACCATCACGGTTGGGTAACCCTTGGTGATACAACGGTCCCACAAATCAAAGTCCAACCAGGATGCGGTGCCTTTGCCAAACCGCTGCGACTCCCATTCCTCGGCTCTCTTCCTCATATCCGCCCGCAGCGGAACGATCCCGTTCGGGGGATCCACCACCAGTGACGTGCGGCGGGACGACTTTCCCCGCTCGTACCAGTGCTCGGGGCCGTCGCCGGTGTCGTCAGGCGCGAGTTTGCGGCGATCACCCTTGTCGTCGCGCGCAGCCTTCTCGGCTTGCTTTTCCCGGGCCGCAAATTCCTCGTCGGTGAGGAACTGTCTCTCTCCGAACTGAGCGGGTCGTTCCACGGGCACGCCGACGTTGTCGTTGCTCGTGTAGATCCCCTGCAGGTCCGGATCGCCCCAGGGCGTCCGGGGCTGACTCCAGGGTTTTTTTGTCTCGGCCCCGGCCGTTGCCTGGCTCCGACCAGCGACGGGCACCGCCGCCAGCGAACCGGCGGCAATCCCGAACGCGAGGGCACCCATCAGGGGCAGAAATCGCCTGAGCAAGTGAAACCTCATTTCCCCCGCTGTCTGCGCAGATGCCCATAGAGCAGCTCTTCGGCGAACTCCACGCACTTGAACTCCAGCAGTTGGGCGTTTTTTTCCAGATGACGATACAAGGGCATGCTGATCTTCCAGGGTCGCGTGAACACCTTCGGGTCCTCGATCGTGGCTTCGTACAACACGGCATCCGGACTGATCAGGGTGTAGTGTTCGACCACGTGCAGGCCGTCGCTCGCGAAATTCCCCGCGCGGTCCAACCACGCCTCGCCGTTGAAACCGGTCACATCGACGACCAGCGTGTCCCCCTCCCAGCGGCCACTCGACTGCCCCATCCAGGAATCGACGGGAGCGGGTTTGAGCTGAGCCATGCGGATCAGGCGAGAGGCGCTCGCAAATTCATAGCTGATGAGGATCGCCGTCGGAGTCTGAATGATTTGAAAGGGAAAGGGCTGATAGGTGGCGCGCGGCACTCCCGGCAGATAACACTTGATCTCGGGATCCGCGGTCATCCGTTTTTCGAAGTTCTCTTTCTTCTTGGCCAACGCCGACGACCGATACGGAATCTCGTTGCCCTCGACTACGCTGAGTCCGGGGGGAACCGCGCCGATCGCGCCGAGGTCCGGACGTCCGGCTTGCGCGGCGTGGGCCTGAAGATCCCAGTCTGCGGTGTTTTGGGCCTGCCAGATGCCGTTCAGGTTGGGCTTGCCATCCGCAGTGCGCGGGACGGTGAACGCAGGCGCCTGAGCCGCCGACGGGCTCATCGAGGGCGAAAAGACAGCACCTGCAGCGATCGCCGCAATCGCGATGAGCCCGCCTCTGAGCCTGTTCTGCATTGGGGGGCAGACTCCTCTAGACCCGCGCGGTTACTTCTCGGGTTTCTCTCCCGGAGCGCCGGTGCCCGACGACCCCACGAACAGTTTTTTCCCGTCGGCGAACGTGATGTCGCGACCGTTCGCCTTATGTGTTCCGTTCTTCGCCTGAAAACCCTCGATGAGAATCACTGTTCCGGCCGGCAGGGACTCCTTCGTAAAACCTCGCCGGAGGAGCGCGTTCGGGGCGCCGCCTTCGACCATCCAGGGGACGACCTTGCCGTCGGGGCCTTTCACGTCGACGTGAATCCAGGAGTGCGGATTGATCCACTCCATCTTCGTCACGGTGCCCTTCAATGTGATCGGCTTCTCTGCATCGAATTCAGCCGCAAACGCATGATGCGCCGAGACCGATGCGGCGGCCAGAACCAGGAGACCCGCGGCCAGCAAGCATGAATCTCTTCGCATCGGACACATCTCCCAATTCGGCACGTATCGTAATTGCCCAAATACTCGAAGTCAACCAGCCTCGCGGTGTCGTCGCTTTCGTCCTGGCGAGTTTTCGTACGCGTAGTACACGCCGCCCTTTTCATGGCACGCAGTCTCGCGCGAATTGTGTATGCTTCCGGCCAGTGTCTCTCCTCGCTTTCTTCGAGTGGTTGGCGCACACACGCGCGAGCGTGGCGATGGCTGAATCGGTCTGGGCGTTTCCCATCGTCGAGTCGATCCACGTTCTGACCCTGTGCCTGTTTCTCGGAATGGCGACGATTCTGGACTTTCGGCTCCTCGGTCTCGTCATGCGCGATCTGCCGGTGTCGGAAGTCGTCACACGGCTTCTGCCTTGGACAGCGGCAGGCTTCGCGGTAATGGTCATCAGCGGGGTGTTGACCTTCTTGAACGCACCGGTCCGGTACTACGAAAACATTTTCTTCAGAATCAAGCTTGTGGCGCTCTTATTGGCGGGTTTGAACGTGTGGGTATTTCATTCGGGGATTTGGCTCAAGGTCTCTGACTGGGATCTGGACGCCGTCGCACCATTCAGGGCACGGCTGGCAGGTGTCCTGTCTCTCGTGCTGTGGGCGTGCATCGTCGTCGCGGGTCGAATGATCGCGTATAACTGGTTCGACAAAGTCTCGAAATAGGAGCGGCCCCGCATGTCCTTATTGCCATTCTTTCAATGGTGCGAGGCCTCGGCGCTGGGCACTGGGATACGTAATTCGCAGTGGTTGTTTCCGGTCATCGAGGCGGTCCATCTGCTCGGGTTGGCCCTCATGGGAGGAATCGTCTTGCTCGTCGACATGCGCCTGATGGGTTTGGGAGTGCGGCACAAGCCGGTGGCGGCCCTTGCGCGGGAGCTCGAGCCGTGGCTGATCGGCACACTGATCGTGATGCTGACGACGGGGCTGCTGTTGTACACCTCGGAACCCACAAAGCTGTACTACAACGGTGCGTTCTGGATGAAGATGGCGTTCCTGGCCTCGGCGATGATCTATACATTCACTGTGCGTCGCAAAGTGCTTGCAGCCGATGAGACCCGTGTCGGACCGGTGTGGGGAACGCTGGTGGCAATCATCTCGATCACACTGTGGGCGGGCGTAGGGATCGGGGGCCGCGCCATCGGATTCTACTGAGCACGGACACGTCGCCAACGACGCGGCCGATCGGTAGCGGACTCAGAATCGACGCCTCAGACACGCGTATCATCGGAATACATATCGACATCGATGCTGACGCGAACGTTACTGATTAGCTGAGACCTCCATTCGCTACCATCAAAGCGGGACGAAAGTTAGTCGCGCCCGCAAAGGGCTTCGCCACGGCAGTCGGCTCCGCGTGTGTTGGAACGCCGGCACAGGTCTTGCTTTTTCTGAGCATCGCTCGCCGTTCCGAAGACAGCAATCGCCCGTCCTTACAGCGTATGTTCGATTTGCTCACGCGCTCGATCTCGCAAGGGCTCCAATCCTTTCTCCCCATCGCGTTCTGCCTGACGTGGTTTCGCCGTGCCGGTGGCGCGGATGCGCTGACCGGACTGAAATGGGGCATCGTCGCCGCCCTTCCAGCGACGGCCGCTGCAGCGTACTGGTTTCAAGCCAGCAGCCGTCAGGCACTCTGGGAGGCGGCGCTCGCCGCGGCGGCGTTGGCGTTGGCGATCTGGTTCGTGCGACGGGTCCGGCAAGGCATTCCGTCTTCATTGAAGACGGACGTCGAGCCGCGGCACCAGCCGGCTTACCGTCTCGCATTCGCCTTGGCCGCAGCCCTGATCCTCACACGACAGACGATGGAGATTGCGATCGCCTTTGAAGCTGCGCTTCAATTACGGGCGCCCGAACCGTTGCTCGCAATCACCGTTGGCGCAGTCGTGTCCCTGGCCGCGAGCGCGCTCTGGCTCAGCCTCGGGCGCCGCCTGCCCTGCTCCGCGTTGTGCAAGGCGACAAACGTGTTTGCCGCGCTGTTTGTCATCCAACTCGCGATGTACGCGTTTCATGAATCGGCCGAGGCGCGCCTGCTGCCATGGAGCGACATTCTGCACGCGGCGACCGAACCGTACGGACCAGACGGAATATACGGGCGATACGTCAGCGGACTTCTTTTCGTCATCCCGCTCGCGGCAGCCGCCGTGATGCTGTTGCTCGCTCGCATCCCGCACCATGTCGCAGGTGCCTGGCCGCGGCCGACGGTGATCGCCCCACGCGCCGCTGTGGCCGTCGCGGCGCTCATCGTGGCTGGCATCGCGCTGATGAGCGCCGTCGAGGATCGCGCCGTATCGTCCGCATCGGTCCACGCAACCGCGCCGGCGACGGGCAATATGGCAGCCATCGCCGCGACGCCCCATCTGTTGTTCCGACACACGATCGTCGATCAGAATTACAGCCGGCTGAGCATGGCGCCGCTCGATGCGCATCAGCTCGCCGACCGCGCGGCGGCCGGGCTCACGTGCGACCGAGTCTCGTACGCGGCCGGCCGTGGCATCTGTCTTCAAACGCAGCGCGGCTTGTTCATGACCTACCAGGCCGTATTCTTCACCCGCACACTCGACGCGACGCGTTCGATCAAGCTCGACGGACGTCCGAGTCGCACGCGCGTCTCGTCTGACGGCCGGGTGGGCGCCATCACGGTCTTCGTGACGGGGCAGCACGGGTACAGCTCTCCATTTTCGACCAAGACCACGATTCTCGACATGGCCACCGGCGACGAGCTGGGCGATCTCGAGCAGTTCACCACGTGGCGTGACGGCGCGCGCTTCAAGAGCGCCGATTTCAACTTTTGGGGCGTGACGTTTGCCCGCGACAGCAACCTCTTCTACGCAACCCTGCGAACGGCCGGCACGACGTCGCACGCCACGACGTATCTGGTTCGGGGTGATCTCGGACTTCGGAAGCTGACTGTGCTCCGCGAGAATGTGGAGTGTCCGGCGCTGTCGCCCAACAATCGTCTGATCGCCTTCAAGAAGAGAGTGGGACCGGACGCTGCGCCATGGCGATTCTACGTGCTGGATCTCGCCACGTTGACCGACCGGCCGATCGCTGCGGAGACCCGATCGATCGACGATCAAATCGAATGGCTGGACGACCAACACGTGCTGTACGCGGTCCGGCGCTCAACATACTCGTCGAGTCTCGATGTGTGGGTCGCGCCGCTCGACAATGGTGCACCCGCGCGCGTCTTCATGCCCGAGGCCGAGTCACCCATTGTCGTCCGCTGAGAGCGCGTCCGGGGCGGGCCACGACGACCCTTCACTTTGAAGTCAGGCGAAGGCGGCTGTCAGCGCGAGAGCCGTTCTCACTCGGGCGTAACCACCAAACCCCTTTCTATCGAAGTCGGTGCGCACCTGGTGGATCCCCTTCGGGCTGCGCGAAGTGCCACGGCGAAGTGTGGTGTGTTGCCACGGTTCGAGCTTCATGCACGGTCAGGAAAGCGTGAGAGCCGGTTCGTGCGCGTGCAGAAACCACCGGTCGAGCACGACGTTTCGCACGAACCACGGGCGGTCGAGCAGGCGCCGGGCCGCTGCCGCGGCCACGCCAGGCGGAACGGCGCGCGAGAGCAGATGCGCGAGCGGCCGAACGCCGAATCGCTTCCGAAGATGGCCTGCGTACGGCTCGAGTCGGTCGCGCGTGTAACGGCCGTTCGCCTCGAGAAGGGTCGACGCGGCGATCAGACCCGACTCTATCGCCGGCCGGATTCCCTCGCCACTCTGCGGGTAGGCGAGACCAGCCGCGTCGCCGACCAGCATCACTGCGTCTCCGACCGCCCGCCGACACGCTGGTCCGGAGAAGAGATACGCGTGCCCGCGCCATCGCCACGATCCGTCGGCGGGAATCGTGTGCCTCGCCTTCAGAAAGTCCAGGAACTCGGTGCTCGCTCTGGGCAGGGCGTGAGGACCGAGACGGCCGAAGCCGATGTTGAGATAGTCCTGTTTGCGGAAGCACCAGCCGTAGCCCTTGAGATCCGGGCAGAAGTAGAGCTCCGGCTTGTCTCCGGCGGCCGTGAAAGCGGATGTCTCGCGCGGATCGATCGCGAACTCCACCTCCTGCGCCGCGATGAGCGACGCTCGATCGGCGCACCCATTCAGCATTCGCGCGACGGGACAGAAATGACCGCCGGCGCCGACGAGCATCGACGCTTTGATCGTCTCGTTGACGATCCACTGCGCGCCCCTGCGTCTGATGCTCGCGACCGGGGCGCCGAGCAGAAGCCGCGCGTCCGAGCGTCGCAGCAGGTAGTGATCGAACTCGCAGCGACGGATGCCGAAGCTCACGGGGCGGTCGTAGGCTACATCGACGGTTTCACCGGCGCCGATACGTCCCACGCGAAATGCGGTGATTGGCTGAAACGTTCGTCCCTGACGATACTCGGCAGGATCGATCCGGAGATCGTCGATCACCTGCGGCGTAATCCAACCGGCGCAGACCTTGTCGCGCGGAAAGATTGCCTTGTCCAGCACGATGACGTCGAGGCCCTCCCGGCGCAGCTTCCAGGCGCAGGCCGCGCCTGCTGGGCCACCACCGGCGATCAGCACGTCGCACGTGTCCACGAGGGTGGGCTCGGGCCTCAGCCGCTGACGCGGATCCAGGGGATCGCGTTACTGCCGGCGCGCGCGAACACCACCTGAAAGAGCTGCATCCAGCCCGTCCTGAACGCGGCATGCGAGCCGGCGAGATAGAGCTGCCAGGCGCGGGCGAATGTTTCATCGAACATCGTCGCCACCTGATCGCCCGCGGCGTGGAACCGATGCCGCCAGTGCTCCAGCGTCTTCGCATAGTGCAATCGCAGGTTCTCCACGTCGAGCACCGAAAAGGCTTGCGGCTCGAGCACGTGTGCGAAGACCTCGCGCAGCGTAGGTGCGTACGCGCCAGGGAAGATCCGCTTGCGGATCCACGGATTGAGTGGCGCCGACTGGTCACGCCCGATGAAATGCAGCAACCCGCGCCCGCGATCCGACAGCGTGCGGTCGATCACACGGCCGAGCGTGGGATAGTCCGGCGCGCCGACATGCTCGAGCATGCCGACCGAGACGAATGCGTCGCACGTACCACGCACGTGGCGGTAGTCATCCTCGACGAACTCGACGCGATCGGCGAGACCCTCCTCCCGCGCTCGATTCCGTGCAAAGGCAATCTGCTCGGAGGAGATGTTGAACGCGCGTACTGTGACGCCGTACTGCCTGGCCATGAACAGCGCGAGCGAGCCCCACCCGCACCCCGCCTCGATCACCCGTTCGCCCGGCTCGAGCTGAAGCTTTCGGCAGACGAGATCCATCTTCGCGATCTGAGCCTCCTCCAGCGTGGCATCGGGCGTCGGAAAGTACGCGCACGTGTAGACCATGTCCCGATCCAGCCAGAGGCGATAGAAATCGTTGCCGAGATCGTAGTGGTGGTGAACGTTCTCCCTTGCGGCGCGCGCGTCGTTGGATTTCTGCCACAGCCACCAGGGCCGCGCCGGTGAGCTTGCAAAGGTGCGGTAGATCGCTTCGAGCAGCGTGAGCAGGTCGCCGCGGATCTCGACCGCACCGGACATGTAGCCCTCACCGAAGTTGAGCTCCGGATCCCACACCCAGCCAAATAACGCCGAACGGTTCTTGAACAGGATCGTCGCGACGGCAGTGCCGGCGCTCGACGCGAGCTCATACCCGTCCCATAGCGCGAACCGAATCGGCGCAGACGCGACGGTTGCCTGGACCCGCGCCAGCGCCCAGCGATCGAGCCTCGTCGATGCGATCCTGCATGATCGCGATGACGGCACCGCGCCGCTCTGAGGCGCGCACGCCGCGACAGGCGAGTCGATGACTTCCTTGACGATCATGTCCCACTCCTGAAGCCACTCAACATTCGCAACTCTGGTGCCAGGCTGCCGTCTCAGGGCGGTTCTCGCCTCGTCCCGCCCGATGCCTCGGTCGCCGGAAACCCGGTGCAGTCGGCCCGCACCCGTGCCGCGGGATCCGCCTGTCCGTGCGGACGACCTCCGGCGACACGGCTGCCGGCACGCAATTCCTCACGATGCCGGCGCGGGTCCTGCTCGTCGCCTTCGCCGCAACCGAACGACTGGCCACCGCTTGATGCGTGGTCAGCTGTCTTCGCTCGACGCGATCGCAGCGCGGGGCGCCTTCCCCGGAAGGGCTCACAGGTGACCCGGGATCCTCCCACCCTGGAGATGCGCCCGCAATGATTCAGTACGCCTCGTGAAGTGAAGCATGGGCGACTCTGAGGACGTCCTCCTCTCGCGCGCGCCAAAATTGTCGCGAACGTCCGCGCGTCGGCGGGGCGATCGAAATCCATTCCAACGGCGCGGGCGTCAGCCGGCTGCCGCTCTTCACGTTATTGGATTGACTGTCCTTGTGACCCGGGCCCTGTACTGTGGAGTGCCGGCCGCGATTATATCGCCGTCAGATTCTTCTCTCCGAACTTTGCGCGGGCTGTGGACCGTGGACCTCGCGGGTTCAGCTTCCCGCCTGGCGAGCGATCGCGCGGCCGTGGCGGACCGCGTCCACCACATCCTGAATCGCCCGAACGACGACGGCGGGTTCGAAGAGGTGGATCTCGTGACCGGAACCGGCGACGATCCGCTGGGTCCCATTCGTAGACAGTTGCGCGAGCTTCGCTTCGAGCGCCGTGAACGCAGGATCCGGCCCGTGTTCAGCCGTGAGCACGACGATCGGCCGAGTGCCGAGCGGGCGCGCGCCGTTGGCGTTTGCAGCGTGCAGCGCGACGAAGGTCCCGCGCATGCTCTCCATCATCGTCGCCATCTGCGCCGGCGCTGTCGCCATCATCGATTTCAGCAGGCGCGTTTCGAACGTCACGCGGGTCTTGAGCAGGTCCGGCGGAAGCTTGTCGTAGGGCTCGTCGGTCGAGGGCGGCGGCAGCGGCATATCCTTCAGCGCCTCCTGTGGCATCGTCGCGCGCAGCTGCTCGGCCGTCACCGACCAGAGAGGCACGGGCTTGCCGTCGAGCGGGACCTTCCACGAATCCTCGTGACTGGCGTCGACGAGGACGAGCCCGGCGACGTCGCCCCGATGACGGAGCTGGTAAGCGCGAACGTAGATCCCGCCAATCGAATGGCCCACCATCACGTACGGCGGCTTCTCCTGCGCCGCCGTCAAGGCGGCTTGGAGGTCGGCGACCGTGCCCTCCGCGGTTTCCGCGTGGCCGCTCGGATCGCTCCATCCGGAACCGGCGCGGTCATACGAACAGACCCTCGTCGTCTTCGCGACGTCGGGCTGCACGAGCAACCAGTCCATCGCGAAGGACACGGCGCCGGACTCGAGCACGACGGTCGGCGATCCGCTGCCCGTGCAGTTCATGTGAATCTTGCGACCCCCGACGTCGACCAGCGCCCCCGGTCTGGCCGCGGCGACAACCTCGTCGCGCGCGACCGGCGCGTACCAGTCGAGCAGCCGGATGTCGATGCCCGACCCGTTCAGCGCCGCGGTGAACTCCTCCCGCTTCTGACCCTGATAGTGATACGGAAAGACGATCTTCGGCTTGAACGCCTTGACGCACTCGGCGGCTTCGGCAGGCGACATCGTGAAAGGAAGGTTCATCGGCAGGAACGCGACGTCGATGTCTTTCAGCGCTTTGACCTCGGGGACACATTCGGTGTCGCCGGCGAAGTAGAGCCGCTTCCCTCCCAGGGCGATGACGTACCCGTTACCGCGGCCCTTCGTGTGGAACGGCTGGCCCGGAGCAAATTCACTTTTCACGTTGTACATGGCTACGGCGTCGACCTTGATTCCCGCTACGACTCGCGTCTGGCCGTTCGCAAGCACTTCGATCGGCGCGGGGATCTGTTTGCCGGCCTGATTCTCGACCGCCGCCGGGACGACGACCGGCGCGCCGGGTTTGCGGAGCTTCCTGATCCGCCCCGGCTTCAAATGGTCGTCGTGAATGTCGGTGACGAGGACGAGATCCGCCGCCCTGGCGTTCGAGATGTCGCCCATCGCCGGATCGACCTGGATGATCCTGCCCGCGTGCTCGATTTGCACGCTGGCATGCATGAACGGCGTGATCGTGATGTCACCACCGGTTGCGGGCACGGTGTTGGACGACGCCGGTCCGCCTGCCGGCGCCCGCCGGCACGAGACGCTGATGACGACGAGGAGGAGGATTGTGAAACGGCGGATCATTCGTACCTCAGCGCGACCACTGGACCGATGCGCGCCGCAGAGACCACAGTCTAAGTCAGGATCCGAGCGCGCGTCGCCGGGGACCGGGAGTCGGCGGGTTCAAACCGACTCCCGTCCCCGATCCGCCGACGCTGACTCCTGAACCCATATGTTGTATGGCCGTTCACACGTCGTTCGCGTGCCGAAACTCACTCACATCGCAGCGCGCGAATTGGATCGACATGCGTCGCGCGGCGCGCGGGCAGGTACGACGCGAGCACGGCCACCGCCAACAGCGCCGCAGAGACGAAGCCAAACGTCATCGGATCCAGCGGATCGACGCCGTTGAGCGTCCCGGCGAGCAGCCGCGTCGCGAACGCCGCCGCCGCAATTCCCAACAGCAAGCCCGTGCCGGCGAGCCCGATTCCGCCGCGCAGCACCAGGGCGAGCACCTCGCCAGTCCGTGCGCCGAGCGCCAGGCGTATGCCGAACTCGCGCGTACGAAGCGCCACTCCGTATGCCACCACTCCGTAGAGCCCGACGGCCGTGAGCACGAGCGCCAGCACGGCGAAGGCTGCGAGGAGCAACGTCTCGAATCGCGAGCTGGCGATCGATCCCGTCAGGTAGTCCTGCATGCTGCGGACGTCATGGAGAGCGAGCTCCGGATCCTGTCTGGCCAGCGTCTTCCTGACGCTTTCCACGACGCTCGCGGGATCGCCGCCGCTGGAGCGGATGACCAGGTGCAGGGACGAGATCAGACCCTGCGCGTACGGCACGAAGTAGCCCGGCCTGGCCGGTTCGTTCAGCGCGTGCTGCTTGACGTCCGCCACCACGCCGACGATCTCGCGCCACGGCGTCTCTTTTTCGGTGGTGCTCAGCCCGGGCTTGATGCGCTGCCCAATCGGATCCTGACCCGCGAAGTACCGATGCGCGAAGCTCTCGTTCACGATGACCACCCTCGGCGCGCGGTCGTCGTCGGCGGGGCCGAAATCGCGTCCCCGCGAGAACGGGATCCGCAGCCCGCGAAAATAGCCGGGGCTGACCATGGCGAAATCGGCAGACGGAAGGTCGGCGGCTGCGACCGGTGGCCCGACCTGCTCGAAGCGGATGCTGTAGTTCGTGCCGCTCAACGGCAGCGGCCTGGCCGCCGCGATTGACTCCACGCCCGGGAGTCTGCCGAGCGCCGGAAGCAAGGCATCGTAGAACGCGATCTGCTGCGGGTACGTGTATCGGCTGTCCGGCAGGTTGAATTGCGCCGTCATGACATGGTCCGGATCGAAACCGGGGCGGGTGTTCAGCAGGTGGTCGAAGCTGCGGAGCAGCAGGCCTGCCGCGACGAGGAGAACCACGCCGATGGCGGTCTCCGCAACGACAAGCGCCGCGCGAAGCCGCCGCTGCGAGGGCCCGGCGCTCGCGCGCGTCGTATCCTGCAACCCGGCGGTCGGCTCGGTCCGCGCGGCCTGTAACGCCGGCATGATCCCGAACACCAGCGCGCTCATCGCGGCGAGGGCCGCGGTGAATGCGAGGACGGATCCGTCGATCGTGACTTCATCGAGCCCGCGGATCTCGACGGGGGCGAGGCGCACCACGAGGGCAATGGACCAGTAAGCCAACGCGAGGCCAGCCGCCGTTCCGGCGAGCGAGAGCACAACGCTCTCGGTCAGCAGCTGACGCACGATCCGCCGCCGCGAAGCGCCGAGCGCGGCGCGCAACGCGATTTCGCGGGTTCGTCCGGCGCCACGAGCCAGCAGCAGGTTGGCGAGGTTGGCGCACGCGATGAGCAGCACGCAGCCCACCGCAGCCAGCAGCACGAGCAGCGGCTGCCGTCTGTCGCCGACCTGCCTCTCGAGCTCTGAAGCGACGCGGACGCCACGGTGGGCGTTGGACTCCGGATACTCGCGGGCGAGCGACGCCGCAATCGCGTCGAGCTCCGCTTGCGCCGCCGCCATGTCCGCGCCCGCCCGGAGCCGGCCGATCACCTTCAGAAAGTGGGCGCCGCGCTCCGCCGTCATCGGCGTGTCGTCGGGATGATCGACTCGGGCGTCCTCGGCGAGCGTGATCCAGAGCTGTGCCGGCGGAAAGCTGATCGGGTATCGAAAGCGCGGCGGCATCACGCCGATCACCCGGAAGCTCCGCGCGTTGATCCTCACGCTGCGGCCGACGACATCCGGGGCCGCCCCGAATTGCGAGCGCCACAACGCGTCGCTGAGCACCGTCACGTCCGAGCCGGCGCGTTCCTCCTCCGGCCGGAAGCCGCGTCCCAGGACAGGCCGCACGCCGAGCGTGGAGAAAAATTCCGCCGACACGACGGCGCCATTGACGTGGAGCGCGCGGTCGGGGCCCGTCAGCGTGAAGGCGCCTTCGCGGAACGCCGACACCGATTCGAGCGCTTTCGCCCGCGATCGCCAGTCGAAGAAGTTCGGCCACGATGCCGACGTCGAGATGCCGCCTCCCGGCACGCGGCGCAGGTCGACTTCCGCCACGGCCATCAGGCGGTCGGGCGCGGGAAACGGCAGCGGCCGGAGCAGGACCGCATTGATCACGCTGAACATGGCCGTGTTGGCGCCGATGCCCAGCGCCAGCGTGACGATCGCGACGCCGGTAAATCCAGGAGCCTTGCGCAGCATGCGGCAGGCGTATCGAATGTCCTGCCCGATCTGCTCGACCGAGGTCCATCCCCACATGTCGCGCGTCACCTCTTTGATCACGCCGACATTGCCGAACTCCCGCCGCACGGCGCGCGCCGCCTCGTCGGGCGGCTCACCGCGCGCGATGCGATCGGCGATGGCCATGCGAAGATGCGCCGCGATCTCTTCGTCGAGATCCTCATCCTGATGGCGGCGCCAGATCGGCAGCTTCATGCTTCGCCTTCCTGCGGGCGATTGAGGATCCTCGCGATCGCCCCGGAGAGCTGTTCCCAGCGGGAGCGCTCGGCTACCAACTGCTTCCGGCCGGTGGCGGTCAGCTGGTAGACACGCGCGCGCTGATTGTGGGTTGACGTCTTCCACTCCGCTCGAATCCAGCCCTGGCGCTCGAGCCGATGCAGCGCCGGATAGAGCGACCCGGTGTCCACCTGGAGGATGTCGGCGGAATGACTGGCGATCGCCTGCGTGATGGCGTAGCCGTGCCGCGGGCCCCATCGCAGCGTCTGCAGGATGATGAGATCGAGTGTGCCCTGTAGGAGCTCGATCCGGCTTTCGTAGCGCGCACGCCTGGCCATGATGTAGCCATCCTACATCCATGGATGTAGGCTGTCTACACCCAAAGCCATCGGGTCACCGCGCGCGGGGCCAGACCGGGCTGACCAGCTCGGTGCGCCATGACGCGCCGCCGAGGTAGAGCGGCGCCTCGGATTTCACGAACGCGGGGGCTTCGCCCTCGAGAATCCAGACGTGCGAGTCCGGCGGCTGCTTGCCCACCAGCGGCGCAATTACGCCCGCAAGACCGCCGATGTCCACTTTGAGGACGTAGTGCGTCGCCTTGCGAGGCGAGCCGGCGACCGAGAACGGCTCCGCGCCGGCCGCCTCGATTTTCACTTTGACCAGCCGGGGTGCTGGCGTGGCGGCCACCAGCGACACGCTCGTCGGCAGCGCGTCCGAGCGCACATTCTTCAGCAGCGTGATGATCATGCCGTTGGCGAGATCCTCCGGCAGATCCAGGCGCTTGCTTTCCGTCTTCGCCTCGCCGTGGTCGTTCCTGTAGACGACCGTGACCTGGCCGCTTGCCCGATCGATGCTCATCTCGATCGGCTGCTCAAACGTCCTGCCTTTCTGCACCAGATGATCGGTGATCAGCCGGAAATGGCCGCGCTGAGAGAACACTGCTGTCTCGTCATGGAGCGAGCCGTCCTTGAAGCGGAACGTCAGACGGGCGCTCACCCGGTCGCCGTGAGCCAGCTGGACCAGGTCGCCGCTTGCCAGCACGGTTCCCGTCGGTGAACGCAGCGAGAGGAAGCCGTGGACCAGCCCCTCCACATTCCGTACCGCCACGGGCTCGGCGGACGGCGCATTCGGACCGATCAGGACGATGCATCCAAGCATCGCCACCAACGTCTTTTTCAGAGCCATTGCATCTGAAACGTGCAACTCACATGCCTCGCACGCTGGATCTCGCGCTGACGCCCTGCCTTTCTGCAGACCTGACTGACCGTTTCAGGGAGGCGAGATCGCTCGACCGCTGCGGATGTGCTGGTCGGCCGCCTCTTCACGTCCGTTCGTGAAGGCGGCTACGGTTCGGCAGAGAGCGTTCGCAGATGCAAGACCAGCTGCCATCGTTGCGGTTCCGGGAGGAAGCTGAATGCCGGCATGCCTGTGTGGGCGTTGCCGCCGCTGATCTTCCAGAAGAGCGCGCCGTCGGTCTGAGCCTGAACGTCAGGTTGTCCGAGATTCGGCGCCTTGGACGTTCCCCGTCCGTCGCCGCCATGACAACTCGCACATCGCTGCTGGAACACCTTCGCGCCTCCCGCGGCGGTTTCAGGGCGACCGGCGAGCGGGTTCGATCTCGAGCCGTCCTGCGACGGCGCGGTCCACCTGGGATCGCGTTCACGCACCTGGCCGCTCCATACGACCGTCGGAATGGCGAGGAGAACAACAACGAGGGTCGCGAGCACGTGGGTCTGCAGAGCGAGCCGCGCTGGACGCCCGGTCATCGTCCACCTCCGATCGGAAACTCACAAGCCCACCCGACGCGAACCAGGTACCGATCGCTGGTGTCCGTCAACCCGAACCCGGTCGACACCTTCACGGTCGTGTTCTCGGTGAGACGCCACGCCAGGACCGGCGCGAGAAAGTGACGCGTGTCGCGCACGCCGCGCTCTTCCGTGCTGCCGAGACCTCCGTACGCCTCCACGCCCGCGACGAAGTTTTCGCGGCAGAGGCGGCACGAGCTTCCGCTCGCCAGGGTGCCGAGCGGACGCGAGATGCCGACGGCGTATCCGAGCTCGACGCCTTCATCTTTGGAAAGGTTTTTCTCGAAGATCAGATTCTCCGACACGTTCCACCCACGCACTGCGCTCGAGAGGATGAGTTTTCCTTCCAGCTCGTGCGCCCGCTCGCGCCGCAATTCGTCGAACGGCTCGGATGGCAGGGATCCATTTCCGATGATCTCCTTCTGAATCCGGGATGCCTCGCTGATGCGCTCGTACTCCACATACAGCACCGGGTTGATCCGGTGTTCGCCTTTCAGCGGCCGGAATCGTTGCTCCCAGCGCCAGCCGGTGAAGCCGCCGCCATCGCTGGCAAATGCTGCGCCCTCCACATAGAGCTCCGTCGTCCACCAGCCGGTCACGCCGTATTCGATTTCGATCCACGGAGCGCTGTACGAAGGACGGTCGCCGTCGGGAAAGCCTGAGGTGTTCGCGACCGCTACTTCCAGGTTCCCCGGCTCTTCCAGGTAGTGATCGTAGGTCACGAAATAGGCGCGCTCCTGCGCGCCCGACGAAGGCACGGCCCCTATGACGCAGGCAATCACAAGGACGAGAAGGCGAGACGGAAACACGCGCACTCCTTGGCGAGCGTCGTTGCTCGCGCAGGAGCCCGGAGCGAATCAGTTTGCAGCAGACGAAGCGGTCAGCTAGACTGCGGCGGAACGTCGCGTACGGGCTCGGGCCAACCGGTAACGGCCTGGACGTTCACGGCCCGCCTGGTGGGTTCAGCACCGGGCGGGCTTTTTTTGTCGATGTCGGGCCGCCATCGATTTTGAGACTCATTCTCAAAATCAAAAGAATGGTACAGACAGATATCCGACCTGTCAAGTCGCCAATCGGCGTCTGCGCGCCGATCGGCGCCAATCAGCGCAATTTCGCCAATCGGAGCCCCCCGGGTCGCCGGTCTCGCGCTGCCAGATGATGTCGGCGATCCAGCGTCACGGGCTGCCGTATTTCATGGCGGTGCGCGTCGGTCTGAATCGCTGGCTGAGGCCGCAGCATGGCAGAGACACGCGACGCGGCGCCAGCCCTGATGCTCCTGCTCGTCACGCTCCCGGCTCGCGACCCACGCGTGCCTCTCGAACGCCCATCGCCACCAGCAGGCCGTTGAGAATCGCCTGCGGGCGCGGCGGACAGCCGGGGATATAGACATCCACGGGCAACACCCGGTCGACGCCGCCGATGGCGGCATACGTCCCCTCGCCGAAGATCCCGCCACTGCACCCGCAGGCGCCGACCGCGACCACGACGCGCGGGTCCGGCGCCGCCTCATACGTCCTGCGAAGCGCGATCTCCATGTTGCGCGTCACCGGCCCGGTGACGAGCAGCACGTCGGCGTGCCGGGGACTTGCGACCAGGTGGATTCCAAAGCGTTCCAGGTCGTACACGGGATTGGTCGTGGCGGCGATCTCCAGCTCGCACCCATTGCAGCTTCCCGCGTCCACGTGGCGCACGTGGAGCGAGCGCCCGAGCCGGCCCCGGATGCGCTCCCGGAGGCGGGCCGCCGATTCGGTCAGGCTGGGCCCCGGCTGTACGTTCACCTGGCGCAGAGTACTCCGGCCCGTGATCGGATCGATGTCGAACGAGGCCGATCGCGCGAGCTGCTCGCGGCTGTAGGCCGCGACGTCGATGTCGGTCGAGATGCCCACGACCTGCTCCGGACACCCGGTGACGCACGCCCGGCACTGGATGCACGAGGCGTACGACAGCGAGAGCGTCTTTCGGCCCGGTTCAGACGCCACCGCCTCGATCGCGCCGGTGGGACACGACCGGGCGCATTGGTCACAGGCCGTGCAGCGGCTGAAATCGATCAGCGGAAATCCAAACGACGCGTGCGCACCGAACGGGTTCACCTCCGTCACGACGCCGGTCTTCAGACTTTTCGCGATGATGCGGAGCATGTCTTCCTCCCTAGCGATCGTTCCCGGAATACGAGAGGTTGAAGCTTTTGTTGATCAGCGGGAAGTCCGGAATGATGTTGCCCGGCACCGCATGCACGAGCCCCGGCCAGTTCAGGAAGCTCGGATCGGTCACCTTGACGCGGGCGATCTCGCCATGCTCGCCGGTCGCGACCCAATGTATGCACGGCCCGCGCCACGCTTCCACCCACCCGAGCGCGGAGGAACGCGCGGGCAGCCGGTCGGGCACCTGCGTCATGATCGGTGTGTCGGGCATGGCGTCGAGCACCTGGCGCAGGATGACCAACGACTGCTCGACTTCACGCGCGCGAATCATCAGCCGCGCTCTGACGTCTCCTCCTTCGTCGACCGGGATCTCGAACCGCAGACCTTCATACGCATCACACGGGTGGTCTCGCCGGAAGTCGACATCCACGCCCGATGCGCGCGCCGCCATCCCCACAATCCCGAGATCGCGAGCGGCCTGATTGGTGAGGATCCCGGCCCCGTCGACGCGGTCGGTGAAGGTGCCGGCGTCGATGAGCAGGGTGATCAGATCGTCGAATTCTGTTTCGAACGCGTGAAGGTGCGTGCGGAGCGCGTCGCATCCCTCCTCGTCCAGATCCCGCTTGACGCCGCCCACCCCGATCGTGCCCCTGAGCAGCCGCGTTCCGAACAGCCGATCCTGGAACCGGACCAGACCCTCGCGCAAGGCCTGCGCGCGGCTTGCGGGAACCGTGAACGCGACGTCGGTCGCCAGCGCGCCGATATCGGCGGTGTGGTTGTACATGCGCTCGAGCTCCAGCAGCACCACGCGCAGCGCACGCGCACGGGGCGGCACGGTCACATCAGCGAGACGCTCGATGGCATGGGCATAGGCGAGCGCATGGCCGACCGCCGTATCGCCGGAGATCGATTCGGCCAGGAACAACCCGTGACGCCAGGGCAGCCGTTCGAAGCGCTTCTCGATGCCCTTGTGCACGTAGAACAGCCGAAGCTGGAGGTACAACACCGGCTCGCCGGCGACGCCGAACCGAAAGTGTCCGGGCTCGATGATCCCCGCGTGGACGGGTCCCACGGGAACCTGGAACACGCCTTCACCCGTTACGGGCCGGAACGGGTGGAAGTCACCCGACACCCGTGCGACGGCGCGGTCGTCCGGAACGTCCCTGCGAAGCGCCCACACGCCCTCGGGCCAGTCATCGTGGAGCGCGACGCGCGCCGGGTTCGGATGACCGTCGGGCGTGAGGCCGAAAAAGTCCATCACCTCGCGCTCGAACCAGTTCGCTGCCGGATACTTCGCCGCGATCGACGGATACGACGGCTCGGCGCCATCCACGGCCGCCGACACACGCAGGAACGTTCGCATGGCCGGCAGCGACCACACGTGGTGCAGCAGAAAACAGTCGGCCGTCGCGCGCTCGTCGCTCGCGAACAGCGACATCAGCCGTCCGCCCAGACCGAGCGTGATGCGGTCGGCGAGCGCGGGCAGCGCTGCCGCGTCGGCCTCCAGAACCAATTCTCCGGCGCGCCGCTCGCGGACGGCCCACTCGGCGACGCCGAGCGAGGTTGACACGGTCGCGATGGCGGACGTCATACGCCTCCCCATACTACCTGTGTCGCGGCCTGGATGAGGGCCATGAGAAAGCCAGGCAGGTAGAACGCAGACGCGATCGCAATCATCAACGTCACGACCGTCGTACCCATCCCGATATCGAAGCGTTCCGGCAGCGGCGTGCGCCGGTCGGCGGGATCACGCGGCGGTCCGAGCACGACGCGTCCCACCTGGTACGCGAAACCGCAGAAGAGCACGATGAGCGCCGCCAGAAAAACCGACGTCGCCGTCACGTGTGGACCGGCGAAGCCCGCCCTGAGGATGGTCATCTCGCTGAAGAAGATGCCGAAGGGCGGCGAGCCGGTGATGATCACCGCTGAAAGGACGAAGATGGCGCTCGCGAGAGGCGCCCTGGTCAACGTGCCGCTCCCGATCCGGTCGAAGTCTGAGGAGCTGTGCAGCTGCGCGAGCGTGCCGGCGGAAAAAAGCGCCGCCGGCTTGGCCAGCGAATGATAGGTCATGTGCAGCAGCGCCCCGAATACGCTCGCCTCGGCGCCAAGGCCAACGCCCACGGCCATGATGCCGACGTGCTCGATGCTCGAATACGCGAGCAGGCGCTTGAGGTTCCACTGGATCAGGATGAACGGCACCGCGATGAGCACCGAGAGCAGGCCGAGTCTCAGCAACATCCCCCCCGAGAACTCTGGCCCGAGCGACGCCTTCGAGATGAGGTGGATCCTCAACATGCAGTACAGCGCGCCGTTCAGCATGCCGACCGCCATCAGCACGACCGCCGGGGACGGCGCTTCGCGATACGCGTCCGGCTTCCACGTGTGCATCGGCGCCAGACCCGCCTTGGTGCCGTACCCGATGAGGGCAAACATCACGCCGAGCCGCAGGGTAAAGGGATGCAGCGCCGGCGCGACCTGCATGAAATGCGTCCAGTGCAGCGCGGACATGCCGTGGCCCAGATGCCCCTGGCCGGAGGCGAACAACAGCACCGTTCCCAGCAGCGCGAAACCAAGGCCCAGGCTGCCGAGCATCAGGAATTTCCACGCCGCCTCGAGCGACGTGTCCCGGTCGTGGAATGTGATGAGGAAGACCGACGTCAGCGTCGTGAGCTCGACGGCGATCCACAGGATGCCGAGATTATTCGAGACCGAGACGAGGAGCATGGCGAACACGTAAGCCGGGATGAGGCCGTAAAATTCGCGGCGCATCCGGTTCGTGACCAACCCGCGCGCCTCGTTGCGCCGCAGATACCCGACGCCATACGCGCCCGACAGAAGACCTACGAACCCGCAGAGCACGAGCACGAGCGCCGACAGCCCGTCGACTCGCAACGCATCTCCGAACGCTGCGGGCGACATGCCGCTCAGGAACTGGCGGACGGTTGCGATGCACAGGCCAAACGTGAGCAGCAGGCCGCCGACGATCGTGGCTTCCTTGAGCCTCCGCGGGCCTCCCGCGCTGCCCATCGCCGCCGTGATCAGAGGAACAACGAGCGTCCAGACGAGGAGGTTCACGCTACCCTTTCAGCTTGGTGAGACGGCTGACGTCCATCGACTCGAACCGCTCGACGATGCGATGGACGAGGATGCCGAGCAGAAGGACGGCCAGAATCACGTCGAATGCAACCCCCAACTCCACGACGAGCGGCATGCCGGAGGTGACGCCGACCGCCACGAGAAACACCGCGTTCTCCACCGTCAACAGCGCGAGGATCTGCGTGATCGCTTTCTTCCGCGTCACCATGAGAAAGAGCCCGATCCACAGCATCGAGAGTGCGACGCCGATGAGGTGATGGCTCACGCCACGCGCCCCCTCGGGAAATCCCGTGCTGACGCGGTACCCGATGACCGTCAAGCCCACACACACGAGCAGAGAGGCTGGGACGCTCAGGAACGGCTCGATTTCCCGGTGGATGCCAATCCGGTCGATGACCCGCATCAGAAACCAGGGAATCAGCACCGCCTTCAGCGCCACAGTGACCGCCGCGGTCACGAAGAGCTCCGGTTGCGACTCGGTGGCTGCAGTGGTGGCGGCGAGGATCCCGAGGAGCAACGACTGAACGCCGTACAAGCGGATCGTCGTGAACAGCGCTTTCTGGGCGACCATGAGATAGGCGGTCACCAGCATGCCGGCGGCGCAGAGAATCAACACGTCGTTGGTCATGCTCGGGGCCTCACAGGAATCGGATGGCCAGGGCCAGGAATGCCAGGCCCAGAGACACGGACACGAGCTCCGGCACGCGGAACAGACGGAGCTTGGCGTTGGTGCTCTCGGCGAGCGTGATCGCGATTGCCAGCAGGAAGATTTTGCCCGCCCACGCGACCAGCCCCACGACGATCGCGCCGGGCGTGGCGCTGGCCGCGATACCCGCGGGTATGAACAGGTCCACGAGCAACGTCAGGTACAGCAGCTCCTTGAGCGCTGACGCCGACTCGACGAGTGCGAGGTCCGGTCCCGCGTACTCGAGGACCATCGCCTCGTGAATCATCGTCAGCTCGAGATGCGTGGCCGGATTGTCCACCGGAATGCGGCCCGTCTCGGCGATGATGATGATGAAAAGGCCGGCGAGCGCGAGCATGTCGCTCGGATGGAATGAAGGACCCTGCTGCAGCAGATCTCTGACCAGCACGCCCAGGTTCAGGGAGCCGGCGGCGAGCGCGGAGGTCAACAAGCAGAGCATCAGCGCGGGCTCGGCGAGCGCGGCTATCGTCATGTCGCGGCTCGCACCCATGCCGCCGAAGGGGCTTCCCGTGTCCAGCGCAGCGACGGCGAGCGCAAAGCGGCCGAGCGCGAGCGTCCCAACCAGCAGCAGGATGCCACCGGCTGCCTCGAGCGGCGCCGCCGCGAGCAGCACGGGAACCAGCAGCGTCGCGGCGACTGCCGCCGCGAAGTACACCCGGGGCCCCGCGACGTAGATCCATGACGCGTCCGCCGATCGCACCGGCTCCTTGCTGAGCAGCTTCGCGAGGTCGTAGTACCCCTGCCGCCACGGCGGCCCTTGACGATTCTGGAGCCGCGCTTTCATTTTCTTGATGGTCGTCTTCAGGAGCGGAGCCGCCGCGAGAAGGCCCGCGGCCTGCAGCACTGCAAGGCCGATCGCGATGAGCGCGTCAATCGTGCTCAACTCAACTTCTCCACCAGACGAAGAGCACCAGGCCGACGACCAGCACGATGACGTAGGCAAGGTAGGCATGGAGGCTGCCGGCCTGAAGCACCTTCAGGCCGGTCGCGACCCGCAGCACGACGCGCAACAGCGGCCCGTACACGTAGCGCTCGAAGGTCGGCTCGATCTCCGCGCGGTAGCGCACCTCCTGTGGAAAATACGGCGAGACCTCCGCCATCGCGTCGACCTGCCGTGTCGGCCGATAGACGGCGTGGAAGATCATCATCAGCGGCTTGGAAAACGCCGTCGCCGTATATTCAGTGCGCGCGGTCAGCTCGCCGCCGCAACCCCAGGTCGGCACGCGCCGGACTCTTGCCGGCCGGAGGGCGAGCCTTTCAGGCGAGCCGGCGCCGATCGGCTGACCCGCCTCCGCCAAGGCCTCGGCGGTCCGCCGTAGCTTCAGGGAAGGCGGAAAGGCTCGCGCTCCGTAGGCCGCGAGCGCTCCGGCGACGGCCAGCCCGCCCACCAGCGCGGCGCCGAGCATCAGCGGAACCACGTGGTCGAACGCGCTCAGCCCGGACGTCATGCCGAGGCTGCCCGATGCCAGATCCAGCGACGGGTGCAGACCCGGCAGTGATGTCAGCACGCCGTTGAGCACGCGGAGCACGACGCCAGGAAAAACGCCCAACCCCACGCACAGCGCCGCGAGCCACGCTTGCGGCGCGACCATCACTGCCGGTGCCTCGTGCGCCTCGGCCGCCGCGCGGCTGCGCGGCAGCGCCAGGAAGCTGATCCCGAACGCCTTGACGAAACAGGCCGCGGCCAGCGCCGTCGTCAGCGCCAGCAGCGCTCCGCCAAGGGGAAACAGGAAGTGGACCAGCGGTTCCGGAGCACCGCGGAACCCGTACAGGAATGCCTGAAAGGTCAGCCACTCGCTCGCAAAACCGTTCAGCGGCGGCAGGCCGGAGATCGCCATCGCGCCGATGAGGAAGAAGAGCCCGGTCCACGGCATCCGCCGCAGCAGGCCGCCGAACTGCTCGATCTGCCGCGTGCCGGTCGCCAGCACCACGTTCCCGGCCCCCAGGAACAGCAGCCCCTTGAACACTGCGTGATTCAGCACGTGGTAGAGGCTCGCCGCGACTCCTATCGAGGCCACGTCCCCGCGGCCGTACGCGAGCCCCATCATCCCTGCGCCCAGACCCAGGAGAATAATCCCGATGTTCTCGATGCTGTGATACGCGAGCAGCCGTTTGAGATCGTGCTGCATGAGCGCATACAGTACACCGAGCACCGCCGAGAGACCTCCGAGGGCGACCACCAAGACGCCCCAGAACAGGCTCGGCGCTCCCAGACCGAACGCGCACACCCGCACGATTCCATAGATCCCGGTCTTGATGAGCACGCCGGACATGAACGCGGAAATACTGGTCGGCGCCGCCGGGTGGGCCTCCGGCAGCCAGACGTGCAGCGGGATGACGCCGGCTTTGACGCCGAACCCGAGGAAGAAGAGCGCGAAGAGCCCGTCGCGCAGTGGACCAGGCGCGATGTGGCCCGACAACAGCGTCGCGAACGACAGGGAACCGGGCCCCCTCGCCAACACGAGGAAGCCGGCGATCAAACAGCCGGTGCCCACGTGCGACATCACGAGATACAGATACGCGGCGCGACGGCTGGTGCGCTCCTCATGTTCGGTCGCGACGAGGGCCGCCGTGGCCAGTGTCATCAGCTCCCACGCGAACAGGAACGTGATCGCATCACCCGCCGTGAACACCAGCTCCACGGCGCCGACGAGCGCGTTGAAGGCCGCGCCGATGAAGGCGGACCGCCGGCTGAAGTGCGGATGTCCGACGTATCCGATGCTGTAGAGCGCAATCGGAACGGCCAGGGCCGCCAGGACCAGAAGAAAAAATGCCGACAGGCCGTCCACCGCATAGCTGAGGGAGAACTGCGACGCTCCGTGGACGAACAGAACGCCGTGCACGGACGATCCGGTCCTCAACACGGTGGCGGCGGTCGTGACGGTGACGATCGACGCCGCCGCGGATCCGAGGAACGCCGTGAAGCGGGCCACGGCGGCCCTCCGCGCCGCCAGCAGCGTCAGCGCGATGACCGCCAAGCGGAGGAGAAGGGCGAACGGCAATTACTTGCGCGCCTCGCGCTGGAGCTCTCTCAGCATGGACTGGGTACCGACCAGATGGTTGTTGAAGATCTCACGGGCCACCGCCAGCAGCCTGGTGATGCGCCGATCGCTCAGCGCGTACTGCACGGTCGTCCCGACCTTGCGCGGGACCACGATGTTCCTGCTCCGGAGCACGGCGAGCTGCTGGGACACAATCGGCTGATCCAGGTCGAGCGCCTGCTGCAATTCCTGGACGCTGCGCTCGCCCGCGCCGAGCGTTTCGAGGATTCTGATGCGGATCGGGTGCGCGAGCGCGCGGAAGAAGTCGGCCTTGAAGACCGGCAGTGCTGACGATCTCGACATATATGAATATTACTATTGTTGAGCATCATAGCACGCGCCACAGCCGAGCTCGCAACGTATCAGGACGATGGGCTCGTGGCGGGCTCCACGACCGGCTGCAGCGTCGCCTGAAGGTACGCGTAACGGGTGCCACTGCGCAGATAATTGTCGACGCGCTCCAGGATCGCCGCGCTGCGCAGCCACTCCGGGCCGGTCTCGAGCAGCCGATCTTCAATCAGCGTCGACAGGTAATCGAATCCGGCGGCGATCGCACGCTCCCGCACCAGGTCCAGCAGGTGATTCTCGAGCTCGACGGCGTTCTGCACGGTGGGCAGCGTGGCCAGGGCCTGCAGATAGAACGTGTTGTTCTCGCCAACCCGCGGATCGGAGCTCACGCCTTCCTCGTCATGGTTCTCGAGCGCGCTGCCGATGGCGTAGGCGACGAAGCGTCCGGAGACGCGGTCGCGCAGGGCGATCCCCATCGCGCCTGGATTGCCCATCGTTGCTTCGAGCGTCTCGAGGGGGAATTGCACCAGCGGCCGGCGGCCGGCCCGGAGCACGTCCGGCGGATATGGGGCGGCCGGGCCGTAGCGCTCCTGCTCGACCTCCAGGATCTGCAGCTTGTGCGCGCCGAAGTTGGCTGGGGTGAGATCGACCACGTCGACCGTGTCGAGCGGAATCGACAGCGTGCCCACGCGGACCTTCAACGCCGGGGACACCTCGGCGGCGACACGCCCTCCGACGAGATCCTCGATCGCCGCGCGCAGGATCGAGAGCGCCTCGTCGATGGCGGATGGCTCCGTATCGTACCGGGGATAGAACCGGACGCTCCGTTCTCCCGCTGACAAGAGCACCAGGCCGCGCCGGAACGCGCGATCCAGCAGGGCGTCACACAGATCGGCGCGCTGGACGTCGAAGCCGAGCATCACGCCCGAGCCGCGCACGTTCTTCAGGATCTCGGGATAATCGTGCGCCAGGGCCTGGAGCCCGCTGCGTGCCCGTTCGCCGGTCCGCCGCACCTCGTCGAGATCCAGTTTGTCCAGCACGGCGAGCAGCCGCACCATGCCCACCGAATCTCCTTCCCAGGTCGTGTTGAACTTCTTCTCTTCCTGAAAAAACGTCGCCAGCGCCTCGCTCACGAACAGGACGCCGTTCTGGGCCTTCTTCGCCCACGTGACCAGGTCGGGCGGGCTCGGGAGATCGAACAGCTCGTGCGCCCACAGGCGGCCGGTCATCCCCCAGCCGGTCTGGACCTCGTCGAAGATGAGCGGCACGTCGTAGATGCGCGTCAGGAGCCGCAGTTTGCGCATGAAGCGCGCGCTCGTGGCGCGCACGCCTCCCTCGCCCTGTATCGGCTCGACGAGCACGGCGGCGACGCGCCGCGACCGCCGACTGACGTCGGGGGTCAGGTTCGCGCGTTGCGCCTGCACGAACGCATTCACATCCTGATCCGGCCGCGCGAGAAACTCGTCGAGCGCATCTATCTCCCGCCGGTAGGTGTCCTTGCTCTTCTCGGCGTGCGGCAATCGTCCGGACACCAGGAGATCCCACAGCTGTTTGAGGCTGCGCTCCTCGCGGCGTGCCGTTTCCTTCGGCGCGCGGGCGTCCTCCACCGGAAATGGAATGCGCGGCCAGTCGAACGTCGGGAAGCCCAGTCGCGCCTTCTTGCGGTGCGTGACGGCGAGGCTGCCCAGCGTGCGCCCGTGGAACGCCCCCTCGAAGGACACGATGAAGCCGCCGTCAGCGTGCTCCGAGGTCTTGACGCGATTGAGGAGGACGGCTTTGATCGCGTTCTCCACCGCCTCGGCCCCGGTGTTGACGATGAAGTGTCGCGGCGTGCCGGCCGGCGCAATGCGGTTCAACTCGGCCTTGAGACGCAGGGACAGGATGGTCTGGTATTCAGAGTGCGCATAGCGCGAGGTGACGAAGGGCAGCGACTCGAGAATGGCCCGAACCACCGCGGGATCGTTCTCGCCAAAAGCCTGCGTCGCGATGAGGGCGCCCATGTCGAGAAAACGATACGGCTGGCCGGTCGGGTCGCGATCGGCAATCGCGAGGTACGGGCCGACGGACTCGGCCGGATTGAAGGCCACGGGCAGCGAGAAGAACAGGCTGCGGGAAGCGGCGATGAGCGCGGCATGCGAGGCTGGAAAGTGCCGCTCGACCAGCTCTTCCAGCGTGCGCTCGGTGTCATGCAGCGCCTCGGGCACATGCGCGTGCACCTCGCCGGCGCGGTATCGGGCGGTCAGTTGCGCCGCGCGCTCGACAAATTCCGCGACGGGCGAACCGACAAGATCAAACGTGGTCATGGGCGTCCCGGATTGATCCGCTGCGCCTTCACACTCTACAGTAGACCATACCGGCTCCCGCTTGTTCCTCGTTCGCCCTCTTGCCAATTGAAGACCCTATGTACATCGCCTGGATCGATTCCGCCAAGCAGCAGGAAACGAAGACGAGGCGGCTGCACCAGGCCATCAGTCTGCTCGCGGCAGGCAGAAAACTCGGCTTGAAATGACCCATCCCGTTTTCGTTACCGGCGGGACCGGCTACATCGGCAGACCGCTCATCGAAGCGCTGCTCGAGAAGGGACACCGCGTGCACGCGCTGGTCCGGCCCGGCTCAGAACACAAGCTCCCGTCCGGTGCGCTGCCGGTCGTCGGCGACGCCCTGGACCAAACCACGTTCGCTGGCGCGATTCCGCCAGAAGCGACGGTGGTTCATCTCATCGGCACGCCCCACCCGAATCCGTCCAAGGCGATTGAATTCCGACGCGTGGATCTCGCGTCGATCAAGGCCACTGTGGCGGCGGCGCGCCATGCCGCTGTGCCGCACCTCGTCTACGTGAGCGTCGCGCACCCTGCTCCGGTCATGCAGGCGTACATCGCTGCCCGACAGGAAGGCGAGGCTCTCGTGAGGGCGAGTGGAATTCGTGCGACGATCTTGAGGCCCTGGTACATCCTCGGGCCTGGTCATCGGTGGCCTTATCTGTTAGTGCCCATCTACATCGTGCTTCGCTGGTTTCCCACAGCACGTGACGGGGCTGAGCGACTTGGTCTGGTCACGCGGCGCGCGATGATTGCCGCGCTCGTGCGGGCGGTTGAGACACCGCCCGTCGATGCCGCGCGAATCGTGGAAGTGCCGGAGATCCGGCACGCTTCAGTCTCCTAGCGCGCCGGAGCCGCGCCGAGGAAACGCTGGTACGCCTCGTTCTGTTCATCGAGCTGAAAGCGATAGCCCAGCGTGACGAGAAATGCGTCGAAGCTCGCCCGTTCGGCCTCGGGCACCTCGAACGCCGCCAGCACGCGCCCGAAGTCGGCGCCGTGATTGCGATAGTGAAACAGGCTGATGTTCCAGCGTCCCCCGAGCGCATCGAGAAACTGCATCAGCGCCCCGGGCCGTTCGGGGAACTCGAAGCGGCACACGCGCTCCGCGGCGACGTGCGGCGTACGCCCGCCGACCATGTGGCGCACGTGCAGCTTCGCCATCTCGTTGCCTGACAGGTCCGCCGTCTCGTAGCCCAGCTGGCGCAGCCGCGCCACCAGGTTGTCGGCGTCGGCCCGCGTCCGAATCGAGAGACCAACGAAGATCTGCGCCACGTCGCGCCCGCTGAGCCGATAGTTGAACTCCGTGATCACGCAGTTGCCGAGCGCGCGGCAAAACTCGCCGAACGCGCCGGCCCGCTCGGGAATCGTCACCGCGAGCAGCGCTTCCCGCCCCTCGCCGAGCTCCGCCCGCTCGGCGACGAACCGCAGGCGATCGAAGTTCATGTTCGCGCCGCTCGAGACCGCGGCAACCCGTTCGCCGTGGAGATCCCGGCTCTCCACGTAGGACTTCAGCCCCGCGAGCGCCAGAGCGCCCGCCGGCTCCATGATCGTGCGCGTGTCGTCGAAGATGTCCTTGATCGCCGCGCAGATCTCGTCGTTCGTCACGCGGACGATCTCGCCGACCGCCGCCTGCACAATCGGGAACGTGTGCTCGCCCACCTGCTGCACCGCGACGCCGTCGGCAAAGATCCCCACGTGGGGCAGCCGGATGCGGTGGCCGCTGGCGATCGACTGCGTCATCGCGTCCGAGTCCACCGGCTCCACGCCGATCACCCGCGTCTCGGGCTTGACCGCCGCGATGTAGGCGGCCATTCCGGCGATCAGCCCGCCCCCGCCCACCGGCACGAAGACCGCAGACAAATCGTGGGCGCACTGACGGAGCATCTCGACCGCCACGGTACCCTGCCCCGCGATGACCAGCGGGTCGTCGAACGGGTGGATGAACACCAGGCCGCGGTCGGCGGACAGCTGCTCGGCGTGGCGCTGCGCCTCCGCGTAATGGTCACCGACGAGCACCACGTCCGCGCCGAGCGAGGCGACCGCCTCCACCTTGATCTCGGGAGTGGTCCGCGGCATCACGATGACGGCCCGAAGGCCGAGCCGCTTCGCCGAGAGCGCCACGCCTTGGGCGTGATTCCCGGCGCTCGCCGCGATGACGCCCTTTGCGCGCTCGGCCTCCGACAGCCGGACGATGCGGTTGTACGCCCCGCGGATCTTGAAGCTGAATGTCGGCTGAAGATCCTCGCGCTTCAAGAGGACCATGTTGTCGAGCCGCGCCGAGAGACGCGGGGCCGGATCGAGCGGCGTCTCCCGCGCGACTTCGTAGACGCGGCTGGTGAGAATTTCTCGCAGCAGTTCGTTCATCATGTCCGCAGACGTCAGGCGCGCGCGCTTTCCGCGGCCCGGTCGAGACTCGGCAGAAACGCGGCCAGCAGGCCGACGACCGGGAGGAACGCGCACAGCTGGTAGACCGCCTCGATGCCGATGACGTCCGCCAGCTGGCCGAGCACCGCCGCGCCGAGGCCGCCCATCCCGAAGGCAAACCCGAAGAACACCCCCGAGATCAGCCCCACCCGCCCGGGCACCAGCTCCTGCGCGAACACCACGATCGCCGAAAACGCGGACGCGAGGACGAGGCCGATCAGCACCGTCAGGATCGGCGTCCAGAACAAGGTCGCGCGCGGCAACAGGAGCGTGAACGGCAACACGCCGAGGATCGATCCCCAGATCACGACCTTGCGGCCGAAACGATCGCCCACGGGCCCGCCGAGGATGGTGCCGGCGGCGACGGCGGCGAGAAAAACGAACAGGTCGATCTGCGCCGTACGGACCGACACATGGAACCGGCTGATCAGATAGAACATGTAGTAGCTGCTCAGGCTCGCCAGGTAGAAGTACTTCGAAAAGATCAGCGCGCCGAGAATCGCGATCGACCAGCCCACGCGCCGTCGCGACAGGCGTGGCGGCGCGATCGATGAAGGGCGGCTGGCGGCGCCGGTGGAGCTCGCCGACGATCGCGCGCGGTACCAGCCTCCGATTTTCGACAGGATGATCATCGCGACGAGCGCCAGCAGCGAGCACCAGGCAAGGCTCGATCGGCCGTACGGCACGACCAGGAACGCCGCCAGCAGCGGGCCGAGCGCGGAGCCGGCGTTGCCGCCGACCTGGAACAGCGACTGCGCGAGGCCGTGACGTCCGCCCGACGCCATGCGCGCGATGCGCGATGACTCCGGATGAAAGACCGACGAGCCGACGCCCATCAGGGCCGCAGCCGCCAGAACCATCGCATAGGTCGGCGCCACCGACAAAAGCAGAAGGCCCACCAAGGAGAACGCCATGGCAATGACGAGCGAATAGGGCGTCGGCCGGCGATCGGTGTAGAGGCCGACGAGGGGCTGGAGCACCGACGCGGTGACCTGCAGAGTCAGCGTCATCAGTCCGACCTGCGCGAAGCTCAACGCAAACGAGTCCTTGAGCATCGGGTAAATCGCCGGAATCACCGACTGAATCGTATCGTTCAGCAGATGAGAGACGCTGATCCCGGCAAGCACCGCGAACGCGGTCACTTCTCTTCCTGCGTCCTGTCGCGCAGTCGTCTGACCGATCGTGTGCGCCGCCCCGTTCACAGGCGCAGTATGGCACGGTGGAGCGGCCGGCCTGCCGCGCCGAGGCGCGGCCGCGCGCGAAGGGGGGGGCTCATGCTCTGGCGGGTTGCGGCCGAAAAGGCTGATACGGAGGTTCTTAGTGTTCTGGTGGTTTGAACGACGCGGACAGTTTCTGCGATATGAAGTGAACGACGCGCCCGAAGGTGGCTACCTCCTGCGCGTCATAGACCT
>WNEY01000203.1_pt1 | contig 35996 bp, 33 predicted proteins | sample 5400531 | NCBI WGS metagenome assembly WNEY01 (sample SAMN13153338, study PRJNA577476) | soil metagenome | isolation source: 200 cm saprolite under Douglas fir tree site 1 | place: USA:California | collected 2015-04-18 | reverse complement strand
CCTGGTACGTCCCCGCCACGGTGACAGTCCCACCCGCAGGCGCGCGCACGGGGGTGCCGTGCTGGGAGCGGATGTCGAGACCGTTGTGGAACTCCGTCCCCTGCGCCCACGGTGACTGCCGCATGCCGAACTCGGAATTAACGGCGCCGCGTACGGGCCAGCGCGACGGCAGCGCCGCCAGCGCCTTGCCGGCCCGCGCCACGAGCCGGTCGAGCGCCTTGAGGCTCTCGCCATGCTCCGCCACGCTCTCCGCGAGGCGCTCGAGCTCGTCCCGCGGAGAGAGCCGACCGGTCACGCGGTCCGCGCGAAGTGCGCCACCGCCGATCGCACGGTCGCGACCGCCGGGCTGGAGCTCCGGGCCGAACGGCTCCCAGATCCGCGCGTGGAGGTCGCGCCAGCCCGTCATCTCCTGGCGCAGCTCGACGACGCGATGATTGAAGGCGTCGATCGTCGTTTGCTGCTCGGCGAGCTGCTGTTTGAAGGTCCGCGCCTCGACCGTAAGTTACCACGCGGGTGCCGTCGCCGCGAACGATGAGCAGGCTGAATTGCTTGCGGCCGGTCCAGCGACCTCGGCCCCTTGGGTGTGCCGTCGGAGGCTGGGCGGGGTCCGTGACCGGCCCAGGTACCGGCCCGGACAAACTGTCAGAAGGCGATTCCTGGTGACCCACGAGGCGTAGGAGGGGGCAAGGGACATGCCGGAAGGTCTGCCCTGAACAATCAAGGACTTGGAAGGCGGTGCCCTGCCATTACGGCAATCTCGCAGGCACTCCGCGTCATTTTGGGTGTCGAGGCCGACCTCTAACCCCGCGTGAGATCGTCGTTTCTTGACACTTCGCGTGACCAGCGAGTATCATCGGAAGGCTGACTCGAAGAGGAATTCCTCATGGACGAGTTCTATCGAATCAAGCGCCTTCCGCCGTACGTCTTCGCGATCGTCAACGACCTCAAGAGCAAAGCGCGCGCGCGCGGCGAGGACGTCATCGACCTCGGCATGGGCAATCCGGATATGCCGACCCCGAAGCACATCGTCGACAAGCTCGTCGAGGCCGCGAAGAATCCAAAGAACCACCGGTACTCCGCCTCGCGCGGCATCACCAGGCTCCGCGTCGCGATGGCCAAGTGGTATCGCGACCGCTACGCGGTGGATCTCAATCCGGATTCCGAAGTCATCGCCACCATCGGCGCCAAGGAAGGCCTGGCCCATCTGGCGCTGGCCGTGCTCCAGCCAGGCGACGGTGCGCTCGTGCCGAATCCGACGTATCCGATCCATTCCTACTCGGTCGTCATCGCCGACGCCGATCTCCGCTCGGTACCGCTCACGCCCGACGGCGATTTCTTCGCGCGGCTCGAGGAAACCGCCAAGCTGGCGTGGCCGAAAGCCAAGCTCCTGATCCTCTCGTTCCCGCACAACCCGACGACCATGTGTGTGGACCGCGACTTCTTCGTGAAGCTCGTGGACTTCGCGCGCGAACACCGGCTGATGGTCGTCCACGACTTCGCCTACGCCGACTTCACGTTCGACGGCTACACACCCCCGTCGTTCCTCGAGGTCCCGGGGGCCAGAGACGTCGGCGTGGAAATCTTCTCGACCTCGAAGTCGTACAACATGGCCGGCTGGCGGCTGGGCTTCGTGTGCGGCAACGCGCGGATGATCAACGCACTGGCCCGCATCAAGTCCTATCTCGACTACGGCGCCTTCCAGCCGATCCAGATCGCCGGCATCGTGGCGCTGGAGGCCGATCAGAAGTGCGTGGCCGAGATCGTCGAGGTTCATCGCAAGCGCCGCGACGTGCTGGTGGATGGGCTCAACAAGCTCGGCTGGAGCGTCTCGAAGCCGAAGGGCACGATGTTCGTGTGGGCGCCGATCCCCGAAGCCTTCCGCAGTTTGGGCTCGCTCGAGTTCTCCAAGCTGCTCATCCAGGAGGCGAAGGTGGCCGTGTCGCCGGGTATCGGCTTCGGCGAGTACGGCGAAGGCTACGTCCGCTTCGCGCTCGTCGAGAACGAGCAGCGAATCCGTCAGGCGCTGCGCGGGCTCAAGCACCTGAGCCGTTGACCGGGCCGACGGAGATCCGCCAGTGACCGGCGTGAGCGACGTGCGCATCGGCCTGCTGGGCCTCGGCACCGTGGGGGCCGGGGTCGTGAAGATTCTTCAAACCCGGCGCGAGATGCTGGAAGAGCGGGCCGGGGCCCGCCTGACGCTGGCCGCCGTCGCCGACACCGACCTCACCCGCGCTCGCGAGGGCCTCGATCTCAAGAACCTGCCGTTGACCGGCGACGCAGCCCACGTCCTCGCCGACCCGTCGATTCACGTCGTGATCGAGCTGGTCGGCGGCCTCGAGCCCGCGCGAACGTTCATTTCGCGTGCGCTCGCCGCCCGCAAGCACGTGGTCACCGCCAACAAGGCGCTGCTCGCCCACCACGGCGCCGAGCTCTACCAGGAGGCGCGCCGGGCCGGCGTCGCGCTCGGCTTCGAGGCGGCGGTGGCCGGCGGCATCCCGCTGATCCGCGCCGTGAAAGACGGGCTGGTCGCCAACCGTGTGCTGTCGCTGGCCGGCATCGTCAACGGGACCTGTAACTACATCCTGAGCAAGATGACCGACGAGGGCCTGGATTTCTCGCTGGTCCTCAAGGAGGCTCAGGCGCACGGCTACGCCGAGGCCGATCCGGCCCTCGACATCGAGGGCATGGACTCGGCCCACAAGCTGCAGATCCTCGTGGCGCTGGCCTTCCGCACGTTCGTGGATCTCAAGCACATCCACACCGAAGGGATCACGCGCGTCACCGCTCAGGACATCGACTACGCGCGGGAGCTCGGCTATCGGATCAAGCTCCTGGCGATCGCCAAGGCGACGGGTCCGGCCGGCGCTCCCAGCGCCGGCGTGGAAGTCCGCGTGCACCCCACGATGATCCCCGCCGCCTCCCCGCTGGCCGCCGTAATGCCGACGGCGTCGGCGGTGCTGTCGGACGTGGTGGAGATCGCGCGGCGCATCGCGCACGGCATCCCCTCGCTCCCTCTCGAGCTGCCGTCGATCGGCCCGACGGCGCTGCCGCTCACGCCGATGGAGGCGATCCGCTGCTGCTACTACCTAAGAGTGACCGCCCAGGACCGGCCCGGCGTGCTGTCCAGGGTCGCGGGCATTCTCGGCGAGAACGACATCTCGATCGCCAACGTGATCCAGAAGGGCCGCGGGACTCGCGAGGCGGTTCCCGTGGTGATGCTGACCCACGAGGCGCGCGAGCGCGACATGCGAGTCGCGCTGGCGAAGATCGACCGGCTGCGTGACGTCGCCGCCGCGACGACGATGATCCGCGTGGAGGGTGGGCCCGCGTGAAGCTGTGGCGCGGCGTGATCGAGGAGTATCGGGACTTCCTCCCGGTGACGGACAAGACGCCCGTCGTCACGCTGTTCGAAGGCAACACCCCTCTCATTCCCGCGCCCCGGCTGGCCGAGGCGACCGACGTGCGGATGCAGATCTACCTCAAGTGCGAGGGGTTCAATCCGACGGGCTCGTTCAAGGACCGCGGGATGACGGTGGCGATCTCGAAGGCGCTCGAGATGGGCTCGCGCGCCGTCATCTGCGCTTCGACAGGGAACACCTCGGCCGCCGCCGCCGCGTTCGCGGCGCGCGCCGGCATCCGCGCCTTCGTCATGGTGCCGAAGGGCGCGGTCGCGCTCGGCAAGCTCTCGCAGGCCGCGATCCACGGCGCCCGGGTCCTCACCGTCGAGGGCAACTTCGACCAGGCGCTGACGATCGTCCGTCAGATCGCCGAGCGACACCCGGTCACGCTCGTGAACTCCGTGAACCCGTTCCGGCTCGAGGGTCAGAAGACCGGCGCCTTCGAGGTCTGCGATCAGCTCGGTCGCGCGCCGGACTACCATCTGATTCCCGTCGGGAACGCCGGGAACATCACCGCGTACTGGCGCGGCTACCGCGAGTACCACCGGGCGGGCCGCGTGAAAGAGCTGCCGCGGATGGTCGGTTTCCAGGCGGCGGGCGCGGCGCCGATCTACGAGAACCGCGTGATCGAGGAGCCGCGCACGGTCGCGACCGCGATCAAGATCGGAAATCCCGCGTCCTGGGGCCCGGCGCTCGAGGCCGTGAAGGACTCTCGGGGCTGGATCGACATTGTCACCGACGAGGAGATTCTGCGGGCCTACCGCATGCTCGCCCGCGAGGAAGGCATCTTCATGGAGCCGGCGTCGGCGGCGACCGTGGCCGGGTTGATCAAGTCCGTCAAGGCGGGACGCTTCGAACCCGGCTCGACCCTGGTGCTCACCCTCACCGGCCACGGGCTGAAGGACCCGGACACCGCGCTCGAGTCCGCGTCGCGTCCGACGGCGGTGCCGCCCCAGGTCGACGCCGTCCTGGCGCAGCTCGGCCTCTGAACCGGCTCAAGGTCGCGCTCGGCGTCGCGATCAGCGTCGTCCTTCTCGTCTACCTCTTCCGCAGCGTCGATCTGCCGGAGCTCGGTCGCCAGCTGCGCGACGCCCACTGGGGTTGGATCCTGGTCGCGACCGCGATCGCGCCTCTCCAGATCTGGGTGCGCGGGCGGCGCTGGTGGTATCTCTTTCCGCCAGGCTCCAACCCGCCGGCCCTGACACCGGCCATGATGATCGGCTACATGGCCAACAACGTGCTCCCGCTCCGCGCGGGCGAGGTCGTGCGTGTCTATGTGGTCGCTCGGCGCTGGCAGGTGCCCAACCAGAGCGCGGCGGCGCGCGCCCATCCCTTCTGGACGACGCTCGCCACGCTCGTCGTCGAGCGGGTCCTGGACAGCCTGGTCGTCGTGCTCATCCTCGCGGTGCTGGTTCTCATCATCCCGGTGCCCAGGTTTCTCGAGGTGGCCGCGCTCGTCGTGCTGGCGATCGACCTCGTAGGCATCGCGGTCCTGATCGGGCTCGTCGTGGCACCGGATGGCTGCGCTCGGCTCATCACGCGGCTCGCGGGTCGCTGGCCCGCGCTCCAGCGGCGAGCGATCAAGGTCTTCGAGACGTTCGTCCATGGGCTCGACGGCATCCGTACACCGTCCCATGCGGTGCCGCTGGTCGCGTGGACCGCCGTCGTCTGGCTTACCCCCGCACTCGCCGCGTGGACGATGCTTCTAGCGATGGACCTCCGCCTGCCCTTCATCGCGGGCTGGGCGGTGCTCGCCTTCGTCGGGCTCGGGGTCTCCATCCCGTCCGCCCCGGGCTACGTCGGCGTCTTCCACGCCGCCGCGGTGCTCGCGGTCGGCCTCTTCGGCGTGCCGCAGGCGACGGGAGTCGGCTATGCGCTGCTCTTCCACGCCAGCCAGATCCTGCCGGTCACGCTGCTCGGCTGGCTCTACCTGCTGCGCGAGCAGGTGAGCCTGGGCGAAGCCGCGCGCGCGCGGTTGTGGTCGCCGGGGCCGTGAGGCCGGCCGAGGCGCCCGCTCAACCGTGGTAGATTCTTCTAGCATGGCGCTGCTCGTCCAGAAGTTCGGGGGATCGTCCGTCGCTGACGCGGAGAAGATCACGAATGTCGCGCGGCGCGTCGCCGCGAGCGCGCCCGGCAATCAGCTGGTCGTCGTCGTGTCCGCCATGGGCAAGACGACCGACGGCCTCTTGGCGCTCGCCCGCCAGATCTCCACGGCTCCCGACTTGAGAGAGATGGACATGCTGCTCTCGACCGGCGAGCAGGTCACCATCGCCCTCCTCGCGATGGCGCTGCAGACGCTCGGGCTCAAGGCACGCTCCTTCACCGGCCCCCAGGTCGGCATGCGGACCGACCACGCGCACACCCAGGCCCGCATCATCCAGATCGATGCCGACCGCGTGCGCCGGGCGCTCGACGGCGGCGAGATCGCGGTCGTCGCCGGGTTCCAGGGGCTGTCGGACGCGGATGAGATCACGACGCTCGGGCGCGGCGGCTCCGACCTCACCGCGGTCGCGTTGGCGGCGGCGCTGAAGGCGGATGTGTGCGAGATCTACACCGACGTCGACGGCGTGTACACCGCCGACCCGAACATCGTCCCCGATGCCCGCAAGCTCCCGCGCGTCGCCTACGACGAGATGCTCGAGCTGGCGAGCCTCGGCGCGAAGGTGCTCCAGACCCGCTCCGTGGAGTTCGCCAAGAAATACGGCGTCACGGTCCACGTGCGCTCCACGTTCCGGCCGGACCCCGGCACGCTCGTGACGAAGGAGGAGCACGACATGGAACAGGCGGTGGTCACCGGCGTGACGCACGACCGGAGCCAGGCGAAGATCTCCATTCTGAGGGTGCCCGACCGGCCCGGCATCGCCGCGCGTGTCTTCGGGGCGATCTCCGCCAAGGACATCGTCGTCGACATGATCGTCCAGAACATCAGCCAGGACGGCTACACCGACATGTCCTTCACCCTGCCGCGCGGCGACCATGCCCGGGCGGTCGCCGAGCTCGGCGACGTGGCGCGGGAGATCGGTGCGCGCGGCATCGCCCACGACGAACGCGTCGCCAAGGTTTCCATCGTCGGCGTCGGGATGCGCAGCCACTCCGGTGTCGCGTCGACGATGTTCGCCGCGCTCGCGCGGGAGGGGATCAACATCCAGATGATCTCGACGTCCGAGATCGCTGTCTCGTGCGTCATCGAGGACAAGTACGCCGAGCTGGCCGTGCGGACCCTGCACGACGCGTTCGAGGTCGCCAAGGGCGTCACCCGATGAGCACCGGCCAGGCAGCCGTCTTCGACGCGTGCGACGGCTCGGGCGGGTGACCGGCGCGCCGGCCACCCGCCCCGAGGATCACGCGCGCTTGAGCTCGCTGCGATCGATCGGCAGCTTCCTGACGCGCCGGCCCGTCGCGGCGAAGATGGCGTTGCACACGGCCGGAGCCACCGTCGGCACACCGGGCTCGCCCAGACCGCCCGGCGCCTCGCCCGAGTCGAGGATGTGCACGTCGACCACCGGCATCTCGTTGATGCGGAGCATCTGATAATCGTGGAAGTTCGACTGCTGCACGCGGCCACGGTCGATCGTGATCTGACCGTAGAACGCGGCGGTGAGCGCATACACGGCGCCCCCCTCCATCTGCGCCTTCACCGCGTCGGGATTCACGGCGAGGCCGGCGTCGATCCCGCAGACGAGCCGGTGGACCTTGACCGCGCCGGCCGGAGCCACCGAGACCTCTGCCACGGTGGCGGCGTAGCTTCCGTAGGAGAAAACGACGGCGATGCCGCGGCCGCGGCCGGCCGGCACCGGCGAGCCCCAGTTCGCGCGGTTCGCGACCAGCTCGAGGATGGCCTTGTGACGCGGCGACTTGCCGAGCAGCGCGCGCCGGTACTCGAACGGATCCTTGCCGGCCGCGTGGGCCAGCTCGTCGATGAAGCTCTCGATGATGAACCCGTTCTGCGAGGGGCCGACCGAGCGCCAGAAGCCAAGCGGAATGCCGAGGTCCTTGTTGTTCCACTCGATGCGGAGATTCGGGATGTCGTAAGGCATGTTGCGGACCGCCTCGACGGCGGCCGGGTCGATGGTGCCCGCCTGCGCCCGACCCTTCTGGATCAGGATCCCGGGGCCGACGATCCGGGTGAACCACGCCGACGGCATGCCGTTGGCGTCGAGGGCCGCCCGGAAGACGTTGTACGTCGCGGGCCGGTAGAAGCCGTGGGTGATGTCGTCCTCGCGCGTCCACATGACCTTCACGGGCGCGCCGACGGCCTTGGACGTCTCGACGGCGTCCACGATGAAGTCGATCTCGCCGCGGCGGCCGAAGCCGCCGCCGAGCATCGTGGTGTTGACGATGACCTTCTCGGCCGGCAGGCCGGTGAGCCGTGCCGCGGTCGCCTGGGTCCCGCCGGGGTTCTGGGTCGGCGCCCAGATCACACACGCCTCGCGGCTGACCTGCGCGGTGGCGTTCATCGGCTCCATGCACGCGTGCTCGAGGAACGGCACCTGGTAGACGGCCTCGTGCACCTTGCCGCCGGCGGCCAGCACCTTCTCGGCGTCACCCTCGTTCTTCGCGACCTGGCCCGGCTGCTTTGACGCGGCCTCGTACTCGCGCGTGATCGTGGCGCTCGACACCTGGGCGATCGGTCCCTCGTCCCACGTCACCTTGAGCGCCCGCCGTCCCTGCAGGGCCGTCCAGAAGTTGTCGGCGACCACGGCGACGCCGTTCGACACCTGGACCACGTCCTTGACGCCCTTGATCTTCTTGGCGGCCGTTGCGTCGAAGGTCTGCACCTTGCCGCCGAACACGGGGCAGCGCTCGATCGAGCCGACGAGCATCCCCGGCACCTGCACATCCACGCCGTAGATGCTGCGGCCGGTGACCTTGTCCGGCGTGTCCCGCCGCTTGACGACCTTGCCGATGTAGCGGAACTTGTCGGGGGTCTTGAGCTTCGGATTCTGGGGGACGGGAAGCGCCTGCGCCTTGTCCACGAGCTGCCCATACTGCAGCCGCCGTCCCGTGGGTCGATGAACCACGGCGCCCTCTTCGGTGTCCACGCTCTCGACCGGCACGCCCCACTCGTTCGCCGCGGCCTGCTTGAGCATCTCGCGCGCGGAGGCGGCGGCCTTCCGCCACATCTCGATGTGGTCACGAACGCCCCGGCTCCCGCCGTAGGACTGGGTGCCGGTGACCGGGTTCTTGTAGAGCGCGGGATTGGCGGGCGCCTGCTCGACCTTGACGCTGTCGAGCTTGGCGTCCAGCTCATCGGCGATGATCATCGGCGTCGTCGTCAAGGACCCCTGACCCATCTCGGGCACCGAGTTGGTGATCGTCACGACCCCGTCGCGGTCGATCCGCAGCCACTGGTTCGGCGCGAACACCCCCGGGGTCTGGCCGACGGCGCGAATCGGGAGAGAGAAGCCGACCGTGAGCCCCGCGCCGACCACGAGGCCGCCCTTGAGAATCTCGCGGCGACTGACGAGCGTCTTCATCACGCGCCTCCCTTCCTGATCGCCGCGGCGCGATGGATGGCGGCCCGGATGCGCTGGTACGTCCCGCAACGGCAGATGTTGCCCGACATCCCGTCGTCGATGTCGGCGTCGGTCGGAGAGGGCTTGCGGGCCAACAGCGCCGCCGCCGACATGATCTGACCGGACTGGCAGTAGCCGCACTGAGGGACGTCGACCTCCATCCACGCTTTCTGAACCGGGTGATCGGCGCGCTCCGATAGTCCCTCGATCGTGGTCACGCGTCGGCCGGCGACCGCCGAGGCGGGCGTGATGCACGAGCGCACGGGGGCGCCGTCGACGTGAACGGTGCAGGCCCCGCAGACCGCGATGCCGCATCCGTACTTGGTTCCCGTCAGGTTGAGCGACTCCCGAAGCACCCACAAGAGCGGCATCTCGGGCGGGACGTCGACCTGCCGTTGCTTGCCGTTGACCGTGAACGAGATCATGGCGACCTCCTGGCTCGAGTCGTTGCCGCGGGACATGATACTCCGTCCTTCGATGATTGTTTGACGCGCCGCGCCCACTCCGCCGCCCGGCGCGGCGTGCCGTCTGACTTTTTCGACTCTAGTCGCGCGGCCGGCGAGGTGGGATCGTCGGCCCGTGACCCTCTACACGCGCCGCCAGCTGCTCGTGCTGCTGCTCCTGCTCGCCGCCGCCGGCCTGGGCCTCGCCGTCGGCCACTGGCGCCGCGCCAACCCGGACGTCGTCGAGTATCTCGAGCAGGTCGACCGCGCGCCGGCACCGCCTGCGGGCGTCTCCACTCCTCAACCCGGCGGTCGCCTGCGGGCCACGCGGTCGAGCTCAGAGGCGGAGCCTCGACGCGTGCGGCGAAGCAGGGCGTCACGAGAGGCGCCGGCCACCCCAGCGGCGGCGACGCATGCCGCGCCTCCGCCCGGCGACATCGACCTCAACCAGGCGACGGAAGTCGAGCTGATGTGCCGATGATGATCGCCGAGTGATTCTCAAGCGAACGCCGCTCACGCCGCTCGCTACCGCCTTTGGCGTGGGCATCGCCGTCGCGTCCCTGGCCGGTCCCCAAGTCCTTTGGGCCGCGTGGCTCGCGGCCGTCGCGGTCGGCGTGGGACTTCTGGCCCTCGGACGGAGCCGAGGTGCCGCGGCCGCGCTGCTGGTCGGCGTCGCCGCCGTGGGCGCGCTGCGCGGGCGCGAGGCGCCGCTTCCACCGGATCACGTCGCGCGGCTCGACCTTCCCATGGTCGCACGCATCGAAGGGCGCCTCGCCGTCGAGCCGACGCGCTGGGCGCCCGATCGCACTCGCCTGCTGATCGACGCCGAGCAGGCCGACGGCGCGCGGGCCTCGGGACGCATCCAGGTGACGGTGTACGGCGTACCGCCGCCGCTGACCGAAGGTCAACGCATCGCGGCTTCGCTCAAGGTTCACGCGGCGACAGGTTTCCGCAACCCTGGAACCTTTGACTATGCCGCGCACCTCGCGCGCGAGGGCGTTCGAGTCGTCGCCACGGCACGCGCCGAATCCATCACGCCGCTGGACGATCCCCCACCGCCGTGGTCGGTACGCGTGAAGCGCGCGTCGATCACCGCCATGGGGCGCGCGCTGCCGCCGACGTCGGCGGCGTTGCTGGCCGGGCTCCTGCTCGGCGACCGCGCCGAGCTGCCGCGCGACATCGACGATGCCTTCCGGCGCGCCGGGGTCTATCACGTCCTGGCGGTTTCCGGTTTCAACGTGGCGCTCCTGGCGGCCGCGGTGTGGGCGCTCTGTCGCCTCGCGCGCCTCCCTCGTCGCGCCTCGGCCGCCACCGCGATCGTCGTCGTGATCGGGTTCGCGCTCGTCGTCGGGCCGTCGCCCTCGGTGCTGCGCGCCGTCGTCATGGCGGTGCTCGTCCTGGCCGCGCTCCTTCTGGAGCGAGACGCCTCGGTGACGAACAGCCTCGCCCTGGCGGCGCTGGCGATCCTCGCCGTTCGACCGGGCGATCTCTTCGACCCGGGCTTCCAGCTCTCGTTCGCCGCCACCCTGGGCATCGTCGTGGCCCCCCTGCCGCGGGGCGCGGTCCTTGGCGCGCTCGGCGTGAGCGTGGCCGCCCAGCTGGCCGTGCTGCCGGTCGCGCTGGCGCACTTCAACCAGCTCTCGACGATCGGCGTCGTCGCGAACCTCGGCGTGGTCCCGCTCGCCGGCGCCGCGACGATCGTGGGACTCGTCGCCGTCGGCCTGTCCTTCCTCAGCGAGACGGTCGGCGGAGTGGCGTTCGATGCGGTGTGGCCCGTGTTGCTGGCATTGCGAGGCGTCGTCGCGCTCGCCGCCAGGGTGCCCGGCGCCGTCGTCCATTTGCCCGCTCCCGGCTGGATCGCCGTGACGTGCTACCTCGGCGGGCTCGCGCTCCTCCTCGTCTGGTACGAGACTCGAGCGCGGGACGGGCGCTCCGCGCAAGGGAGGGACAGGGGGCGGAGCCCCCTTCTCCTGGGAATCGTGCTCCTGGCCCTCGCGGTCGGCGTCGCGGCGTGGCCCCTCGTGCGACCGTCCGACGGCCGGCTGCGGCTCACGGTGCTCGATGTCGGTCAGGGCGACGCGATCGTCATCGAGACGCCCGATGGCCGCACGATCCTCGTCGACGCCGGCTCGGGCGGTCCGATGCGCCTCGACGCCGGGGAGCGCGTCGTCGCGCCGTTCCTCTGGAACCGCGGCGTCCTCCGTCTCGCCGGCGGCGCCGTCACGCACGACGACGCCGACCACGCGGGAGGCATGCCCGCGGTGCGGCGGCTCTTCCGGATCGACGAGCAGTGGACGGGCGCGAGCTTTCCTTCGGAGCCGCGCCGGTTCGGGCGTGCGCTCGTGACGGCCCTTCCGCCGCTCGACGCGTCAGGCGGACGACGCAACGACGCGGCCCTCGTCCTGCGCATCGAGATGGGGCTCGTCTCGTTCCTGCTCGCGTCCGACATCGGGGCCGCCCGCGAGCACGAGCTGGTGGCGTCGGGGGCACGTCTCGGGTCGACCGTCCTCAAGGTCGCCCATCACGGCTCGCGCTCCTCCACCACCATCGAGTTCCTTCGCGCGGTCCACCCGACGGTCGCGGCGATCTCGGTCGGCGCGCGCAACCCTTACGGCCATCCCGATCCGGCCGTGCTCGCCCGACTCGCCGAGGCCGGCGCGCAGATCTCCCGGACCGATCGTGACGGCGCGGTGATCTTCGAGACCGACGGCGGGACGCTCACGGTCACGCGATGGGCCCGGCGCCGCGTCGATCGCTTCTGCCTCGACCCCGAAGCGATCTGCTAGAATCGGGCGCCATGGCGAGAGTCAACGACCACTACCTGAAGCTCCGCGCCAGTTACCTCTTCAGCGAGACCGGCCGGCGCGTGCGGGAGTTCCAGGCGGCACACCCCGACGCGAAGCTCATCCGTCTCGGCATCGGCGACGTGACGCAGCCACTGCCGGCCGCGGTGATCCGTGCGATGCACGAGGCGGTGGACGAGATGGCGCGCGCGGAAACGTTCCGCGGCTACCCGCCGGAGACGGGCTGGGACTTCCTCGTCGAGGCGATCGCCCGCCACGACTACGGCGAGCGCGGCATCAAGCTCGCCCCCGACGAGATCGTGGTGAGCGACGGCGCCAAGAGCGACACGGGCAACATCCAGGAGATCTTCGGGCCGGACTGTGTCGTCGCGCTCAGTGACCCCGTGTATCCCGCGTACCTCGACGTCACCGTGATGGGCGGGCGCGCGGGGAGCGCGGATCCAGACGGGCGCTACGACCGGGTCGTGTACCTGCCCTGCACCGCCGAGAACAATTTCCAGCCGCACATCCCCGACCGCCCGGTCGATCTGATCTACCTTTGCTATCCCAACAACCCGACGGGCGCCGTGCTGACGCGCGCGGCGCTCAAGACGTGGGTCGACTATGCGCGCGAACGGAACGCCGTCATCCTGTACGACGCGGCGTACGAGGCGTACATCCGCGACGGGGAGATCCCGCACTCGATCTACGAGATCGAGGGCGCGCGCGAGGCCGCGATCGAGTTCCGCTCTTTCTCCAAGACCGCCGGATTCACGGGCACGCGCTGCGCCTACACGGTCGTGCCGAAGGAGCTACAGGGGCGGTCGGCGTCAGGCGAGGCGGTGAGCCTCAACGCCCTGTGGGTCAGGCGGCAGTCCACCAAGTTCAACGGCGTGGCGTACGTGATCCAGCGCGGCGCCGCCGCGACCTACACGGGCGAGGGGCGCCGGCAGGTGAACGGGCTCGTGGACCATTACATGGACAACGCGCGAATCATCCGGGAAGGGCTCGAGGCGGCGGGGCTCACCGTTCACGGCGGCCGGAACGCGCCCTACATCTGGGTGAAGACGCCGGGGCGGCTCTCCTCGTGGGACTTCTTCGACAAGCTCTTGAACGAGGCCCACGTCGTCGGGACACCCGGCGCGGGCTTCGGGCCGAGCGGCGAAGGCTATTTCCGGCTGACCGCGTTCGGGGCGCGCGCCGCGGCCGAGGAAGCGGTCGAGCGGATCAAGACCCGCGTCGCGCTGTAGATCTCCTGTACCGCTATGCCTCGTAGGCGCGCTCGTACTGCGAGCGCAGCCGCTCCAGCTCCTCCGGATCGAGGCGCATGCCGAGCGAGAGGCTCATTTCGCCCAGGATCGTCTTGATCTCGTTCAGCGACTTCTTGCCAAAGTTCTTGGTCTTGAGCAGCTCGGCCTCGGTCTTCTGCACGAGGTCGGCGATCGTCCGGATGTTCGCGGTCTTGAGACAGTTGGACGCGCGGACGGACAGCTCCAGCTCGTCGACGTTGCGGAAGAGGTTCTCGTTCAGCTCGGTGCGCGGGCGCGCCTCGTCGCGTTCGGCGGCTTCCTCCTGGGGCGAGGCGTCGGGGAAGGTCGTGAGAAGGTCGAAGTGGTCCTCGAGGATCCGCGACGCCTCGCCGACCGCGGTGACCGGGCTGACGCTGCCGTCGGTCCATACCTCGAGCAGGAGCCGCTCGCGTCCCTCGGTGCCGACCGGCTCGACGTGGAAGTTCACGCGCTTGACGGGCGAGAAGTCGGCGTCGAGCAGGATCGCGTTGATCGGCAACGCCTCCGGCTCCCGCTTCTCGGCCGACATGTACCCGCGGCCGCGCTCGACGCAGACCTCCATCTCGAGCACGCCGTCCTTGTCGAGGGTCGCCAGCACGACGTCGGGCGTGAGGATCTCGATGTCAGCGTCCGCCTCGAAGTCGCTCGCCTTGACGACCGACGCGCCCTGCGCCTTCAGCCGGAGGATCTTGGGCCGGTTCACGTGGAGCGAGAACACCACCTTGCGGAGGTTCATCATGATGTCGAGCGTGTCGTCCATGACGCCAGGCAGGTGCGAGAACTCGTGCAGGACGTTTTCGATCTTCACCCAGGTCGGCGCGGCGCCGTGGATCGCCGACAGGAGGGCTCGCCGGTAGGCGATGCCGACGGTCAGCGCGAAGCCGGCCTCGAAGGGCTCGATGGACAGCTTGCCGTACACCGTGTCCTGGACGGTCCAGTCATGACGCGCAGGTAGTTGCAACTCCAGCATAGGACCCCCTAGAGATGATCTGGTGTGAAGGGAAGGTTCTGCCTCAAGACATGTCAGTATACCAGAGCCCGGATGTTACACTGGGAAATCATGCAGTTGCGTCTCATCCTCGGCCTCGTCGTACTGCTGACGGCCGTCGCCTTCGTGGGCGTGGCGCACGAGGTCCTCACCCCGGCGGCCGCGCTCGACTCGAAGCCGTTGCTGGTCGACATTCCCGCGCACAAGGGAGTGCTGGACATCGCCGGGCGCCTGTACGCGGCGGGCGCGATCCGGAGCCGCGTGGGTTTCGTGCTCCTGGCCCTCGCCCGCGGCAACTCGCGCTATCTCAAGGCGGGCGAGTACGAGATCGCCCGGGGGGCCTCGACGCTCGACGTCTTGACCCTCATCGAGACGGGGCGGGTCAAACAGCATTTCGTCCTCCACCCGGAGGGGGCAACGGTGGCCGAGCTCGCGCGCATGCTCGAGAGCGAACGCCTCGCCGCGAGCGGCGCCGTCGTGCGTCTCGCATCGGACCGGGCCTTCCTGGCGACGCTCACGATCGAGGGGCCGAGCCTCGAGGGCTATTTGTTTCCCGACACCTATCAGTTCGTGCGCGGCATGACGACCGAGGAGATCCTGACGCGCATGGTGCAGCGCTTCCGGGCCAAGCTCGACCCCGACGTCGCGGCCCGCGCCCAGGCGCGCGGGCTCAGCGTGCATCAGCTCCTCACGCTGGCCTCGATCATCGAGCGCGAGGCGGTCGCCCGCGACGAGCTGCGGACGATCTCCGGGGTCTTCTGGAACCGGCTCAAGCTGAACATGCCGCTCCAGGCCGACCCGACCGTGCAGTATGCAACCGGCAAGGAACGGCGCGCGCTCACCCGCGCCGACCTCGGGATCGAGCATCCGTACAACACCTACCGTAGTCCGGGGCTGCCCCCCGGCCCGATCGCCAGCCCGGGGCTGGCGGCGATCGAAGCGGCGCTCGATCCCGCGCCGGTGAAGTACCTTTACTTCGTCGCCATGGACGACCATCGTCACTATTTTTCGTCCACGCTCGGCGAGCACAACGCGGCCGTCGCCCGGTACCGGCTCGCCCGCGCTCGGTGAACCGTGCTATAAAACGCGCGACATGGCCGGCCCCACCGCGCTTGCCGCGAACCAGCGCGTCGCCCGCGAGGCGCCGCCGGTGCCGTTCCTGTATCGCGCGCTCCGCGGGCCGGTGCGCCAGGCGCTCGGGCGCTGGTTCGATCTCCGCGTCGAGGGACTCGAGCATCTCCCCGCGAGCGGCCCGTATCTCATCGCGGCGAATCACCACAACTATCTGGACGGGATCGTCCTCGGCGTCGCCGCTCCCGAGCCGATCTCCTTCCTCGTGATGCCCCGTGTCTGGCGTGCGACGCCGCTCCATCCGATGTTCCACCGTCACATCGGCTCGATTCCCATCGACCTGGAGCGGGCCGACGTGGGCGCGCTCCGCCGCGCGCTGTACATGCTTCAGTCAGGTAAGGTGGTGGGAATTTTCCCGGAGGGCCCGTTCAGCGTGCGCGGCCGGCTCGAGCCCGGCCTCCCTGGCGTCGCGCTCCTGGCGCTCCGCTCGGGGGTGCCCGTGGTCCCCGCCGGCATCCGGGGCACGTATGAGGCGCTGGCGGGGCGCCGGGGTTACATCCCGCGGCGCGTGCCGCTCGGCGTCAGATTCGGGCCGGCGCGCAGCTTTTCCGAGGACGGCGCCAACGGACGCCGAAGCGTTCGGCTTCACGTGACCCGTCGGATCATGGACGACATCGCGGCGCTCCTGCCGTGAAGTCGCGGTCTCGAAAGCGCAAACCCGCCCGGACCGGCGTGGCGCCGTCCGAGAAGCTCTGGGGCGGGCGTTTCAGCCGGGGCGCCGATCCGGCCGCCGAGCGCTTCACCGGGTCGCTTGCCTTCGACCGGCGTCTCTGGCCGCATGACGTCAGGGGCAGTGTCGCGTGGGCGAAGGCGCTCGCGAAGGCCGGACTCCTGTCGGCGTCGGAGCGCGACACGATCGTCAAGGGGCTCGAGGCCGTCCGGGAAGAGCTCGCGGCGGGCACCTTCCCGTTCCGCGCCGAACTCGAGGACATCCACACGAACGTCGAGCGGCGTCTGCAAGAGCTGGTCGGCGACGTCGGAGGGAAGCTGCACACCGGGCGCTCCCGGAACGACCAGATCGCGCTCGACGAGCGGCTCTACCTTCGTGAGGTGATCGGGCGCGTCCGGGCGGGCCTCCGCCGAGCGCAGGAGACGCTCGTGGCGCGCGCCGCCGAGACGGTGGACGCGCCGTTGCCGGGCTACACGCACCTCCAGCGGGCCCAGCCGATCGTTCTCGGCCACCACCTGCTCGCGTACGTCTTCATGCTGCAACGTGACCGCGAGCGGTTCGGCGACTGCGGCTCGCGCGCCGATACGCTGACGCTCGGCGCGGCGGCGCTCGCGGGCACCGCCTTCCCGGTCGACCTGGAGGCGCTCGCGAAGGACCTCGGATTTTCCGCGGTGTCACCGAATAGCCTCGACGCGGTGAGCGATCGCGACGCACTCCTCGAGTTCCTCGCCGGGGCCGCGATCACCGGGATGCATCTCTCGCGGCTCGCCGCCGATCTGACGCTCTGGGCGACCGCGGAGTTCGGGTTCGTGGAGTTCTCCGACGCCTTCGCCACCGGCTCGTCCATCATGCCCCAGAAGAAGAACCCCGACGTGGCCGAGCTGATCCGCGGCAAGAGCGGACGGCTCTACGGGAATCTCATGGCGGTGCTCGCGACGATGAAGGGACTGCCGCTCGCCTACAACTCCGACATGCAGGAAGACAAGGAGCCGTTCTTCGACTCGGTCGATACGCTCGAGGCGATCCTGGCCGTCCTGCCGCCGATGCTGGCATCGCTCGCCTTCCGAACCGATCGGATGCGGCGGGCGGCCGGCGAGAACTTCGCGACCGCGACGGACCTGGCCGACTATCTCGTGCGCAAGGGTGTGCCCTTTCGCCAGGCGCACGCGCTCGTCGGGCGGATCGTGCGGTTCTGCGAGGCCGAGGGGAAGTCGCTGGAAGGGCTCGGACTCGTCGAGCTGCGCCGGTTCTCCCCGCTCTTCGACGACGACGCGAAGGACGCGGTCACGGTCGAGGCGTCGCTGCGCGCCCGCGCCCTCACCGGCGGGACGGCGCCCGAGGCCGTGCGCCGCTCGCTCGCCCTCGCCCGCACGCTCATCGCGCACGCATGACCCGGCGCGGACGGGGGCTCGCCCCGTGCCTCGGGCTCGCCATCCTGGCCCTCGCCGCGTGCGGCAAGAAGGCGCCGCCGGTCGCCCCGGAGGTGCGGGCGCCGCAGCGGGTGGCCGATCTCACCGGCGCCGTGCACGAGTCCGCGATCGAGCTTTCGTGGACGCCGCCCGTCCGCCGCGTGGACAACACGCGTCTCCGCGATCTCGCGCTGACGCGGATCTTCCGGGTGGAGGACGGTGGCAGCGGCGAGCCCAAGACGGCGATGCTCGTGGACGGTCGGATCGCCGGCTACGCGGAAGTCGCGTCGATCCGCGCGGGCGACCCGGCCCCCGCCGTCGCGCGGGGCAGCCACCTCGTGTTCGCCGACCGGCAAGGGCTCGCGTACGGGCGGCGGTACACCTACGTGGTCGTCGCGGGCGATTCCCGGGGGCGCATCGGACCGCCCTCGGCCCGTGTTTCGGTGACGTACGTCCCGGCCGCCGAGCCGCCCGTCGACCTCGTCGCCGAAGGGGGCGAGCGTGAAGCGCGCCTGGCGTGGCAGGCGCCGGCACAGCTGATCGACGGGAGCGTGCCGACCGACCCGCTCGCGTACGAGGTCCTGCGCGCGTCGTCAAGCGACGCGGAGCTCACCCCGGTGACGCGCGCGCCCATCACGGAGCGCGCGTTGACCGACCGCGGGCTCGAAAACGACCGCACCTATTATTATGCGGTCCGCGCCGTGCGGGTCGTCGCGGGCACGACCGCGTACAGCGCGCCGTCGCCGCGCGTCGCGGTCACGCCGCGGGACATGACGCCGCCCTCGCCCCCCGCGAACCTCGCCGCGATCCCCTCCGAGGCGACGGTGCGCCTCACGTGGAGCGCGAGCCCGGAGAGCGACGTCGCCGCGTACATCGTCTACCGCGCGGCGGCAGGGCGCGCGTTCGAGCGTGTGGGCTCGACGCGCGCGCCGACCGCGACCTTCGTCGACCGCGATGTCGCCCGCGGCACGTACCGCTACGCGGTGACCGCGCAGGATTCGGCCGTCCGGCCCAACGAGAGTGGGCGCTCGAACGAAGTCGTGGTCAGCGTGCCTTGACTTCATCTGGTCCGGGTGCTACCAACAACGAATACATGGGCCACTTCGAGTACCGTGATTCCGAGCTCTGCTGCGAGCAGGTGTCGCTCCGCGCGCTGGCAACCGTCGCCGGCACGCCGGTCTACGTCTACTCGAAAGCGGCGCTCCTCGAGGGCCTCGCCGGGTATCACCGCGCGTTCCGCGACGTCCCCCACGTGGTCTGCTATTCGGTCAAGGCCAATTCGAACCTCGGCGTCCTGTCGGTGCTGGCGAAGGCCGGCGCGGGCGCCGACATCGTCTCGGGCGGCGAGCTCTATCGCGCGCTGAGAGCCGGCATCCCGCCCAAGAAGATCATCTTCTCCGGGGTCGGGAAGAATCGCGACGAGATGCGCGACGCGCTCAAGGCCGACATCCTCATGTTCAACGTCGAGTCTCGGAGCGAGCTGAGGGTCCTCGACGAGGTGGCGCTCGAGATGGGCGTCCGCGCCCCGATCGCGCTCCGGGTGAACCCGGACGTGGATCCCCAGACGCACCCCTACATCGCGACTGGCCTCAAGACGTCCAAGTTCGGCATCCCCTTCGACGAGGCGCTCGCCGCGTACGAGGACGCGGCGAAGATGCAGGGTCTCGAGATCGTCGGCGTCGACATGCACATCGGCTCCCAGCTCACCAAGGCCGCGCCGGTCGCCGACGCCGTGGCGCGCGTGGTCGCGCTCGTCAAGGCCCTCCGCGAGCGCGCGATCGAGATCCGCATGGTCGACATCGGCGGCGGGCTCGGCATCCGCTACCGCGAGGAGACGCCGCCGACCCACGAGGAGTACGCGACGGTGCTGCTGCCGGCGCTCCGCGAGGCGGGCGCGACGGTCCTCCTGGAGCCCGGCCGGTCCATCGCCGGCAACGCCGGCATCCTCCTCACGCGAGTCCTCTACCGGAAGGACACCGGCGCCAAGAAGTTCGTGGTGATCGACGCCGCGATGAACGACCTGATCCGGCCGGCGCTCTACGGCGCCTTTCACGACATCCTGCCCGTCGACGAAACGGACCGCGCGCGTGCGCGCGAGACCGTCGACGTCGTGGGTCCGATCTGCGAGTCGGGCGATTTCCTGGCCAAGGACCGCGAGCTGGCGTACGTCGAGCAAGACGACCTGCTCGCCCTCATGAGCGCGGGCGCGTACGGCTTCGCCATGGCCTCCAACTACAACACGAGACCGCGGGCCGCCGAGGTGCTCGTGGACGGCAATCGATACACGATCGTGCGCCGCCGGGAGACGTACGAAGACCTGGTGGCGGGGGAGACACCCCTATGAGCCAGACATTCCAGGGTTCATTCGTCGCGATGGTCACCCCCTTCAGAAACGGCAAGGTCGACGAGGCGAAGCTCCGGGAGCTGGTCGAGTTCCACATCGCGCACGGGACCGACGGCCTGATTCCGTGCGGAACCACCGGCGAGTCCCCTGGCCTGACGCACGACGAGCACCGGCGGATCGTGGAGGTCGTCATCGAGGCGGCGCGCGGCCGGATCCGGGTCGTCGCGGGCACCGGCTCCAACTCGACCGCCGAGGCGATCGACCTGACGAAGCACGCCGAGCAGGCGGGCGCAGCCGGCGCGCTCGTCGTCAACCCGTACTACAACAAGCCGACCCAGGAGGGCCTCTACCGGCACTTCCGGGCCGTGGCCGAGTCGGTCGCCATCCCGATCCTCGTCTACAACATCCAGAGCCGCACGGCGGTGAACGTCGAGACCGACACTCTCGCCCGGCTCGTCCGCGACGTCGCGAGCGTCGCGGGGGTGAAGGAAGCGTCCGGGTCGCTCGACCAGATGAGCCAGGTGATCGCGGCATGCGGTCCCGACTTCTCCGTGCTCTCGGGTGACGACAACATCACACTGCCGCTGCTCGCGATCGGCGGCAGCGGCGTCGTCTCGGTGATCGCGAACATCGTGCCGCGAGAGACGGCCGACCTGGTGCACGCGGCGCTCGACGGCGACTGGAAGCGAGCCCGAGATCTGCACTACCGGCTCTTCCCGCTGGCGCGGGCGGCGTTCCTCGAGACCAATCCCATCCCGATCAAAGAGGCCATGGCGATGGCCGGCATGCTCGAGCCGGAGTTCCGGCTGCCCATGTGCCGCATGAGCGACGCCAATCGAGAGAAGCTGCGCGCGATCCTCAAGCCGTACGCCCTCGTCAAGTAGTCGCATCATGAGTGCCGCCGACGGGGAGACATCCCCGAACGTCGGGCGCGGAGGCGCCCCGACGACCGATGTCATCGTTGCCGGCGCGGCCGGGCGCATGGGGAATCGCATCATTGCCTGCCTCGCCGACACGCCCGACCTGCGCCTCGTGGCCGCGCTCGAGGCGCCCGGCCACGCCTCGCTGGGAGGCGACGCCGGCGAGCTCGCCGGCGTCGGGAAGGTCGGCGTCGCGGTCGGCGGGGACGCCACGGCTGTGATCACCCGCGACCGGGTGCTCATCGAGTTTTCCGTCCCCGAGGCCTCGCTCGAGCACCTCCGGCTCGTCGCGCAGGCGGGCGCCCGGGCGGTGATCGGCACGACCGGCTTCACGGCGGCCCAGCGCGCCGAGGTCACCGAGCTCGCCCGCCGGGCGGCGATCCTCCTCTCGCCCAACATGTCGGTCGCGACGAATGTCGCGTTCAAGCTCCTCGCCACCATGGCGAAGGCGCTCGGTGACGAGTACGACATCGAGATCACCGAGACCCACCACCGCTTCAAGAAGGATGCGCCGAGCGGCACCGCGCTCCGCATGGCGGAGGTCGTGGCCGCCGCGCTCGGGCGCGAGCTGGACCAGGTGGCCGTTTACGGCCGGCAGGGACTGCCGGGAGAGCGCGCAAAGCGCGAGATCGGAATCCTCTCTCTCCGCTCCGGGGACGTCGTCGGGGAGCACACGGTGTCCTTCGGCACGCTGGGCGAGCGACTCGAGCTGGTGCACAAGGCTCACAACCGCGACACGTACGCGCGCGGCGCGCTACGCGCGGCTCGGTTCATCGCCGGGCGTCCACCCGGGCTCTACTCGATGGCCGACGTCCTCGGCCTCGCGTAAGGGTCGCCCATGCAGATCGTGCGCTTCAAGACGGAAGCCAATACGTCCTACGGCGTGCTCGAGGGCGGCGTCGTTGTCGAATACTCGGGCACCCCGTGGAGCCCCTTTCGTCGCGGCCGTCGCCGCTTGCCCCTCAAGCACGCGGTCCTGCTGGCGCCGACCCTCCCGTCCAAGATCATCGCGGTCGAGCTCAACTATCGCGACCGCGCGGCCGAGATGGAGCGGCGCGCCCCGGACGAGCCGCGCTTCTTCCTGAAGCCGACCACGACGCTCGTCGGGCCGAACGATCCGATCGTCTATCCGCCGATGAGCGCCAGCGTCGAATACGAGGCGGAGCTCGCGGTCGTCATCAAGCGCCGGTGTCGCAGTGTCCCCGCCGAGCGGGTGCGCGAGTACGTGCTGGGCTATACCTGCCTCAACGACGTGACCGCGCGAGATCTGGAATCGAAGGGACTGCCGTTGCGAGCCAAGGGGTTCGACACCTTCTGTCCGCTCGGGCCTTGCATCGCGACCGACCTCGACCCCAACGCCGTCGCCATCGAGACCTACGTCAACGGCGGGCTGTGCCAGTCGTCGTCGACGACGGAGCTGATTTTCCCGGTCGAGGAGATCGTGGCGCGGATCGCTCAGGTCATGACCCTCCTGCCGGGGGACGTGATCGCGACGGGCACGCCGGCCGGGGTGGGCCCGCTCGCGGCCGGAGACCGCGTCGAGGTGCGGATCGAGGGGATCGGCAGCCTGAGGAATACGGTCGTGAAGCTCTGATGACCGACAAGCTCCTGCTGGAGGACGTGCGCTTCTACGGCCAGCACGGTCTGACGCGCGCCGAGCAAGTGGTGGGCGCCTGGTTCTCCGTCGACGTCGAGATGGCGGTGGACCTGGCGCCGGCGGTCGCCTCCGATCAGGTGGCGTCGACGGTGGACTACGGCGTGGTCGCCCGGCGCATCGTCGAGATCGGCACCCGGAACCGCGTGAACCTGATCGAGCGGCTGGCCGGGCTGATCGTCGAGGCGCTCCTGCGCGAATTCCCGGCCCGAGAGATCCGGGTGCGCGTCCGGAAGCTCACGCCGCCGCTCGAGGGCCTGGTGGGGACCCCCGCGGTCGAGCTGACTCGGAGCCGGTCGTGACACGCGTCTACCTCTCGCTCGGCTCGAATGTCGGCGACCGGCTCGCCGTCCTGCGATCCGCCGTGCGCCGGCTCTACGGGCTCCAGGCGGTCCGCTTCGTCGACGCCTCTCCGCTCTATGACAGCGAGCCGTGGGAGAGCGAGCCGGGTCAGACGGCCGGCGAGCAGCCCTGGTACCTCAACTGCGTCGTGGCGATTGAGACCTCACTGACGCCGCGAGCGCTGCTCGCCGAGCTCCAGACCATCGAGAGCGCGCTTGGACGGACCCGGCCGCCGGGCACGCCGGAGGCCCAGCGGTTCGCGCCGCGAACGCTCGACATCGACATCCTCTTCTATGGCGACCAGGTGCTGAGCGCGGGCGATGACCTCCAGATCCCTCACCTGCTCCTCGCGGAGCGCGGCTTCGTCCTCCGGCCGCTGGCGGACCTGGCGCCCGAGCTGGAGCACCCGGCCCTCTACCGCTCGGTCCGTGAGCTGCTCGCCGAGCTCGCGGACGAGCACGACGTCCGCGTCGGCGCCTATCCGGCGCGCTGGTTCGAGGACTGAGCCGGTCCGTGGCCTCCGACGAGTTCTCCCGGGAGGCGCTGCAGCACCTGGACGCGCTCTACAACTTCGCCATGTACCTGACCCGGAACCCTCCCGAGGCCGACGATCTCGTCCAGGAAACCTACCTCCGGGCTTTCCGGTTTTCCCACCGGTTTCAGCCGGGAACCCATCTCCGCGCCTGGCTGTTTCAAATTTTGAGGAACACGTTCTTGACCTTTTATCGGCTTCGCGAGCGGGAATCCGCGCTCGCCGAGGACGGTGTTCCCACCTGGGATGTCCCGATGTTCCACGACGCGCCCGAGGAGTCGAGTGGCGCCGTCGAGGCGCACACGGATCTCGAGCGCGCCCTCCAGCGCCTGCCCGAGGCGTTCCGAACCGTGCTCCTGCTCGCGGAAGTCGAAGGCATGGCGCTCGAGGACGTGGCGCGCGTGCTGGCCTGTCCGGTCGGCACCGTCAAGTCACGGATCTTCAGGGCGAAGGAGCGGTTGCGCGGGCTCTTGCGCGACTACGCCAAGCAATGAGCGGCGACCACTCCCCCGATTCCGACGAAGCGCTCGGCACGCGCCTGCGCGCAGAGTTGCCGCGCTACACGGCGTCGGCGCACCTGCGCGCCGCCATCGCCGAAGGGGCCGCGCCTCCGCGGCGCCGGGCGGCATGGCTCGCCCCCGTGCTGACGGCCGCCGCCACGGCGCTGGTGCTCGGGCTGGTGTTCTTGCCGCTGCTGCCGCGGCTCGTCCCCGCGGATCCGACGGAGCGGCTCGTGCGGTCCGTCGTGGCCGAGCACACGCGCGCCCTCATGTGGGGAGCGCGACACCCCGAGGTCATCCCGACGGCGTTGCCCTGGCTCACCCAGGAGTCGGGCATCGGCCTTCGCCAGGTCTTCGTCGGGGACGACCGGCTCGTGTTCGTCGGCGCGGAGCCCGTGTACCTGGAAGGGCACCGCGGCATGGCGCTCCACTACCGCGACGGCGACGGCCACCTGCTGACCTACATCGTGCTGCCCATTCCGGGCCTCCCGGTGCCCGACCGTCAGCGCGTCCAGATCGAGCGCGGTACGAGTCGGTGGAGGCCGGCGCTCATGCACGACAGCGGGTTCTCGGCCTGGGTGTGGCGGCAGGGCGAGCTCGCCTGCTTCCTGGTGTCCGACATGGTCTCCGAGGCGGACGTCGAGCGGTTCAAGGATTACTTCGTTCGCGTCCGCGTCTCGACCGACCCCGTTCCCGCGAATTGATTGACGATCGGGACGGTCGCGATCCCTAATGCACGCTGCCGCCGCCGTCCACAACGACCGTTTGGCCGGTGATGAAGTCGCTGTCGTCCGAGGCCAGGAAGATGAGTGTGCCCACGATGTCCTCGGGGACCTCCGCGCGCTTCAGCATCCGCAGCCTGACATTCGCGTCCTTCCCCTCCGCCGGCATGTTCTTCTCGTTCTCCCCGCTCAGGGTGAACCCCGGCGCGATCGCGTTCACGCGAATCCCGAACTCCCCGAGCTCGCGGGCGAGCGAGCGCGTGAACCCCACCACCCCGCCCTTGGACGTCGTGTAGTGGATGTAGTTCGGGACGCCTTTGAAGAAGGTGCCGGAGGCGATGTTGACGATTTTGCCCTTGCCCTGGGTCTTCATGGCGGGAAATACCGCGCGAGAGCAGAGGAAGAGCCCGCGCAGGTTGATCGCCATCACGCGGTCCCACTCCTCGACCGGGATATCCATGAACGGCCGGCGCTCGAGCGCGCCGTAGAGGGCCGCGTTGTTCACCAGGACGTCGATGCGCCCGAAGCGCGCGAGGGTTTCGGTGGCCAGGCGCAGCGTGTCCTCTTCACGCGACACGTCACACTCCACCCCGAGCGCCTGCGCGCCCCGGGCCTCAACCTCCTTGACCGTGGGTTTCGGGTCCGCGATGTCCGCCACCACGACCCGGGCGCCCTCGGCCGCCACGCCGAGGCCGTACGCGCGGCCGATACCCCTGGCCCCTCCCGTGATGATGACGACCTTATCCTTGAGTCTCATGGTGCCTCCTACAGTGAGAACGTCTTGACGTAGACCCCCGGAGAGCCCTGCGCGTGCCGCATGTGAGGCCGGATGCGCTGAGTCTCCGGCGCGATGTCCCGCTGGGCGGCCCAGGCGGCGCTTTCGGAGACTTTCGGATTCTGGAACTCGTAGAACGTGAGATAAGTCGGCGTGCCAGTCACGGCGCGAAAGCGCCTGCCGCGAATCACGCCGGGGACCTTCTCGTAGTTCGGAATGTAGATCGTGTTGTACCAGGTGTTGAAGTCGGCGTCGATCTCGGGGGGCACGTCCATCCGCCCGAGCTGGAGCGCGGGCGCCATATCGCTCTCGGCGACCGGCGGCGTCACGGTTTTCGGATGGATCAACGTGTAGACGTTACGGATGTAGGTGGTGCCGATGACCTCGGGCGAGCAGCGCTTGGTCCACGCGGTCGGGCTGGTGCGGACGCGCTTGTAGGCGTCGGATTCCAGCGCCGCGACGCTTTCCAGCTCGTAGACGGCGAGATGCTTCGGCCCGCCCTTGACCGCCGCGTAGCGCGCGCCGCTCAAGAACCCGGGCAACGAGAGTCGCTCGGCCAGATGCTCCTCGTTGTACCAGCGATCGAACTCCTTCTCCTTGTCCGCCGGAATGTCCGCCCAGACCATCATGAGCCCCGTGCCCTTCTTTTTCGTCGCCATGGTTGGCTCCTTTCGAATAGCTGGATCTTAGAACACCGCGCGGGCGAGTGCCATGGCTCCGGGGTGGTATAGTCGGTGACCATCCGGGTCCAACGCTGTGCCCCGATCTCTGGAGGAGACAACCGATGCGTCCTCTCTCGCGCACCCTGATCGTCGTCCTGGCCCTCGCCCTCGTGGCTCCCGCGCTCTTCATTCGGCCGGCGCCGGCCGCCGAGGACGTCAAGATCGCGCTCGTCGCCCCGCTCTCCGGCCGCTGGGCCCGGCAGGGCCAGCTCAAGAAGATGGGCGCGGAGATGGCGATCGAGGAGATCAACAGCCAGGGCGGCATCAGGGCGCTCGGCGGGGCCAAGATCGTGCTCCGCGAGGGGGACGCCGGGGACAGCGTCGAGAAGGCGGTGAGCGCGGCCCAGCGCTTGCTGACGCGCGAGAAGATCAGCGCGGGCATCGGCTCCTGGCTCTCGTCGTTCACGCTGGGCGTGACCGAGGTGGCCGAGCGGCTGCAGGTACCGTGGCTCTCGCTCTCCTACGCCGACAGCATCACCGAGCGCGGCTTCAAGTACACCTTCCAGACCTCGCCGGTCTCGTCACTCCAGGCCGAGCAGGCGCTGGAGCTCGTGACCGACGTCGCCAGGCGGAACAACCGGCCGATCAAGAAGGCGGCGATCGTGGGCGACAACACCGCGGCCACCGTCTTCTTCTTCAAGCCGCTGCGCGAGAAGCTGCTGGCCGCCAAGGGCATCGAGCTGGTCGTGGACGAGGTGTGGACGCCGCCTCTGGCCGACGCCACCGCGATCGTGCAGAAGCTCCGCAGCACTCAGCCCGACATCATGTTTTACGGCGGCACGAACTTCCCCGACTCGATCCAGGTGCTGCAGAAGATCAAGGAGTTCGGCGTGAAGACGCCCATCCAGGGCGTCGGGGCCTGGCTGGTGACGCCGGAGTACGTGAAGACCGTCGGCAAGGAGCTGCTCGACAACATCCAGACCGTCGTCGCGGCCCATCCGCTCAAGGGTCAGGAGGACCTGGTGAAGAAGTTCGTCCAGCGGACGGGCGAGCCCTTCATGACGCAGGACCCGCTCTGCACCTACGCGCACGTCTGGCTGATCAAGGAGGCCATCGAGCAGGCCAAGTCGGCCGATCCGAAGGCCATCCGCGACGCGCTCGCGAAGATCGACCTCTCCTCGGGGCCGGCGACGAGCGCGTTTTATCCCGCCCGCGTCAAGTTCGACGAGCGCGGCCGGCGGGTCGGCGCCGCACCGCTCATCGTGCAGTGGCAGGGCGGCGAGCCATTCACGGTCGTCCCGGCCGCCGTCGCGACGCGGCCTCTCGCCTGGCACTAGTAGCCGGCTCCTCAGGCACCGGTGGCCCTGGCTGAGCTCGTCCAGTACGTCGCCACCGGACTGCTCGTCGGCGGCGTCTATGCGCTGATGAGCATCGGCCTGGCGCTCATCTTCGGCGTCATGCGCGTCGTCAACTTCGCCCAGGGCGACTTCATGATGCTCGGCATGTACCTGACGTACTTCTACGCGATCTCGGGCTCGATCGATCCGCTCCTCGGCGCACTCCTGACCATCCCGCCGTTCTTCGTGCTCGGCTGGATCGTGCACCGCGGCCTCCTGGCACGCGTCACCGGTGGCGGTGATCCACAGCGCCAGATGGACGCCCAGCTCGTCCTGACGCTCGGGCTATCACTGGTGATCACCAACGCGACGACGATGATCCTCACCCCGACGCCCCTGGGCATCCGCACCGGCTACGCCACCCAGGCGTTCGCGCTGGGCCCGGTGCTCTTGAACCAGGCGCGCTCCTACGCGTTCGCGATGGCGCTCGTGCTCGCCGCCGCCGTGTACGTGTTCTTGACCCGGACCGATCTCGGGAAGGCGCTGCGGGCCTCGGCGGATGATCCCGAGGCCGCCAGCTACCAGGGCATCGACGTGCGGGCGATGCACGGGCTGGCGTTCGGGATCGGCATCGCGCTGGTGGCGGCGGCCGGCGGACTTCTGGCGACCTACTACCCGATCGAGCCGACCGTCGCCGGCAATTTCATCGTGCTGATGTTCGTGGCGGTCGTGCTCGGCGGGCTCGGCAGCATCCCCGGCGCGTTCGTGGGGGGCCTCGTCATCGGGCTCGTGCAGTCGCTCACGCTGCTCGTCCTGCCGTTCCAGCTCCAGAACACCGGCGTCTTCATCGTCTTCCTGCTCGTCCTCTACCTCCGGCCCCAGGGGCTGTTCGGGCGCCGGGCGCGCACGGTGTAGTCGTGGCGTCCCGAACGCGGGGCTGGCTCGCCATCGCCGCGGTCGTCGCGACGGGTCTCCTGCTCACGTTCGCCGTGCAGGAGCGCTATCACCACCGCGTCCTGACACTGGTCTTCCTGTGGGCCGCGATGGGGCTCGCGTGGAACATCATCAGCGGCTACGCGGGCCAGATCTCGTTCGGCCACCAGGTGTTCTTCGGCATCGGGGCCTATGTCACGGTGCTGCTGGTCGTGAAGGCCGGGCTCACGCCATGGGTCGGGATGGTCGTGGCCGTCGGCGTCGCAGTGTTGGCCGCCGTGCTGATCGGCATCCCGACCTTCCGGCTGGCCGGGATCTACTTCGGCCTGGCCACGCTCGCCTATCCATTGATCTTCCGCATCGTGATGGACTGGCTCGGTTACCAGGAAGTCGCGATCCCGATGAAGCGCGAGCAGCCGGGCTGGTTCATGCAGTTCAACGAGCCGCGGAGCTTCGATCTCCTGGCCCTCGGGGTGCTGGCGGCGACGCTGGCCCTGTCGCGCGTCATCGAGACGTCGCGGCTCGGCTACCGGCTGCGCGCGATCAGGGAGAACGAGCAGGCGGCCGAGGCGATGGGCGTGGACAGCTTCCGCTGCAAGATGGCGGCGTACATGCTGAGCGCGGCGCCTGCGGCGGTGGTCGGCGCCGTCTATATCCACGCGATCCTGTTCATCGTCACGCCCGAGGCCGTCTTCGGCCTGCTCGTGATCTCGCAGACGCTCGTCGTGTCCCTGGTGGGCGGGGCCGGTACGCTGTGGGGACCGCTCATCGGCGCCGCACTCATGGTGCCAGTGAGCGAGATCCTCGACACGACGGTCGGCGATCGCTTGCCCGGCATCCAGGGTGTCGTCTACGGGGCCGCACTGATGCTGATCATGCTCTACGCGCCCGAGGGACTCTACTGGCGCGTGCGCCAGGCAGTCCGCTCTCGCGCGGGCCGCGGCGGCGAGGCGGCGCGCTCCGTGATCGTCGCGCCGCCCGCCGACGAAGCGGTCGCGAGCGTCGCGACCCAGACCGTGCTCCTCCAGGTGCGTGGCGTGTCGAAGGCGTTCATCGGGCTGCAGGCGCTGTCGGACGTGTCCTTCGACGTGCGCGAGCGCGAGATCCTCGGCGTGATCGGGCCGAACGGCGCCGGCAAGACCACGCTCTTCAACGTGCTCAACGGCTTCCTGATCCCCGACCGCGGCGAGGTGCGCTTCCTCGGCCAGCCGGTAACGGGCCTGCGGCCGAGTATGCTCTGCGCGCGTGGCGTCGGGCGTACCTTCCAGGTTGTTCGGACGTTTCCGCACCTGACCGTGCTGGAAAACGTCATGGTCGGCGCCTTCGCGCGCGACGCCGCCGTGAGCCGCGCGGGGGCGGCGGCGATGGCGGCTCTGGCCCGAGTGGCGCTGGCCGACCGTGCCGAGGCGTTTCCCGGTGGCCTCACCACGCTCGAGCTCAGGCTCATGGAGCTGGCGCGCTGTCTGGCGACGGCGCCGCGTCTCGTCCTGCTCGACGAGCCGCTGGCGGGCCTCTCGGCCGACGGCATCGACGTGATGATCGCGATGATCCGGCGCGTGCGGGCCGGCGGGGTGACGGTCGTGATCATCGAGCACACGATGCAGGCGCTCCTCAGGCTCGCCGATCGTCTCATCGTGCTCGACCAGGGTCGGCGACTCGCCGAGGGCGCGCCCGGTCAGGTCACCCAGGACCCGGGGGTGATCGAGGCCTACCTCGGCAAGCGCTGGCTCGCCCGGCTGGCGGCGCGCTGATGTTGACGATCGCCTCGCTCGGCGTGTCGTACGAGGGGTTGCGGGCCCTCGTCGACGTGTCGCTCGAGGTCGGCGCGGGCGAGTTCGTCACGATCGTCGGGCCCAACGGCGCCGGGAAGACAACGCTGCTCAAGGCCATCTCCGGCACGGTCCCTTCCGAGACCGGCCGAATCACGTATCTGGCGCAGGACCTTGGCGCGCGCCGGCCGAGCGAGCGTGCCGCCCTCGGGATCGCGCACGTCCCCGAGGGCCGCCGCGTCTTCCCCTCGCTGACGGTGATGGAGAACCTCGAGCTCGGAGCGTATCGCCGCGCGGCGCGCGCCAGCCGCAAGCTCGCGCTGGACGAGGTGCTCGCGCTGTTCCCGATTCTTCGGGAGCGTCACCGACAGCTCGCCGGCTCGCTGTCCGGCGGCGAGCAGCAGATGCTCGCGCTGGGGCGCGGGCTCATGGCCCGGCCCGACCTGCTCCTGCTCGACGAACCCTCCCAGGGCCTGGGCCCGCGTATCGTCGAGCAGATCTTCGAGACCATCGATCGCATCCGGCGCGAGCGCCGGCTGACCATCCTGCTGGTCGAGCAGCGCGTCGTGGAGGCGCTCGAGCTGTGCGACCGCGGATACGTCCTCGAGACCGGCCGCGTCGTGCTCGCCGGGCGGCGCGAGGCGCTGCTGGCGGACGCTCGCGTACAGCGTGCGTACCTTGGAGCCTGACGCGTGAGAGAGCTCGGCGGCGTCCCGCCGCGTGCCCTCGCCCGGAATCGCCTCAGCCCGTCTCCATCGGTAGCGACGGATCCGCGGCCCATTCGGAGAGCGAGGCGTCGTACACGGCCACCCCGTCGTGGCCCAGCAGCGTCAGCACGAAAGCATCACTGCTGGCCGCGATGCCGCCGCCGCAGTAGGTGATCACGCGCTCGGCCTCGAGCGCGCCCGCCGCGGCGAATCGTTCGCGCAGCACGTGGGCGGGCAGGTACGCGTGCGTCTTCGGGTCGACCAGCGACCGCGCGGCAACGTTCGCGCTGCCGGCGATGCGCCCGGGCCGCCCGTAGGTGACGCCCTCGGTGCCGCGGTGCTGCTTCTCCGAGAGGGCGTTGAGCACGCAGGTGGCCCGCTCTCCGAGGCCCGCGAGCACCTCGCGCTTGCCGACGAACAGCTCCGGCCGCGGCCGCGCCACGAAGCGGGCGGGCGGGTACGCGCACGGCTCGGTGGAGGTCGATCGCCCCTCGACCGTCCACTTCTTCCAGCCGCCGTTCAGCACGGCCGCGTCATCGAAACCGACCGCACGCAGCATCCACCAGACGCGCGCGGCCCACACGTTCACCGCGCGGTCGTACAGCACGACGCGCGTCCCCTCGCCCACCCCGAGCCGCGCCATCACCGTCGCCATCTGCTCGTCCGTCGGCATCATGTAGAGCAGGGGCGACGCACGGTCGCGGAGATCGTCGGTGAGGTCGGCGAAGCCGCTGCGCGGGATGTGCCCGGCCGCCCACGCGGCACGCCCCGACTCGGCGCGATTGCCGCCCTCAGGCCGAGGGTGGAGGATCGTCGTGCATTCCAGCACGCGCAGCGTCGGGTCGTCGAGATGTGCCGCGAGCCAATCGGTCTCGACCAGGAACTGCGGGTTGATCCAGGCCATGGCGCGCAGGGTAGCGCCGCGCGCGCAGAGGAGTCAAGGACGCTGACGCGTGCTGCTGGCTTTCGCAGGGGCCCCGTCCGGCTGTCCACGACTCGACACACTTGAAGCTTCGGGCCGGGTAGGGTAGAGATTGACGCATGTCGCCGTCTGAGTACGAGCAGCTTGTCCTGTTCCTCGGCGAGCGTTTCGAGACCATCGATCGGCGCTCTGAGACCATCGATCGGCGCTTCGACACCATCGATCGGCGCTTCGACACCATCGATCAACGCTTCGAGATCGTCGGTCAGCGCTTCGAGACCATCGATCGGCACTTCGACACCATCGACCGCCGATTCGATGAACTTCGCGCAGAGCTCCTCGGTCACTTCGACGAGATCTATCGGCGCCTGGAACGCCTCGAGCAGGAGTACCACGCCATCACCCAGGCGCTTCGGCGTATCGAGGCCATGCTGGCCGACGAGCGGGTTCGGCGCGATATTCTCGAGCGCGACCTCGCCACGCTCAGAGAGAACGTTGCCGTGCTCAACGCCAGGATCGAAGACATCGAGCGACGCCTCCGGTCCGGGTCCTAGCGTCGATGGTCGGCGCGTGATGCTGGAAGTCGCCAAGCCCCGAAGCCGCACCCTGCCGGACCTGCTGGACGAGATCGCCGCGCGCGACCCGGCACGCGAGTTCATCGTCGGCGGGACGGAGCGTCTGAGCTACGACGAGACGCGCGCCCGCGCCCGACAAGTCGCGAAGGGGCTGCTCAAGCTCGGCGTGAAGCGTGGCGACAAGGTCGCACTCCTGATGCCGAACCGCGCGGAGTGGCTGCTGGTCGACTTCGCGGTGACACTGCTGGGCGCCACGCTCGTGCCGATCAGCACGTGGTCCCGGGCCCGTGAGCTCGCATACATGCTCGATCATTCGGACGCCACGACGCTGATCACGGTCGAGCGCTTCGCCGGCCAGGACTATCTGGGCATGCTGGCCGACCTGGGCGGCCCGGGGTCCGAGCGCCTGCCGAACCTCCGCCAGGTGGTCGTCGTTGGGTGCGCGGACGCACCCGTGAGGTGCGCGGACGCACCCGTGAGGTGCGCGGACGCACCCGTGACGTTCGACGAGCTCTTGAACTCGGGCTCGACCGTCGGGGACGCCGAGATCGACGCCGCGCAGCGCACTGTCGGGCCCGACGACGTCGCGTACATCCTCTACACGTCAGGCACGACGTCGACGCCGAAGGGCGTTCAGCTCAGGCACGGCGGCCTCGTTGAGAACATGTGGAACATCGGCGAGCGCCAGCACCTCACACCGGCTGACCGGATGTGGATGGGCATCTCTCTGTTCTGGAGCTTCGGCGGCGCCAACGCGCTCCTGGCCGTGATGACTCACGGCGGATCGATCGTGCTACAGGAGTCCTTCGACGCCGCGGCCGCGTTGGAGTTGATCGAGCGCGAGCGCTGCACGGTCTACTACGGCACACCCAACATCGCGCTGGCCCTCACCGAGCATCCCGACCGCCCGCGGCGCGACCTCTCCTCGCTGCGCACCGGCGCCGCCATCGGGCCGCCGTCCGCCATGCAGATGGTGATGGACCTCGGGGCCCGCGAGATCTGCAACGTCTATGGCCTGACCGAGTGCTACGGCAATTGCGCCGTCACCGACGCCCACGATCCCACAGACAAACGCCTCGCGACCGTCGGCACGCCGCTCCCGGGCATGGAGATCCGCATCGTCGATCGCCAGACGCGGCGCCCGTCGCCGCCGGGCGAGGTCGGCGAGATCCTCGTCCGTGGCCATCTGACGCCCGGCTACTACAAGGACACCGAGCGAAACGCAGCCGTCTTTGACGCCGACGGTTTCCTCGTGACCGGCGACCTCGGCCTCATCGGCGACGACGGCTACCTTCGATTCCGCGGCCGCATCAAGGAAATGGTCAAGAGCGGTGGGATCAACGTGGCGCCGCTCGAGGTCGAGGAGGTCCTGCTCGGCCATCCCGCCGTCGAGCAGGCGTACGTGGTCGGCCTGCCCGATCCGCGCCGAGAGGAGATCCTCGCCGCCGTGGTCGTCCTCCGCGAGGGCCACGACGCCGAGCCCGAGGCGCTGCAGACCTTCTGTAAAGTGGCGCTCGCAGCGTACAAGGTGCCACAGGAGTTCTGCCGGCTGCGGCGGGACGAGCTTCCAGTGACCGACACCGGCAAGGTGCAGAAGCTCCGGCTGGCCGAGATACTCGCCGCAAAGCGCGGCGGCTAGGTGCCCTGGCCCAGGTCGAGCCCTACGAGCTTCCCGATCGCCGCCAGGTCGCATGCGCTGCCGACCACGTCGGCCAGGCGGTCGTAGCGCGCGGCGGCGCTCGACGGCGCTCCCCAGCGCGGGTCCGCCGGCACGCCCCTGCGCGCGGCCAGGTACAGGAGGAGCGCACGCCGGAGGGCGTCGTTGGCGAAGAGACCGTGCAGGTACGTGCCCACGACGTTTCCCGCGTCGTTCAGTGCGCCATCGCGCTCGTCGACCGGGCGATCGCGATGCGCCACGACAAGGAACGGCCGACGCGCCGCCCTGACCTCCGTCCGTCCGATGTGGATCTCGTACGCCTCGATGTCCGCGCCGGCCGCCAGCGCGAACGGCCCCGCGTCGGCGCCCACGCGTCCGCGCACGCGCACGGTCGTCTTGTCGCGCTCCAGCGAGGTGACCACCGGCAAGAGCCCGAGCCCCGCCGTCGTGGCCGCGGAAGACTCGACGCCGTCAGGGTCGTGGACGGCCAGGCCGAGCATCTGATAGCCACCACAGATCCCGACGACCGGCCGGCCGGCCGACGCGGCCGCGGTGACTGCATCGGCCAGCCCGGCGTCGCGAAGCCAGGCGAGGTCCTCAGCAGTGTTCTTGCTCCCGGGCAGAACGATCAGGTCGGCGTTCTCGACCTCCGCCGGGCGGCGCACGAACCTCACGCGCACGCCGGGCTCACGCGCCAGCGGCTCGAGGTCGTCGAAGTTGGCGATCCGTGGCAACCACGCCACCGCCACCTCCAGCAGGGCGGGGCCGTTCGCGCGCTCGAGGTCCTCGAGGTTCAGCGAGTCCTCGGCCGGCACGAGCGACTCGGCGATGAAGGGGACGACGCCGAGCACCGGCACCCCGGTCCGGGCGGTCAGCTCGTCGAACCCGGGCGTCAGGAGCGCGGCGTCCCCGCGGAACTTGTTGACGACGAAGCCGGCGATCCGCGCGCGGTCCTCTGCCGGCAGCAGCGCCAGCGTGCCGACGAAGGCCGCGAAGACGCCGCCGCGATCGATATCACCGACGAGGAGCACGGGCGCGTCGGCCAGACGCGCGATCCGCATGTTGACGATCTCGCCCTCGCGCAGGTTGATCTCGGCCGGACTCCCGGCTCCCTCGACGATCACGACGTCGTGTGTGCGGCGCAGCCGCTCGAGGCTCTCACGCACGAGGTCGAGCAGCCCGGGCCTCATCCGCGCGTACTCGCGGAACGTCGTGCTGGCCACGGGCCGTCCCCGCACCACGACCTGCGACCGGTTGTCCGCCTCGGGCTTCAACAAGATAGGGTTCATGTCGACGGTCGGCTCGACGCCCGCCGCCTCCGCCTGCGCCGCCTGCGCCCGGCCGATCTCGCCGCCGTCGACCGTGACCGACGAGTTCAACGCCATGTTCTGCGACTTGAATGGCGCCACGCGATACCCGGCGCGCGCGAAGAGACGGCAGAAGGCCGTGGCGAGGACTGACTTGCCGACTGCCGAGCTGGTGCCCTGGATCATGAGACACGGCGCCAGCCCGCTCATGCCGTCCCTCCCACGATCAGTGGATCGGCCGCGGCGAGGTCTCGTTCGATGGCGTCGACCACACCGCTGAAGAGGGGCAGGTTCATGTCGGCCTCCAGGACGTTGCCGAAGAGCAGCACGATGGCCCGCCGATCCGGCAACGCCCAGAACCACGTGCTGAAGATACCGTACCATCCGAACCCGCCGACCGGGAGAGGGCTCCGGCCGGGGGCGTCGGGTGTCGCGAGGCCGAGGCCCAGCCCGTATTTCAAGCCGAGCGCGGTCAACGATCCGATCTGATTGCTCGTCATGTTCCGGACGCTCACTTGGCCGAGTATTGGTCGGCCGCCGTCGAGAAGGGCCTGGACGAACCGCGCGTAGTCCTGGACCGTCGTGAACAGGCCTCCCCCGCCGCTCGCGTACGCGGCCGTCGCGTGCTCATACGGCTCGGCCGGCGCCGCGCACGCACGGCCGTCCGCGCGTCGGTGCCGTCCGAAGATTCGGTGACGCGCCTCGGGCGGA
>WNEY01000156.1_pt1 | contig 36109 bp, 38 predicted proteins | sample 5400531 | NCBI WGS metagenome assembly WNEY01 (sample SAMN13153338, study PRJNA577476) | soil metagenome | isolation source: 200 cm saprolite under Douglas fir tree site 1 | place: USA:California | collected 2015-04-18 | reverse complement strand
GAGGGGCGCTTCAGGGCGCTCGACCGCAGGGCACGCGTCGCGAGATGGGTCGGGCGCCTCGCCGAAGCCGAGGGCTTCGAGCGGCAGGCGCTCGAGGCTGCGCGGGCTGCCGGGCGGAAGGACCACGAGGCGAGAGCCGCGCTCCAGCTGGCCGGGATCCACATCGGCCGGATGGAAGAGGACAAGGCAGAGCCGCTGATCGACCGAGCGGTCGCGCTGGCCGAGGAAAGCGGCAGCATCGTCGCGCGCGCGAGCGCCGCGCAGTCGAAGGGCACCCTGCTTCGCGTGCAAGGAGAGTACGAGGCGGCCGAGGGTTGGCTCACGAAGGCGCTCGACCTCTACCGTGAGGCGGCGTCCGTATCGGAGATCGCGTGGACATCCAGACAGCTGGCCCAGGTGGCGTGGCAGGCGGGCAACCCCGACAAGGCCGAGAAGCTCTTCCGCGAGTCGATCCGGCTGCTCGCCCCGATGCGGGAGCGCGGCACGCTGTGCGAGAGCCAGCGCCTGTTGGCACAGCTCTTCCTGGAGGAAGGCCGGATCGAGGAGGCGGAGAAGTACGCACTTGCTGCGCGCGAGACCGTCAGTGCGGAAGACGTGACCTCAAGGTCGACGACACGGGTTGCACTGGCGCAAGTGCGCGCGGTTCAGGGGCGCGACGAGGAAGCGGACGCGCTGTTCCGCGAGGCCGTGGAGATTCTCGGCAGCAGCGAGCACTGCCGCATCCTCCTCGACGTGCTGCCGCCTTACGCCGAGTTCCTGCGCGCCCGCGAGCGCGAAGCCGAGGCGGCCGAGCTCGAAGCGGGGCTCGCGGAGCGCGTGCCGACCGCGGCGTAGAGCTCCGCGCGGATCGCCTGGTTCGACGCTTCGTCCGGGGACTCCGTGATCACTGTCGCGGGCCGCTTGAACTTCCGCAGCGCCTTCCCCAGCGGCTCGACGCGCAGTGTTCCCTCGCCGTAGGGAAGATGCTTGGTCTCGTTTCGGTTCGCGTACGCAATGTCGGAGAAGTGGACGTGGAACGGTGCGCCCGGCTCAATCACGTTGTCCGCGCCTTCGAGAATCGCCGCGAATGCGGCCGTCTCCGTGAAGCCGCCGTCCGTGACGGCGTGCAGGTGCGCGAAGTCGAGGACGGGGCGGACCCAGCCGCAGCGCGCCGAGATCGCGAACACGTCTTCCGCAGTTCCGAGCTCGCGTACGCGACCCATGATCTCCACGCCGAAGGGGACGGCGCGGTCCTTCTTCTCCAGGCGCACGCGCAGCTCACCGAGCTGCTCGACGACCGAGTCGATCGCGTCGGCGCGCTCACGGCCGAGCAGGAAACCGGGGTGGAAGACGACGAGCTCGGCGCCGCACGCCTTCGCGATCCCCGCCGAGTGGTCGAGCATGCCCACCGCCATGTTCAGCTTCTTGCCGCGCTCCGCGTGTCCCATGAACCCGGCGATCGGCGCGTGGACGGAGAGCACGATGCCCGCGTCACGCGCGAGCTCGCCGAACCGCTCCGCCCACGGGTAGTCCATCCAGAACTTCCCTTCGAAGTCGATCTCGCAGGCGGTGTAACCGCGCTCCTGGAGGAGTGCGATCGCCTCTTCGGGGCTCCCTCGCGAAGGCACGCGCGCAGGGCCGAAATGGAGCTTGGCCACGGTCCTCACGCTAACGAATCGAGTGACGTCCGACCCCCTCCGTACCCTCGATGCATGGTCAAGAAGCCGTCACGGATCGATCTGCTCGAGCTCGACATCGATCTCCGGCTCACCGATCTCTGGCGCGAGGCCGGTGAGATCACGGAGTGGAATCTCGACGTCGTGGCGGCGTTCATGCGCGCCGCATACGGCAAGGGCTACTGCGACGCGCTCACCGAGGACGCGCCGGGATCGCTGTGCCACGATCACGGCTACCGGATTCCCGGCCGACGTCCGGCACCGGCGCGCGACTAAGCGTCTAGGCGCTCAGAGACGGGGGTAGACTGGACCTCGTGCCCGGCAAGCGCAGCCCAGTGCGGCTGATCGTCGCGCTCTCGGTCGCGGCCGTTCTCGCCGTCTTCCTGCTCTACACGTCGATCGCCGGCGGCGGCACCCCGTCGGTGCGGCCGAGCCAACTGGCCGGCCACAAGGGACGCGTCTCGCTCATGGGTCAGGTCGTCGGCGAGCCGGCCGGTGACGCGCACGGTGCGGGCCTGCGCTTCCGGCTCCGCGACGTCAAGGGTTCAGCCACGATCCCCGTCGTCTACACGGGCTCGGTGCCGGACCTCTTCCGCAAGGGCCGTGACGTGGTCGTCGACGGGCGGTTGCGCAACGGTGTCTTCATGGCCGTGCCAAACACGCTCGTGACGAAGTGCCCCTCGAAGTACACGCCAAAGCGGTAGGCCATGCCTGACCTCGGGCGCGCGGCGCTCGTCACGTCCTTCTTGCTGCTCGTCTACGCGCTCGTCGCCGGCTCGTACGCAGCCTGGAAGGGACGGCGGCGTCTGGCCGAGTCCGCGCAGAACGCGCTGATCGCGTCGTTCGGCGCCACGGCCGTCGCTGCGGCGGTGCTGCTCGGCGCCCTTGCGCGACATGACTTCTCTTTCCAGTACGTCGCCGACCACACGAGCCGCGAGCTGCCGCTGGGCTACACGCTCACCGCGTTCTGGGGCGGCCAGGAAGGGTCGCTCCTGCTGTGGCTGCTCGTGCTGTGCGGCTATTCGGTCGCTGCGGTGTTGACGGCCCGACGTGCGGGTCGAGACATCCTCGCCTGGGTCGTCCCGACACTCGGCCTCGTCGGGACGTTCTTCGCGGTGCTGCTCGTCTTCGTCGCAAGCCCGTTTGCGACGCAGGCCGCGACGGCGGACGGCGCCGGCCTCAACCCGAGCCTGCAGAACCCCTACATGGCCGTCCACCCGCCGATGCTCTACCTCGGTTACGTCGGGCTGACGATTCCGTTCGCGTTCGCGATGGGAGCGCTGCTCGCACGCCGCACCGACGAGCGCTGGATTGTCGCGACACGGCGGTGGACGCTCGCCGCCTGGGCGTTCCTCGGCTTCGGCCAGCTGCTCGGCGCGCACTGGGCGTACGTCGAGATCGGTTGGGGGGGCTATTACGCATGGGATCCCGTCGAGAACGCGGCGCTGATGCCGTGGCTGGCGGCGACCGCGTTCCTCCACTCGGTGATGATCCAGGAGAAGCGCGGCATGTTGAAGGTCTGGAACGTGCTGCTCGTCGTGCTCGCGTTCTGCCTGTCGCTGTTCGGGACCTTCCTGACGCGCAGCGGGATCATCCAGTCGATCCACTCGTTCACGCAGAGCTCGATCGGACCCTGGTTCCTCGGCTTCATCTGCGTGATCACCGCAGGCTCGCTCGCGCTCGTGTTCGCGCGCCTCCCGCTGCTGCGTGCAAAGACGCGGCTCGAATCGCTCGTGTCGCGGGAGGCGACATTCCTCTACAACAACCTGCTGCTCGTCGCGCTCTCGCTGACGATCCTCTGGGGCGTCGTGTATCCGATTCTGTCGGAAGCGGTGACCGGCGAAGCGGCGAGCGTCAGCAAGCCGTACTACAACTTCTTCCTGCACAGCTTCGGCCTGCCGCTGCTCCTCCTGATGGGGATCGGCCCGCTCGTCGCCTGGCGGCGCGCGTCACTGCGCGCCCTCGGGCGGACGTTCCTCTGGCCTCTGACGGCGGCGATCGCCGCCGGCGTCGCGCTGCTCGCGGCCGGTGCGGGATCGTCGCGCGTCGGCGTGATCGCCTACACGTTCTCCGTCTTCGTCCTCGCCTCGATCGTGCTCGAGTTTGCGCGCGGGACGAGCGCGCGCAAGGCGCTCGGCGGCGTGGGCTGGGCCGGAGCGTTCTCGTCGCTCATCGCACGCAACCGACGCCGCTACGGCGGCTACGTCGTTCACGCAGCGATCGTGCTGCTGGCGATCGGGGTCGCCGGCTCGAGTGCGTACGAGACCGTGCGTGAGGCCCGACTCCAGAAGGGCGAGTCGATGTCGGTCGCCGGCGACCGGCTCGTCTTCCGCGGCTACGAGACGGCGCTCGAGTCGAATCACCGCGCGATCCGGGCGCTCGTCGACGTCTACCGGGGCGGCGAGTACCTCGGCCGTTACAAGCCCGGGAAGAACCAGTACTTCGCGGAGGACCAGGTGTCCAACGAGGTCTCGATCCGCCATGACTGGCTTACCGGCGGCGACCTCTTCCTGATCGCGGACCAGGTGAACAGCGACGGCAGCATCGACCTCAAGGCGTTGCAGAAGCCGCTCGTGAACCTGATCTGGCTCGCAGGTTTCGTCTTCCTGGGCGGATCGTTGATCGCGCTCTGGCCCGACGCTCGCGAGGAGCGGCGTCTCGCGGAGCGTTATGCCGGCGCCACGGTGCGGATATGAGCGTCGCTCTCGTCGTCGGCGCTGTGCTCGCAGTCGCATGCGTCCTTCTCGTTGCGCTGCCGTTCCTTCGCGAGCCTCGGACGCGTGACGACCGGCTCGGACGACCCGATGAGCTGGAGCAGCGCCGGCTCGCGCTCGCCGAGGAGCGTGACCGGGCGCTGGCCGCGCTGAAGGAGCTCGAATTCGACCACCGCACCGGCAAGGTCTCCGACGAGGATTACCGCGAGCTCGTGGGTCCGCTGCGACACCGCGCCGCGGAGGCGTTGCGCGCGCTGGACCTTCGGGCGGCGGCGCAGCCGGCGGCGGAGCCGGCGGCGGACGAAGTGCATGGCTAGTTGCGCGAACTGCGGCGGGAAGCTGCCGAAGGACAGCCGCTACTGCCCGCAATGCGGACATGCGTCTTCCGCCGGAGCGACGAAGGAGATGGAGCTGCCTCCGGAAGAGACGGGCCGCGTCCCAGTGGAGTACGCGCGCGCCGAGCCGCGCTACTACGGCGTCACCCCCACCACGCTCGTGCTCGTGCTGGCGGGCGTGGCGCTGACGCTCGCGGTCGTGCTGCTCGCGACCGGCCGCTGGCCGTTCGGGTTGATTTTCCTCGGCGTGAGCGTGCTGCTGCTCGTCGTCCACGTCGAGGCGGCCCGCCGAAAGCCGGACGCGACGGTGGCGCGCTCGACCGAGGCGCTCGACGCCTTTCGCGCGCGCGCCGGCGTCGCAGCCCACTCGCTGGCAACACGCGGTCGCACTGCGCGCCGGAAGCTGGCGTGGCGCCGCGAGCTGCAGAAGCTGGGCCTGCTTCGGACCCAGCTCCTGTTCGAGCTGGGAGATGCGGTGTACCGTGGGGACGACCAGGCGATCGAAACGGCCCGCGAGCAGGTAAAAGAGCTGGACGAGCTCGCGGCCCAGAGGGAGGCCGAGATGGAGGCAGTCGTCGCTCAAGCGCAGGAACGGCTCCAGCGGCGCAGACTCGAGCTTCAGCCCACGGAGATGGTGGAGTTGCCTGAGGAGCCCGCTCAGCCCGGCGAGGGCGACCCTATGGGGCCGGCCGTGATCCCGGAGCCCTACCCTCCGCCGGACGAGGGCAACCCCCCGCAGCCGGCGATCATCCCGGAGCCGAGTCCCGCCATCATTCCCGAGCCTGGGCCCCAGGGCCCGGAGGGAGCAGTCCGCTAGGCCTCGGGCCGGCAGGGACGTCCGAAGCCCTGCCGAACCTTCCGCCCATGGGTCGCAGACTGGCCGTCCTCCTCGTTGCCGGGCTCGTCCTGGCCGCGCCGGCCTCCGGCGACAACAGCGGCAAGATCGGCGAGGTGCAGGCGCGCATCGCCGCGGCCCGCGCGAAGGAAGCGCGGCTGACCGCACAGATCTCCGACGTCACCGCGCAGATCCGCTCCCTCGAGCGCAAGGTCGGCGACGTCTCGCAGAAGCTGTCCGTGTTGGAACGCGACCTCGCGCTCCACCAGCGGCGGCTCGACCGGCTGAACGAGCTCTTCCGTTTCGAGACCAAGCGTCTGAATTACCTCCGCCGGCAGTACGCGCTTGTCCTTCGTCAGCTGAACCTGCGCATGATCGACATCTACGAGACGCGCGACCCGACGCTCGTCGACGTCATCCTCGAATCGAAATCGTTGCAGGACGCGCTCGACCAGATCCACTATCTGGAGGCGATCGCGCGCCAAGACAAGCGCATCGCGGCAGCGGTCGCGGATGCACGCGACGTGGTTCACGTCGCGCGGGAGCGGACGAAGAAAGTGCGCGGGCGCGTACACGCAGAGACGCAGGTCGTGGCGGTGCGGACACAACAGCAGCGGGACGTCCGCAACCGGCTACTCGCGAATCAGAGCTCGCTCTCGAACACGCGCGGCCGGAAGAAGCACCAGCTCGCCTCCACGCGCCAGGAGGAGCAAAGGTTCATCGCAGAGGCGAACGCGCTGGCGGCGGAGGACGCGCGCATCCGCGGCCAGCTGGCCGCGGCGCAGGGAGCGGGCGACACCACCCCTTCCTCACAGGGGCTGATCTGGCCCGTGAACGGTCCGGTGACCAGCCCCTTCGGCTACCGCTGGGGGCGCTTGCACGCCGGGATCGACATCGGCGTCCCGTACGGGACGCCGATCCACGCGGCGGCGTCGGGCACGGTCGTCCTCGCCGGCTGGACGGGGGGTTATGGGAACTACACCTGCATCGACCACGGCGGCGGGTTGGCGACGTGCTATGCGCACCAGTCCTCCATCGCAGTCTCGAGCGGGGTGCAGGTCTCCCAGGGCCAGGTGATCGGCTACGTCGGAAACACCGGCCACAGCTTCGGCGCCCACCTCCACTTCGAGGTGCGGATCAACGGGGTACCCGTCGATCCGCTTGGTTACCTCTGATCGGTGCTAGCTGGGCAGGGACGAACGAACGAGCTCAGCCGCGAGTTCTCCAACAGTCGCCCGCCGTCCGCTCAGCATCGTCGCCGAAAACAGGCCCGCACGCACCTGTCTGTGGACGAAAAGTCACACTCCCTTGACGAAGCCGACGTCCTCTTCGGCCACTGCCGGGGACAGTCCACAGACGTTCGATGGAGCGGCGTCTCCGCGCGACAAGGGCATAAGGACGCCGCTGGCGGGCGCAGTGTAGCGCCGTTCCCTGCTGGCCCGTAACCAGATTCCCGCGCGAGGCGTTCACTAGTTGTAATTCGTACGCGGCGGGAGTCGGGGACAGGGTCGCGCTGCGTACGGACAGGTCGTCTCCCGACGACGCCGGCCGCCCCCCGGGGCGGCCGGTTGTTTCAGGGCGCAAGCCCTGGGAATCCTGGTCACCGCTCTTTGTTCACCTAGCTGAAGGAGGGCCTTATGGCACTTGTCTTGTTGGTACTTCTGTTGATCCTCATCCTCGGCGGCGTGGGTATCGCCGCCGCGAAGCTGCTGCTCTGGATCGCGTTGATTCTCCTCGCGCTCTGGATCTTCGGGTTCTTCGTGCGGGGGGCCGAGGGGGCACGCTGGTACAGGTGGTAGTGGGTTGGGGGAGCCTCCCGGTTCCCCCAGACCCCCTCCACTGATCCGCTTCGCGGACGAGCGCTACGCGCTTCCCTTCAACCGGTCAGGCCGAAGGTCTGGACGAGCAGGAAGACATTCAGCCCTGAGATGAGCGCCGCGACGACGGCCGCCGCAGCGACGGTCACGCGGCGGTTGACCAAGGGCCCCATCAGGTCGCGGCGACTCGTGAAAACCACGAGCGGGATCAGCGCGAACGGGATCCCGAACGAGAGCACTACCTGGCTGAACACCAGCGTCCGCGAGATGTCGCCGCCACCCTGGATGGCGATCACGATGAAGGCGGGCAGCATCGTGACGAAGCGGCGCACGAACAACGGAATGCGCCGCTGGATGAACCCCTGCATCACGACCTGGCCGGACATCGTTCCCACCGTCGAGCTGGAGAGACCAGAAGCCGTCAGCGCCAGCGCGAAGAGCACGCTCGAGGCGCCGCCGAGGATGGGGACGAGGGTGCGGTGCGCGCCCTCGAGCGAGTCCACATTCGTCAGTCCGCTGCCGAAGAAGACGGTGGCGGCGACCACGAGCATGGACATGTTGATCAGCCCCGCGATCGCCATGGCGATGAGGACGTCGATTCGCGTGTACTTGTAGAGCGCCTTCGCCTCCTCGTCGTTGCGCGGGACGATGCGGCGCTGCGTCAGGGCGGAGTGCAGGTAGATGACGTGCGGCATCACGGTCGCGCCGAGGATGCCGACCGCGAGCAGCACGGACTCGTTGCCGGCGAAATCCGGTACCACAGCGTGCTTCGCGACCGTGACGAGAGGAGGATGCGCGAACCAGAGCTCGCCGAGGTAGCAGGCCCCGATCACGGCCACGAATGCCACGATCACGGCCTCGAGCGGGCGGAAGCCGTAGCGCTGCAGTCCGAGGATCAAGAAAGTGATCACCCCGGTAATCACCGCCGCCGGGAAGAGCGCGATCCCGAGCAGGAGCTTGATTCCGAGCGCGGCTCCCAGGAACTCGGCCAGATCGGTCGCCATGGCGATCACCTCGGCCTGGATCCAGAGTCCGATCGACGTCCGTCGCGAGAAGCGCTCGCGGCAGACCTCCGGGAGGTTTTGCCCCGTTGCGATACCGAGCTTCGCCGACAGCGTCTGGATCAGCATCGCCATCAAGTTCGAGGCCACGATCACCCAGACGAGCGTGAACCCGAACTTCGAGCCCCCGGCGATGTTCGTCGCGAAGTTGCCGGGATCCATGTAGGCGATGGACGCGATAAACGCCGGGCCCAGGAAGGGCAGGAGGCGCCATCGCGAATCGCCGCGCAGGACGAGCTCGCCTGCCCCGGGCAGGACCGGAGCCTCTTCCACGCGGGTCGCCATCATCCCGCCGGAAGTTTAGCCGTGTCTAACTCTGAGGCGTCGCTCGCGGCGCCGGTGGAAGAGGCCAGGCCGGCTCAGCCGGCCTCGGAGCGGAGGACGTGAAGGTCGGGGAGGTTGCGGTACCGCTCCTGGAGGTCGAAGCCGTAGCCGACGAAGAGCTCGTCCGGCACGGTGAAGCCGACGTAACGGACGGGAAGGTCCTCGACCAGCCGGCGGTACGGCCGGTCGAGCAGCGTCGCGGCGGCGAGCGAGGCCGGGTCGCGCAGGGCAAGCGTCTTGCAGAGGTAGTTGAGCGTCAGGCCGGTGTCGACGACGTCCTCGACGACTAAGACGTGGCGGCCGGCGATCTCGGCGTCGAGGTCCTTGAGCAGCCTGATGCGGGCGTGCCCGCCGGTGTCCGCGCCCGCGGCATAGCTCGCCAGCTCCACGAAGTCGATCCCGTGCGGGATGTCGAGCGCGCGCGAGAGGTCGGCCAGGAAAACGAGGCTCGCCTTCAGCGGCGCTACGAGCAGCGGCTCCCGGCCATCATAGTCGCGCGAGATCTCGCGGCCGAGCTCGTCCACGCGCGTCCGCAGCTCCTCGCGCGTGAGGTAGACCTCCCCCAGACGAGTGCCCGAGGCTACGACGCGAGCTCGAGCCGGTATCGCTCCGCCAGGCGCTCGATGTCGCGCTTGTAGAAGAGCTTGACGCGGACGTCGGGATAACGCTCGCGCAGCTTTCGCAGCTTGCGGTTCTTGCGCGTGACGAGGGACTGCTTCATCACCGTGACCTCGACGTAGAGGTCCTGTTCGGGGAGGTAGAAATCCGGCTTGAAGGCCTCGACGACGCGGCCGTCCTCATCCTCCTCGAGGACGAACGTCCTGGGCTCGTACTCCCAGGGCACACCGTAGTAGTCCAGGACCTTGGCGCACTCGAGCTCTGCCTTGTTGGCGAAGCGCGGTGGTTCCTGGCCTCGATATGCCTGGAAATCCGGGGTTTCCAGTATCACCTGCACTCAGGGTAGCAACCGGTCCGGATGCCCCTAGACTTCGCGCATGGCGACACGTGACGGCACGTTCACGATCGTCCAGATCTCGGACCTGCACTGCGGAACGCAGTTCTTCCTCCCGAACCTCCTCGAGCGGGCGATCACGGAGGTCAACGACATCGCGCCCGACATCGTCGTCTGCTCCGGAGACCTGACCACGTTCGGCTTCAAGGAGGAATACGCGCTCGCGAAGGACTACCTCGACCGGATCGACTGCAAGGCGGTTGTTGTCATTCCGGGCAACCACGACTCCCGGAACGTCGGCTATGTCCACTTCGAGCAGCTCTTCGGCGACCGCAACTCGGTAACGCGCGTCGGCGGCGTGACGGTCGTCGCCGTCGACTCCACCGAGCCCGACCTCGACCACGGCCAGATCGGACGCGGGCGCTACGCCTGGATCGAGGAGTGCTTCGCCCCGCCGGCCGATCTGCGCATCTTCGTCTGCCACCACCACCTTCTGCCCGTCCCCGGCACGGGCCGCGAGCGGAACATCATCTACGACGCGGGCGACGCGATCGAGTGTCTCCAGCGCTCGGGAGTGAACCTCGTCCTCACCGGGCACAAACACGTTCCGTACGCCTGGCGGCTGGAGGATCTCTTCATCGTCAACGCCGGCACGGTGTCGTCGCTGCGCCTGCGAGGCAACACACGACCCTGTTACAACGTGATCGAATTCTCCGGGACGCACGTCGACGTGTGGCGCAGGTACCCCTTCCACGGCCAGGAGAAGATCATCCAGTTCGCGACCGACACGCTCGAGTTCGAGAAGTACACGGCGCGGATCGAGGGGGAGGTGACCTCGAGGCGATGACCCGCGCCGTCGTGGTCGTCGACGGGGAGCACTACGCACCGGTCGTCCGTGACGCGATCGCGGGGCTGCCGTACGAGGTGGTCGGCGCCTGGCTCGCGGGCGGCACAGAGAAGTTGCGCGGCGGCGAGCAGTACGGCGTGCCGCTGCTCGCCGAGCTCGAGGACGGCTTCGCAGAGGCCCAAGTCGTGATCGACCTGTCGGACGAGCCAGTGCTCGGCCCGCGCGAGCGCTTTCTGTTGGCGAGCCGGGCGCTCGCGGCCGGGCTTCGTTACGAGGGCGCCGACTTTCACTTCGAGCCGCCGCAGTACGCCCCGTTTCCGTTGCCGTCGCTCGGGGTGATCGGGACGGGCAAGCGCGTTGGGAAGACCGCAGTCACAGGACACGTCGCGAGGCTGCTCGCGCGCGATCGCGAGGTCGTGGTCGTCGCGATGGGTCGTGGTGGTCCGGCTCAGCCGGTGCCGTCCGACGTGCGACCGACCCTCGAATCGCTTCTGCTGCTCTCGCGCGCCGGAGAGCACGCTGCGTCGGACTACCTCGAGACCGCGATGTTGACGGGCGTCGTGACGATCGGCTGCCGCCGCGCCGGCGGCGGTTTCGCGGGAGCGGTGACCACCTCCAACGTGTTGGAGGGCGCCGCGCTCGCCGCCGAGCGCGAACCGGACATCGTCGTCTTCGACGGCAGCGGCGCGGCGATTCCCCCGATCGACGTGGACGCACGAATCCTCGTCGCGGGCGGCGGTCACGACCCGACGGCGTACCTAAATGCCTACCGCGTACTCGTCTCCGATCTGATCGTGCTGATCGGCGGAGATGACGTAGAGCAGGTGCGCGCGTTGAAAGACGTCCCTGTCGTGCGAGCAGATCTGCGGCTGCGCCCGGTCGCTGCGCTTGGGGGTCGACGGGTCGCTGTCTTCACGACCGGCCCGGCGCCGACCGACCACCTCGACGCGGACGTCGTCTCCGTCTCTCGCAACCTCGCCGACCGTGCGAGGCTGCGCGAGGACCTCGCCCGAACGGATGCGGACGTCTACCTCGTCGAGATCAAGGCCGCGGCCATCGACGTCGTGGCCGAAGCGGCGCAGGAGCGGGGAGTGGAGGTCGTGTTCGCGGAGAACGAGGTTGTCCCGCTGCGGGGTGAGCCGAGCTTCGACGAGGCGATCCTGCAGCTCGTTCCGACCGGAGCGCGAGCATGAGCGCTCGCCCGCGGTCATGAGCCATCCCCGCCACTTGGAACCACTGCCGCTCGGCACGCCCGACCAGCCCTACTCGAAGGGCCTGATGGCTCGCGCGCTCGTCGCGGTGGGCGTGCCGCTCGGGCGTGCCTACGAGCTCGCGAAACGGATCGACCAGGATCTCCTCGACAGGGGCGAGCAGAGGGTCGAGCTCGACCGTGTGGAGGAGCTCGCCGTCGAAGTGCTGGGCGAGACGGAAGGCTCGGAGACCGGACGCCGCCTGCGCCGCTTTCGAGAGCTCCAGGAGCTCGACCTGCCGATCATCGTGCTCGTCGGCGGGGCGACCGGGACGGGCAAGTCGACGGTGGCAACCGAGGCCGCGCATAGGCTCGGCATTACGCGCGTCACGTCCACGGATTTCGTGCGGCAGACGATGCGCGCGTTCTTCTCGCACGAGTTCATGCCGTCGATCCACTACTCCAGCTTCGAGGCGGCGGCGGGGCTTCGCGAGCCGGAGCAAGCGGAGGATCCCGTGATCGCGGGCTTCCTCGAGCAGACGCGCAACGTCCTCGTCGGCGTGCGCGCGTCGATCGAGCGGGCGCTCGAGGAGGGCTGGTCGACGGTGCTGGAAGGTGTCCATCTCGTTCCCGGGATGCTGCCGCCGATTGAAGGGGCGCTTGTGGTTCAGTGCGTCCTCGCGATCGAGCACGAGGAGGAGCACAGCGCGCACTTCATGATTCGCGAGGCTGGGTCGCAGGGCGTGCGGCCGCATGACAAGTACATCGATCGGCTCGACGACATCCGTCACATCCAGGATCACATCGTCGGTCGCGCGGAACGGCACCGCGTGCCGGTGATCCCCAACGGCGACATCCGCGAGGCGATCGACACGCTCATGGAGCTGGTCCTCGCGAGCGCAGAACAGGTACAACGGGTCTGATGGCAGAGACACGGGTCTGATGGCAGAGACGGTCGAAGAGGCGGTGGCGGCCGTGGAGCAGACGGGGCGGCCGGCTCTCTGCGTCTGCGAGCAGTACGTCCGCGTGACCGAGGGAGCCGGCCTGACTGCGGCGCGCTGGCTCGGCCGGGCCGATCAGGAGGCTGCGGAACGGGATGCGGCGGAAGCGATGCGGGCCGTCTTGGACGATTTTCCGATTCAGGGCCGGGTCGTAATCGGATCCGCTGACGAGGATTCCCCTCTGCACGTGGGCGAGGACATCGGCGCGGGCGGGGAGGCGGTCGATCTCGCGCTCGATCCGCTCGAGGGGCGCGGAGTCGTCGCTCGCGGCGGGAACGGGGCGATGGCGATGATCGCCGTCGGCGAGCGCGGCTCCCTCCTGAACCTGCCGGACATGTACATGCGCAAGATGGCCGTCGGTCCGCGCGCGCGCGGCTCGATCGACCTCCTCAAGCCGATCGGGGAGAACGTGCAGGCGATCGCCGATGCGTTCGGGCGGCGGCCGAACGACATCACGGCGATCGTGCTCGACCGGCCCCGCCACCACGACCTGATCGAGGACATCCGGGCCTCGGGCGCGCGCATCAAGCTGATCCAGGACGGGACGGTCACGGCATCGATCTCCGCCGCGATCCGCGGAACGAACGACCACCTCGCGGTCGGGATCGGGGGCACGCGCCAGGCGGTCATGTCGGCCGCCGCCCTGCGGTGTCTCGGCGGCGAGCTCCAGGCGCAGCTCTGGCCGACGTCCCGGCGGGAGATCGAGCAGGCGCGTGAGGCCGGGATCGAGGATGCGACGCGCGTCTTCACGACCGAGGAGCTCGCGCCCGGCGAGGTGATCGTCGCGGCGACGGGCGTCTCCAACGGAGACCTGCTCCGCGGCGTCCGCTTCCACGCGGATTCGGCGCGCACCCATTCCCTGGTGATGTGCACGCGTTGCAACTGGGTGCGCTTCACCGACGGCATCCACTTCTTCGCGCGCGAGCGCCGCGAGGAGGTCCGGCTGCTCGGCTACTAGGGGCGGTCGCTAAACTCGACGCAAGATGCCAACCAAAGACGAAGTCTTCGAAGCCCTGCGTCAGGTGGAGGATCCCGAGCTCGGGATGGACATCGTCGAGCTCGGCCTGCTCTACGACGTCGAGGTGCAGGGGCAGCGGGTGAAGATCACGCACAGCCTCACCTCGATGGGCTGTCCGGCAGGGCCGATGATCCAGGAGGACATCAACCGGGTCGCGCGCGAGGTTCCCGGCGTCGAGGACGTGGACATCGAGCTCACGTGGAATCCGCCCTGGACGCCCGAGCTCATGTCCGACGACGCGAAGTTCATCTTGGGGATCGGATAGGCCGAAGCAGACCCGCGCACTCGTCGAGCGGTCTCGCGGCGACGCGGCGGCGGCTGCCAGTCCAGTACGCGAGGACCGGTCGCGGCGCCTAAGCGAGTGGATCTGTCGGTTGGGAGGGGGTCGGCCTCGTCGGACGGTCCGCAGCGGACCTGATCGCGCGCCACTCTGTCCATTGCCCCAAGGCCGTCGCGTAGAGCCCGGCCCAGACCAGCGGCGTGAGCAGGAGATAACCCGGAACCCAGCGGGGGCACCCACGGGCAATGCGTGTCAACGAGGCCCACCAGCGGCGGCGTGGGTATACGAGGAACATCCGCCGTGCCGCTGCCAGTGGCGGCTCCTCATGCGGAGCGAGACGAGGCCTCCACATCCCAGGCGCCGGCTCGGCAAACATGCGCGCCAGGCTGCGGCCGTGCTCGTACTGGTGCCGCAGGTAAGGCCCGAGTCGCGTGAGGTTCTGGTGCGCGATTCGCACGTCCGCGTCGAAGCCCACCGTGACCCCCGCCCTCCGAAGCCGCGCGCCGAATAGCGTGTCGGACCCGGCCAGGAAATGCTCGGCGTAGAGGCCGACGCACTCGAATACCGCCCGCTCGCAAGAGATCACGTGCGGAATCTCCTGCTCTGCGAGAATCCTCGCCGAGGGGATCTGGGCCGAGTACTCGAGGTAGTAGTCCGCGCTCCCTACGGGGTGGAAGGGCGTCCCGTTCGTAACGGCGCCCCCGACCACCTCGAAGCCTTGCTGGTGCTTGGCGACGCGTAGCCGAAGCCAATCCGGGCGGGCCACGCAGTCGTCGGCCAGCAAAGCGATGTACTGGCCGCGCGCCGCGCGCACCCCGGTGTTCCAGGCCGCGCCCGGGTAGAGACGTTGGGCGGATCGAACGACCCGCACCTCTGGATACGTGGCTGCCACATAGTCCGCACAGCCGTCGCTTCCGGAATCCACGACGATGACCTCGTAGGACTCTTTGAAGTCCTGCGACCGGAGCGAGTCGAGCGCAAAGTGGATCCGCTCCCGGGAGTTGTAGACCGCGACCACGACGGAGGCCAGAGGGCGGACCTCCGCGCTGCCCTCGTCGGCGTCTCGGCGTTCCGCGTTCACGTAGGCTGGCGGCCCGGCTTTACCGGGGGACCTCTGCGGCATCGCCGCCGCGACCCCTGAATTCGCTCCGCGAATCGTGGCTAAGCGCCCGAGATAAAAAACGCTTCTCGGTTCCACTTTCCACTAGCTGCGCTCCATGCTCGTCACCGTGCGGATCACGCGGAATGGACAGTGGACATCGCATCGCGTCCCCGAACGAGAGACTGGTGGCTGAGCCGGTAGCGGCGGGGCGTCACTCCGAATCTAGCGTTGAAGAGGCGGTAGAAGTGGCTCAGGTTGGCCACGCCGCACTCGCGGGCGATCTGAACGATCGGCTGGTCGGTCATTCGAAGGTCGGACGCGGCGCGGCTGAGGCGGATCTCGTTGACGAGGTCAGTTGCAGTGCGGCCGGTCGAGCTTCGGATGACGCGATTGACGTGCTCGCGACCGCGTCCCGCCAGCATGGCAAGTGCAGGCACGCCGCGAACGAGTGCTTCAGGATCGTTGGCGAGTCGCGTGAGCGCCTCGCTCAACCACTGGGGTAGCTCGGCGTAAAGCGAAGGGTGCGTGAGCTGATCGAGCAACTCGAGCAGGAATCGCTCAAGCAGCAATCGACTCGGAGGGCCCGCCACAAGCAAGCAAGCGAGCTTGCCGAGACGAGCCAGTTGGGCTCGATCGAGCCGATGGGCAGCAGGAAGCCTGTGGCCCTGCCACGGCCACTCCACTCCCTCGAAGTAGCGGCCTCGGAGGAAGTCAAGCGTCTCGCGGTCGAAGGCGACGTTGACGAGGGCGAAGTCCTCCTCTCGGTGTCGTCGAAACGTGTGGGTGTCCTCCGGCCGGACAAGCGCGAGGTCCCCTTGTGTCAGGAGCTGCCGCTGACCGTTTACGAGGTGGACGACGGAGCCTCGCTCGATCCAGAAGACCTCTGCGAAGTCGTGATCGTGGGCATGCATCGGGTCAGTCGGCGTGAGCCCGACGCGAGCGACGTGATAGGCGATGCCGGGCCCGAGGTAGTCGCTTAGCCTCAGCGTCCTCCGCGTGATGTCATCAGAGTACAAGAAATAGGCTGGTCAGTGGAAGAAATCTCCCTTCCGCACAACTACGGTAGCGCGGTCTGTGAGCGAGAGGGAGGCAAGAACGGTGAACATCCCAGCCGCGAGCGTCCTCCGCAAGTATGAGCACGCCGGCTATGTCATCTTCCGGAACGTGCTCGACGGCGAGTTGGTGGCCGAAGCGTACGGTCACGTGGACTGGCTCCTGAGCAAGCATCCAGACCTGCGCCCCGAGCAGCTGGGGCACCAGCTTGCGATCGGCGATCCATTCTGGATCCGGCTTGTTTCGGACGATCGCCTGCTCGACATCGTCAAGCTGTTCGTCGGCCCTGACATTGCCCTGTTCGCAACGCACTACATCTGCAAGCCACCGAAGACGGGGCAGGCCGTCCTATGGCATCAGGATGGGGCGTTCTGGCCGCTGGAGCCGATGAGCGTGATCACGCTTTGGCTCGCGATCACCGACTCGGATCCCGAAAACGGATGTCTGCGGGTCGTCCCCGGCACACACACCAAGGAATTGAAGGGCTTGCGGGAACCCGACGACCTCGACAGCGTCCTGCGGGCCGAGATGGACGCCGATCCGGTCGACGAGGACAGCGCGGTCGATCTGGTGCTCCGGCCAGGCGACATCTCAATCCATCACCCCAACATCGTGCATAGCTCGAAGGCGAACACCTCCGACCGTTGGCGCCGAGCGCTGACCATTCGCTACATCCCCACGTCAACTCGGATCACGGAGCAGGCCGCCGCGTCCCCGTATCTCCTCCGAGGCCGAGCAGTCGACGGCGTCAACAGCTACCTCGAACTGCCCCGATTCCGAGCGGGCGACCACATGCTGTTCTCTGGAGCGGACACCTGGCGGTAGTCACGATTACGAGGCCCACGCGGACCTCAGCTACCCCGTAACCAACCAGGTGTCTCGTACGTTCCACTCTTGGAGTTAGGGCGCAGTGCGGGGTCTACCGTGCGCGCGAGGGCCACCGGCTCGATCGTGCGCCGGCCCGCCAGCGCCCTGCTTGAAGGCCCGGAGCTAGGGGCAGCTTCGAGCCTACTCAAGTTGGCGGAGTCCATTTTGGAGCCGGCGAGGGCGGTTGGCCGTCGTAAGCTTCCGCGCATGAACTGAAGAGCGGGGGCTGTAGCGGTCGCTTCAATACGGCGCGCACCGGGGCGCTCGCCGCAGGAAGGTTTACGGAGCGCTACACCTCGCTGTCACGGCGGTCGCTTCTCTCTTCCTGCTCGCGTTCAGTCCGCTCGTTGTCCTTCACCAGCGTCTCCTGCCGCAACTCGTCGGCTTCGGTCTTTTCCTGAGTCGTCAACGGGCCCACCGGCGGTCGGTGCCCACCAGGCAAGCGCTCGAGGAAGGTGCGCCAGCGTTTCATGCGCAGAGCCTAGTGCGCGTACGTTTGCGCGTACAGGCTTGGCTCCGAGTGGAACCGGGAGGTTCCCCCGCTAGTGTGGGATACGGAAAACGATCTTGCCAAGCTGCTCGCCGGCTTCGAGCCGCTCGTGCGCGACCGCCGCATCGGCGAGCGGGAAGACGGCGTCGATGATCGGAGCGGCGCGACCGGAGGTCACCAGCTCGTACGCCGCCTCGAAGTCCTCCTTCGAGCCCATCGTCGAGCCGTAGACGGTGAGCTGCTTCCACCAGATCCGGTGCAGCTGCGCCGGCGGATTCGGTCCCGTCGTCGCACCGCAGACGCACACGCGTCCCGCAGGGCGAGCCGCGTCGAGCGAGCGCTTCCACGTCGCCTCGCCGACGTGGTCGACGACGACGTGCGCGCCCCCGCCGGTGAGCTCTTTCACACCCGCCACCACGTCGTCCGTCTCGTGATTGAAGGTGGCGTCGGCTCCGAGCTCGCGCGCGCGCTCGAGCTTCTCCGCGCTCGACGACGTCACGATCACGTGCGCGCCCAGCGCCTTGGCGATTGCGAGGGAGGCCGTCGAGACGCCGCCGCCGATTCCCCAGACCAGGACCCACTCGGCCTCGCGGAGCGCCGCCTTCGTGGCGAGCATCCGGTAGGCCGTCTCGAACACGAGCGGGAACGCCGCCGCCGCCTCGAAGTCCAGTTCAGCCGGGATCGGATAGACCTGTGAGCGCGGGACGGCGATCAGCTCGGCATGGGTGCCGTCGGAGTGCTCACCCACCACGGAGATCCGCCCTTCTCCGTGATCGAGACCCGGGTTGATGACGACGCGGTCGCCCGGACTGAACCCGTTTCCGGAGACGACGATGCCGGCTCCGTCGGCGCCGAGGATGCGCGGCTTCGGCACCGAGGGCAGACCCTTGCGGATCCAGATGTCGAGGTGGTTGAGCGAGGCGGCGCGCAGCTCGATCAGGACCTGTCCCGCGCCCGGCACCGGATCGGGCGCGTCCTCGTAGCGGAGAACCTCGGCACCCCCGTCCTCGTGGATGCGGACGGCTTTCACTGGCCGCGGAAAATACTGCGCATTTTCCGCGGGTCGGGGAAGACCCGTCGCTGTGCTCGAGTGAATGGGTAAAGAGGCAAGATTCCGTTCGTGACCGCCGCTGAGCTTAGTCGCAACGCGCAGGAGCTCGGGCTTGACGTCGTCGGGGCGGCGGCGGCCTCGGCCTACGCGGACACGGAGCTTCACATCGAAGAGCGGAAGGCGCGAGGCCTCTTCGCCGACATGCGCTTCACGATGGCCCAGCCGGAAATCTCGTGCCACCCCGAGACGCTGCTGCCAGGAGCCCGTACGGTGATCTCCGCGGCGCACTGCTACTACGCGCGGGAGCCGCCGCTCGACCCCGGCGACGGGCGCCTCGCGCGCTACACCTGGTACGACGGCTACGCCGTGCTGCGTGAACGCTTGGACGAGCTCGGGCGACGCCTCGGCGGCGACTACCGCGTGTTCGTCGACGCAAACCAGCACGTCGATCGTGAGGCGGCGTCGCGATCGGGCGTCGGCTTCTACGGCAAGAACACGATGCTGATCACCAGACGTCACGGCTCGTGGGTCGTGCTCGGGACACTCGTCACGACTGCCGACGTCGAGTCGACGCCGCCGCTCGAGCTCGATTGCGGCTCGTGCACGCTCTGCATCGAGGCGTGTCCCACCGGAGCGCTCGACGAGCCGGGCGTCGTCGACTCGACGAAGTGCCTCTCCTACTGGACGCAGGCGTCCGCGCCGATTCCGGAGGAGTACCGCGCGGAGCTCGGTGCGCAGGTCTACGGCTGCGACATCTGCCAGGACGTGTGCCCGTGGAACCGCGGCGTCGAGAAGCGCCGTGCAGGTGACACGATGCCGGGCGGCGCCGAGCCGCACGTGCGCCTCGCCGACTGGCTGCAGGAAGACCCCGCGTCCCTAACGCGGCGTTATGAGCGTCTCTACGTGCCGAAGAAGGACGGCCGTTACCTCCGCCGTAACGCACTCGTCGCGCTCGGTAACACCGGCGCGCCGGAAGACCTCCCGCTGGCGGAGCCGTTCCTGGTGGACGAGGACGAGCTGCTACGCGAGCAGGCGGAATGGACCGTGGCGAGAATCGAGGAACGCGGCGCTTAGGCGCGTGCGCGAAGGCGTGAAACGCCGAGCTCGTTCGCGAGCTCGCGCGCGCGTGTCGCCACTGCCTTCCGCATCTCCTCGGGCTCGAGCAGGACGGCCTCGCCCCGCTGGGACAGGATCTCCCCGATCAGCCACTCCGGGCTGCCAACCGGCATCTCCGCGAGCGCTGTACCATCCTTCAGCGGCGTCGCGCCGCGTTCGGCCGCCCAGCGGGCGGCGACGCCCTTCAGGTACAGCACCTTCGCGGTGCGTGCGTCGCGGAACCCGCGCGGCTGGAAGCCGGCGCGCGGCTCGAACGTCTCGGGCGTGAGCGTCGCGTTTCGCATGCGGTCGAGCCGGAAGCTGCGCTCGGCCTCGCGGCTGCGGTCCCAGGTGTGCACCCGCCAGTTCGGCAGCTCCCGCTCGAGTGAGTAGGGCTCGACGAGGCGGTTCGACCACGTCTGCTCGCCCTCCTTCTGGTACTCGATCTCGACGAGCCGCCGCTCGCGGATCCCTTCGGTCAGCGTCGCGACGAGGTCAGCTTCTGCCTCGCCTGTGCGCGGCCTCGGTGTCTTCGAAAGCTCGAACTGGCCGAACGTCTCCTCGAGCTTCCTCCGTACGCGGTCGAGCGGTGTGTGCGCGTCGGCGGCGATCATCGGCCCGACGAACTCGAGCGCGAGGCGGATCGCGCGGGCCTCGAGCGGAGTCAGGCGCGGCGGGAGGCGGAAGGTGTCGCCGTAGAGCTCCTTGTCGACGTGCACCACGTCGCCCTGGAGCGCGGCGTAGACCGTGTAGCACCCGCCGCCGAAGTTGACGAGGTTGAGGAGCTGGAGGTGTTCCTCGAGCTGGTCCTCGGGGATGTGAAATCGCTCGACGATCTCGCCGGCGGGAATGACCGCGTCGTTTTCTTCGCCGCATGCGGCCAGCAGATAGGCGAGCAGCGCCTGCAGCACCGCGAAGCGTTCCGGCACGACGGGGCCCGCCGGCCGTTCTACGGTGTCGTCGGTGCGCGGAGAGGGCGCCTGCGCGGCGGGCTTGGGCGGTGCTTCCTCGTGCCGGTCGCGGACCGCGCGAAGGGCCTGTGCGACCTCCCGACGGAGCTCGTCCGGCTCGAGCGGGATCGCTCGGCCGTCCTGGCGGAGGATCCAGGAGGCCAGCTGGGATGGCGTCGAGTAGTCGGTGACGAAGACGCCGTCCTCGAGCTGGCCCGCGTTGCCGTACGCACGGTCGACCCACCAGGCCGTGTCGCCGGCGAGCTCGATGCGGGCCTCACCGACGAGGTCGCCGATCTGCCACGGTGGCCGTCCGCGGTAGACGTCGATGTCGAAGTCCGCAGGGATCCGAAAGTCCCGCTCGCGCCGCGTCGCAAAGCGGATGTCGCCGCGGATCCGGGAGACGCGGAACGTCCGGATGTCCTTCCGGTCGAGGTCCTGGCCGATGAGGTACCAGCTGCCGTTGTCGGAGAGCAGCCCGTAAGGGTTGACGGTGCGCTCGCTCTGGCGGTTGCGCGAGATCGAGTAGTACGGGAACTTGATCGTGCGCTGCTTCGAGATCGCTCCCTCGAGCTTGCCGAGCCTGCCGGGCATCTCGGGCGAATAGTCGGGGTCGAGCACTTCGACGCGGACGGCGGTATCGGTCGCAGGCTCGACGAACCCGGGCCGGCCGAGGGCGAGGTTCTGGAGCGCCAGGCGCAACGGCTCCGCGTACGCAAACTTGCCCTCGAGCAGGTAGAGCGCCGTCTGGAGCGCCGCCAGCTCGTCGTTGTCGAGCACTAGCTGCTCCAGGAAGTAGTTCTCGGAGCGAAGCGTGTAGAGCTCCTCACCGGTGAACTCGTCCCGCTGGGACTGGAGCGGGACGCCGAGCGCAAGCAGCTCCGCGCGATCGGAGTAGAAGCGCCGCGCAAATGCCTCGTCGGACATCTCGGAGTAGCCCTCGACGTTCGACTACACATCGCGGGCGGTGAGCGCGCGCCGCTCGGCCATCAGATAGGCCACGAGGGACAGCTGACGAATCAGCTTGTCGGTGTCATGCGACACCAGGCGAATCTATCGGACAGGCCCCGCAAGAACCGAGCGCGTCGGCGGGCTACGCCGCGACTTTGGAGTGTTCGAGGTGCTGGTGGGAGGGGCAGTAGTCACGGTCTGGCAGCGGTGTGCGCTGGCACGGCTTGCCCTTCCGGGTGGTGGCGCGACAGCGCGCGACCCCGCCGTCGAGCGTGCCCGCCTCGATCTGCTCTTCGATGAAGGCGACCGCCGCGGCGATACCCTCCTTGACCGCCCAGGCGACCTCGGCCTGCGCGGTGATCGGGAAGTAGCGGCGGATGTCCTGGAAGAGGGCCCGGTCCGGCTTGGCGAAATAGAGGGGATCTCGCGCCAGCCGTTCCATCGTCTGCTCGCATTGCTCGAGCACGGCACGGCGATACTCGAGATGGAGATCGGGAGCCACGTAGGGATCGATCAGGTCCTTAATCGACCTGTAGATGGCTCTCGAGTACTGATACATGCAGGCCTGAAGCTGGGCGGCGTACTCCTCGATCACAGTATCTCTTGCTCCCATTAATCCCCCGCAAAGCTTTGTTAAGCCGCGGTAAACCGTCGACGGCGAGCGTCTTTCCGGGGCGGAGTCTATAGTGTCCGGGGCCGTGTTACAAAGTCGTGGCCTTCGTTGCCACGACTGAGAACGGCTAGCGCGTGATTTGCCGGGTGTAAGCGGGCCCGAAACCCTTGGCCGAGGCGGTCGCGCGGGCCCGTTCGGCCTGGGAGCGGGACGAGTAGATACCGCTGAACACGACGTAGTAGCCCGGATGGAGGCTCGCGTAGCGGGCCGATTCGAGGACGCCGACCTGCGGGAGCCCGGCACGTGAGGCCTCGCGGGCCCGGGCAAGCGCCAGCGACCGCCCTCCGCCGGTCGGGATCGACTCCAGCACGACGGTGTAGCCGCTCTGGCCTGCCGGCCAGGCCGTGAGGGCCCCTGGTCGCGGCGGAGGCGGGGCCGTGGGCGCCGGCGGCGCGGTCGGAGTACCCGTCGGGACGGTGGGGAGGGCGACGGTCGTCGTGACGGGCGAGGTCGTGGGCAAATGGGCCGGGCCCGACTCCGTGGCCACCATCGTGCGGTTCTCCGCTCCCGCGTCGGAGAGGACGATGGCTGCACCCGCGCCGGCGGCCGCGATCACGAACCCGAGCAGCACGGGCCAGATCCAGTCACCGGGGTACCAGCCGAAGCGCCGTTGCCACGCGGCCGCGAGTCCCCCTAGGAGGCCGCCGGACGGCCCGAGGCGGTAGCCGCACTCCAGGCAGTACTCCTGGTTCGGGCCGTGGGGGGCGCCGCAACGAGGGCAGAGCGGCTCGTCGGACGGCGGCGCGGGCGTGCTCACTGCTCCCAGCTGTCCTGCGCAGGTGCCGGCAGGGCCTCGAGCAGCTCCGGGCCCGGCTCGACCGCCGCGGCCTCCGACTGCTGCTCGGCCGCGACCGCCTTCCCGCACACCGCGCAGAACTTGGCTTCGGCTGCGAGCGCGCTGCCGCATTGCGTGCAGGCCACGACCGGCGGTGTCGCCGTCACCGCACGGCCGCAGTTGGCGCAGAAGTGGGAGCCCCAGACCAGGGGCGCCCCGCAGGCGCAGCGCGCCGCCGGCGCGGCCCGCCGCACCGACACCGCAGCTGCGAGCAGCGTGTCGAGCTCCTGAAGACGCTCCTCGAGCGCGATCAACTCGTCACACCGCTCGACCAGCAGATCCTGGCGGAACTGGTCGCGCCGGAACATCTCCAGCATCAGGCCGCCGAGGTCACGCAGACGCTCCTCGCGAACGCGGAGAAGCGCCCGCCGCTCGCGGCGGAGCTGGCCAGGGTGGGGGAGGGTGCGGCGCCGCGGGCTCGGTGGAGGCACGCCAGCCACAGCCCGCTCGCCGGTGCGGCGGAAGCGTGCGAGCAGCGAAGGCCGCGCCACGCGACTCAATCTAACACTGAGCTGTGATAGCTACGGCCGGCGCGTCAGGAGTCGACGGCCGAGTCCGGCGACGAAGAGCACGAAGAGGATGATCGCCACGGCAGCGATCGCGATCCCGAAGATCCAGTGGCCGAACAGAGAAACGACGATCGCGCCGACGATCAGCGCGAGCACGAGTCCGACCACGCGCGCAGCCTCCCCAATTCGCTACCGCGAACCTACGGCAGCTCCAGGACGACCAAGCGCTCCTCGGTCATCTCGCGCACCGCATAGTGCGGCCCTTCGCGCGTGTTCCCGGAGTCCTTCACGCCGCCGTAGGGCATCTGGTCGCTTCTGAACGTCGGCGCCTCGTTGACGGTCACGCCCCCGAACTCAAGCTCCTGCGCGGCCCGGAGCGCCTTGTCGATGCTCGACGTGAAGATTCCGCCCTGGAGGCCGTAGCGCGTGCCGTTCGCAAGCCGGATCGCCTCGTCGAGCGAATCGACCGCCGTTACGGTGCACACCGGTCCGAAGACCTCCTCGCAGGAAACCTTGTCCTCGGGTGCCGGATTTGCGATCACCGTGGGCCGAATCAGGTCGCCCTCGAGCTCGCCGCCGGTCAAGACGTCTCCGCTCGTGGTCCGAATCCATTCGAGGATGCGTTTGCGCGCGTCCTCGTCTATGACGGGCCCGACGTCGGTCTCCTCGTCGGCAGGATCGCCGAGCTTCAGGGCCTCGACGAGCGGGAGGAACTCCCCGACGAAGAGGTCGTACGCGCTCCGCTCCACGTAGATGCGCTGCACCGAGATGCAGCTCTGGCCGGCGAAGGAGAACGCGTTCTGGGCCAGCTTCGCCGCGGCTGCTGCGACATCGGCGTCGGCCGCGACGATGACCGGCGTCGCGTTACCGAGCTCGAGGTTGACGCGTTTCTTCGGCGCGCGCCGCTTCAGCTCCCACCCGACCCCGCTCGAGCCGGTGAACGTGATCAGCCGCACGCGCTCGTCGTCGACCAGCACGTCCCCGATCTCCGAAGCCGGACCGACCACGACGTTGAGCCACCCCGGCGGAAGGCCGGCCTCCTCCTCGAGCTGGGCGAGCAGCAGCGCCGACAGCGGCGTCTGGCTGGCCGGTTTGAGGACGACCGAACATCCCGCGGCAAGCGCGGGCGCGATCTTGTGCGCGACGAGGTTGAGCGGGAAGTTGAACGGGCTGATCGCGCCGACGACGCCGATCGGGCGACGGAGCGTGAACGCGAGCTTGCCCTCGCCCGCCTGCGCCGCGTCCATCGGCACCATCTCGCCCGCGAGCTTGCGCGCCTCGACGGCGGCGAACGTGTAGGTGGACATCGCGCGTTTCGCTTCAACGCGGGCGGCCTTCATCGGCTTGCCCGCCTCGTCGGAGATCAGGCGCGCGACCTCGTCGTGGCGGCGGCCGAGCGCGCCGGCGACACGGACGAGGATCTCGGCGCGCTTGTGCGCCGGAAGGGGATCGCGCATCGCCTGCTCGGCTGCGTCGATCGCGCGTCGTGTATCCGCGGCGCCGGCCTTCGCGATGCGGCCGACGACCTCGCCGGAGTAGGGCGAGCGCACCTCGAGCCAGTCGCCGGTCTCGACCCATTCTCCGCCGACGAAGATGCGTCGCTCGAGCGCTGTTGTGGCCACGGGAGAAGTCTAGGAAACTGACCCTGTGGACGTCCCCGAGGTCAGGTATGCGCGCAGCGGCGACGTTGCGATCGCCTATCAGGTCGTCGGCGACGGCCCCATCGATCTCGTCTTCATCCGCGGAACGCTCGCCGACCTCCTCACGGCCTGGGAGCAGCCCCTCTGGGTCAGGCACGTCGAGGGGCTCGCGTCCTTTTCGCGCGTGCTGCTCTTCGACAAGCGCGGCACCGGCCTCTCCGACCGAGTGCGCGACGTGCCGACACTGGAGACGCGCATGGACGACGTCCGCGCCGTGCTCGACGCGGTCGGCGCAGAGCGGGCCGTGCTCTGGACGGCGCACGAAGGCAGCCGGTTGGCCATCCTGTTCGCAGCGACCTACCCGGAACGGACGACGGCGCTGGTGCTTTACACCCCTTCGGCCCGCGGCGTCTGGGCGCCGGATTATCCGTGGGCTCCGACCGAGGACGACTGGAGTCGGGAGCTGCGCCGGGCTCGCGAGCGTTGGGGAGATCGCGCGTACCTCGTCGAGCGAGCGCGCCGTCTGAACCCGACGATCGCAGGCGACAGCGACTTCGAGGACTGGTTCGTCCGGTACATGCGGCGCAGCGCGAGTCCAGGTTCGGCGGTCGCGTTCCTGAGGATGGTGATGGAAGGGGACGTGCGCGAGGTGCTCTCGTCTGTTCGGGCGCCAACCCTCATCGGGCACGGGCCGGAAGACCGCGAGGAGGCGGCGTACATCGCCTCGAACATTCCGCGCGCCGAGTCTGTCAAGATCGAGGGACTCGGCGATATCTTCAGCTGGGTGAGTCCGGGCGCGAACGACGCGCTCCTCGAGGAAACGAGGCGCTTCGTCGCTGCACTCGGTCCGCCGCCTCCCATCGACCGCGTCCTCACGACGGTTCTCTTTACGGACATTGTCGGCTCGACCGAACGTGCGGCGCAGCTCGGTGATCGGGGTTGGCGTGAGCTTCTCGAACGCCACCACTCGTGCGTGCGTCGCGAGCTCGCGCGCTTCCGCGGCGAGGAACGAGACACGGCAGGGGACGCTTTCTTCGCTACCTTCGACGGACCTGCGCGCGCGATCCAAGCCGCTTGCTCGATCCACAACGCGATCCGCGAGCTTGGCCTGGACCTGCGGATCGGCGTGCACACCGGTGAATGCGAGCTGAAGGACGACCATCCAGCCGGCATCGCCGTCCATATCGGCTCACGGATCGCGAGCGCCGCGGGCCCGGGGCAGGTGCTTGTCTCGAGCACGGTCAAAGACCTCGTTGCAGGCGCCGGAATCGAGTTCGAGGATCACGGCGAGCACGAGCTGAAGGGCCTAGGCTCCTGGCATCTCTACTCTGTTCTCTATGACTGACGCTCTGATCATCGACGCCGTGCGGTCGCCGATCGGCAAGAAGAACGGAACGCTCTCCTCGATCCGCGGCGACGAGCTCGCGGCGCAGGTGTTGAACGCCGTCGTGGCACGGCACGACCTCGATCCGGCCGAGATCGAAGACGTCCAGCTCGGCTGCGTGACGCAAATCGGCGAGCAGGGCTGGAACCTGGGCCGGATGGTGCCGATGGTCGCCGGCTGGCCGGAGACGGTCTGCGGGACCACGGTCGATCGCCAGTGCGGCTCGTCGATGCAGACCAACTTCAGCGCCGCGACGGCGGTGTGGTCGGGCCAGGTCGACGTCGTCGTCTCCGCCGGTGTGGAGATGATGTCGCGCGTCCCGATGGGATCCGGAGGAGGCGACCTCTCGGACAAGCTGCTCGACCGCTGGCAGATCGTCCCACAGGGGATCTCGGCGGAGGTGATCGCGGAGGAGTGGGGGTTCTCCCGCGAGGAGCTGGACGCGTTCTCGCTCGAGTCGCACCGGCGCGCGGTTGCGGCGATCGACGACGGGCGATTCGAGAACGAGATCGCTCCAGTCGATCTGACGAATCCGCACACGGGCGTCGTCTTCGGCGTGGACGAGACGCCTCGGCGGGACACGTCGATCGAAGCGCTGGCGGCGCTCAAGCCCGCCTTCCTGTCCGACGGCAAGGTGACGGCGGGAAACTCGTCGCAGATCTGCGACGGCGCCGCGGCAGTGCTCGTTGCGAGCGAGCGCGCTGCCGACCGGCTCGGCCTCGAGCCTCGGGCGCGTTTCGTCTCGTTCGGGCTCTTCGGCGTGGACCCGTACCGGATGCTGCACGGCAATCCGCAGGCCTGCGATGCCGCGCTCGCGCGTGCGGGGCTGGGCTGGGACGACATGTCGGTGATCGAGGTGAACGAGGCATTCGCCTCGGTGGCGCTCCAGTTCATGCGCGATGCCGGACTCGAAGAGCGGTCCGACGACGTCAATCCAAACGGCGGCGGCATCTCGCTCGGGCATCCGCTCGGCGCGACCGGTGCACGAATTACCGCCACGTTGCTCAACGAGCTGGAGCGGCGTGATGCGCGCTACGGGATCGCGACGATGTGCATCGGCTTCGGCCAGGCGATCGCCGCGGTGATCGAGCGCGTCTGATACTTCGCTGCGTTTGTCGTTCCTAGGGGTCGGGTTTAGACGGCCGCGCGGGAAGCCCGCGCGGCCTCTATGCGGCGCCGCCGAGTCGACGCCTTTGCGAGCGGGTCTAACGCACGCGCGACCGGTCGTCGTTACCCTCCGCGCGTGGGGGAGCTGGCAGGCCGCGCTTCCGCGCGGGATCCGAAGGAAATCGTTGCGCGCGGGTACGACGCGATCGCGCTGCGCTACGCCGAGTGGGCGGGGCAGGTCGACTCGCCGTCGGTCGAGTGGGTGCGCGACCTCGACGCGCGCCTGAGCGACGGCTCCGACGTGCTCGAGCTCGGCTGCGGCCGCGGCGTGCCCGCGACGCGCGAGCTGGCGCGTCGGCACGGCGTGACCGGCGTGGACATCTCCGCCGTCCAGATCGAGCTCGCGAGACATCACGTTCCGGAGGCGAGCTTCGTTCACGCGGATGCGAACGAGCTCGTGATCGCGGCGGACTCGCTCGACGCCGTGGTTGCGCTCTACGTCTTCGGACACGTGCCGGCGGAGGAGCAGTCCCGGCTGATCAGCAGCATCGGATCGTGGCTCCGCTCCGGCGGGTTTTTCCTTTCGACGTTCGGCGCCGGCGAGGCCGGGGAGGAGGTTGACGAGGACTGGCTGGGCGCCCCGATGTTCTTCGCCTCGCTCGGCGGGGACGTCTACGTTCCGCTCCTGCGCGAGTCAGGGCTGGAGCCGCTCCGCGACCAGGTCGTCGTCCAGCACGAGCCCGGACACGGCGAGGTCGCGTTCCGCTGGGTGCTCGCCCAGGCGAATCGGGCCGCGTAGGATCGCGCGCCGTGGAGATTCGGAAGGTCGGCGTCGTGGGTCTGGGGACGATGGGCGCAGGGATCGCGCAGGTGAGCGTCCAGTCCGGCTTCGACACGGTCGGTCGCGAGGTGAGCGACGAGCTGGCGGAACAAGGCCGCACCACGATCGAGCGCTACCTCACACGGGGAGTCGAGAAGGGCCGAATGGCGGAGGCGGATCGGGACGCAGCGCTCGCCCGTCTCACGCTGACTATCGACCTCGAGGATCTCGCCGACTGCGATCTCGTCATCGAGGCGGTGCTCGAGGAGCTCGAGCTCAAGCGCGAGATCTTCGCCGAGCTCGATCGTCTGACGCGCCCTGACGCGATTCTCGCCACGAACACGTCGGCGCTGTCCGTCTCCGACATCGCCGACGCGACGAAGCATCCGCAGCGCGTCGTCGGCATGCATTTCTTCAATCCCGCCCCCGTCCTGCCGCTCGTGGAGATCGTGCGCGCCCGCGAGAGCTCGGACGACGCGGTCGCTGCGGCTTACGAGTGGGCGAGTCGGGCCGGCAAGCTGCCCGTGCGCTGCAACGACACGCCGGGCTTCATCGTCAACCGCATCCTCATTCCGCTCCTGAACGACTGCGTGCGCGTCCTCGACGAGGCCGGCGTGCAGCCCGAGGAGATGGACAAGGCGATGACGAACGGCGCCGGGTGGCCGATGGGGCCGTGCGCGTTGATCGACCTGATCGGCGTCGACGTCCACGTCCATGCCTCGGAGGCCCTGCACGGAAAGCTCGGGGAAGCGCGGATGGCGCCGCCCGAGCGCCTCGTGCGCATGCGAGACGAGGGACACCTCGGCCGCAAGTCAGGGCGCGGCTTCTACGAGTACTAGCTAGGCCGCGAGGCGCTGCGGCAGCTCGATCTCGACTGCGGGCAGCTCCGGATGACGAGCGTGCGCGTCCCGCCAGATCGCCTCGGCCTTCTCCGCCTGGAGCATCTCGAGCGCCACCGCGTGCATCGTCGCCACTGAGGCGAGCTCCACCAGCCGCTCGGCTTCCGCGTGCCCCAGCCCGGCGGCCACCTGGGCGAGCGCATCGAGACGCGCGACGAGGAGCCGGGCCGTGCGCTCCGAACGGTTCTCTTCGGTCACGCTGCGCATCTTCGCGCCCGGGTCGGACGATCCTGCGGCCGCGCAGCGGCCCGTCCGCGAAGCGGACCGGTGGAAGGGGTCTGGGGGAACCGGGAGGTTCCCCCAGCGCCAAGCAGAAACCCCTCCCAGCGCCAAGCAGAAACCCCGGAAACCGGGAGGTTCCCCCGAGGCTTCCGGGAGGTTCCCCCGGCTACGCACGCTGCGTTAAGGGACACTGAGCCGCGCCCAGACGTTCGCGAGCAGCCGCTCGACCTCGGGATTGCCGAGAGACGCGCCGAAGTTGAGCGCGCCGGCGGCGAACACCTTCGCGCCGGCCGGCGTCTCGTAGTACGTCATCTCTGCCGATCGCCCGCGGCCGAGCAGGTCCGGGATGTGTGCGAGCACCTGGATGCCGTGCGGGGAAGCGGACGTGCGCGCGTCGATCTCGATCCCGTAGCGGCCGAAGACGCCCCCGTCTGCGAGGCCTGTGCCGTCGAACGCCCACGGAGCGGCAGCGGCTCCGGTGACTGTGTATCCCGCCTGACGCTGCCCGTGGTCGGAGCCCACGTACTGCACGCCGACGACGCGCGCCTCCGGCCGGCCCAGCTTCCGCCAGGGCGCGCGCCGGACGAGCCGCTCTCCGACTCTGTCGACGCGTCTGTAGAGGTTGTTCGCCGCGAGGAAAGCGAGGTTGCCGCCGGCGTCGCGGAAACGCTCGATCACGTTGTAGGCATGACGCGTCACGTACTCCTCGTGGCCCGGAAAGACGACGAGGTCGTAGCGTCGTGCGAGCTGCGCTCCGCTCGCCACGGCGTCGAGGTCGTCGTCGGAGAGAAAGTCGACCGCCCGTCCGGTCCGGTTGAGCCAGGCGATGAACTCGAGATCCCAGTCGTGGAAGCGGAACGGAACGCCGAAGTCGAGGAACGGACGGCGCAGATCGACGCTGCGGTGGCGGCCCGTGACGTACCACGAGTCGCCCCAGCCGTCGCCGTCCGCGTCGGCGAAGTTGTACGCAGCCCAGGTGTTCGTGGCGAGGACGACCGCGACGCGGTGCGTCCCCAGTCGTCGCGGCCTGACGATGAACGGCGCGTAGCCGACACGTCCGTCGGCGGCGGTCGCGCGCAGGAAGTAGAGCCCGCTCGCCCAGTCGCCTGCACGCACGACGCGCAAGCGACCGGGACGGTCGCGGTGCCCGCTCCAGTCGACGCGGATCGGACCCGTCTTCGCGAGTCCGCTCGTCTTCACGTCCTGCTCGCTCGGGGGACCCGGTGACTGGTACGCGAAGACCTGAAGCCGGAGGAGCCGTGCGTCCGTCGCCAGACGCAATTCCGCAGACTCCCCGGGCGCGTAGCTGCGCTTGGTGAAGGCGGCGTCGATGCCCTGGACGCGCACGACGGGCGCGTCCTGCCGGCCGCCGGGGCCGTAGCCGCCGTAGACGCGAGTGCCGACCCTGAGCCGGAGGATGTACGTGCGCGGCTGCGTCGACGGCGCCGGGCGCCACGTCAGCGTGCCCGCCCCGGCGGCGAAGCGCCGCGACGTCCGCCAGACGACGGTCGTCCCGCCCTTACCGGCGCGCACCATGTTCGTGGCGACGACGTCCATTTGCACGGTGGCGGACCGCGACAGCCTGAAGTGGACGATGGCTGCGTCCCGAAAACCGTCGCGATTCGGGCTGATGGTCGTGAGCAAACGGCGGTCGCCTGCGAAGGGCTCCGAGCCGTTCGTGACGCGAAGATCCGTGAGCTGCGCGGGCGGGGCCAGCGCCACGGCCGCCAGGAGCAGGGCAGTCATGCGGCAGGCCCACCGAGTGATGGGTCAGTTTGGCTACAGACGAGAAGGGAGGTGGTCGCTATGATCCGTTCCATGACGCGCGCTAGGCTCGCAACGGGCGACAGGATTAAGGGCGGTCGTGGTCGTTAGTCGGCCCGTTCGGCCATTCGCCGAAACTCGATGAAGGCACTCTCGTCGGACTCTTGGAGCTTCTTCAGGGTGGTTCCCCAGAGCTTCCATTCGTCCTTGGCTACGCCTCCGAAGTAATCGTCCATGAGGTCGATTTCTAGGCTGCCGACTTTCTGGATTGCCGCTGCTTCCTCGAAGTAGTTCGGGACGCGGAGCAGGACATTCCTGTTCTTACGGGCGGACTTGCGTTTTTGTTCTAGAGCGGGATCGTCTGACGGTTCCTTAGCGGCCCACTCAAATAACTCAAGGAGGCTCTCGGGAGTGTGGTCCGCTTCCATCTGGAGGGCTTCCATCATTTCCCGGCTCTCCCAGCGGCGGCCCATGTCGCTAAAGACTTGAACGTGTCGATCACGTTTGACTTCTGCCAGCTGTTGAAGCGCGACCCCCAGCTGTTGAAGCGCGCCGATGGCAGCGCCTGCGAGAACTCCTGTCACGACAAAGAGGACGATCGTCGCGCCAGCAAGAACCCAGACGGGGGTATCGGTAACGTCGGAAACGAGGGCGGCCAGCACTGCGCGCTATCCTAGAACGTGATGCCTGACCGCTCACGCAAGCGCCCACCCGACCCAAACGAGCTTGGGGCGCAGATCGTGGGCGAGGCTACTGGAGAAATCGAGCCGGTAGACCCGGATGAGGGGAAGGACCCCGCCGCTGTCGCGCTCGGCAGGAAGGGCGGTCTCAAGGGTGGGAAGGCTCGCGCCGCAAAGCTCACAGCTGAGCAGAGGCGCGAGTCGGCGCGGAAGGCGGCAACTGCTCGATGGGCGTCGAAGCGGGGAGCGAGTTAGCCGGGGGACGCACAACGTCTACCTCCGGGCCGTGGCGACTCACACATCGTTTCAGGTGATCCCGACGCCGCACACCGCCGCTTACAGTTTCCTTACTTTCCACTGATGCAGGGCACAATTGCAGCGTCAATACTGATTGCGATGAGGCGACTCCTCACCTTAGCCGTGCTCGTGGCGATGGCCCTGCCCGCCACGGCGGCCGCGCGTGAGCGGGGCCCGGCCGACGGCACGCTATCGGTGCGCGACGCCCGCGGGGCGATCACGATCTCCGCGCGGGGAGGGGTGATCGGAAGCTTCGCGCAGGGCAAGATCACCATTGTCGACCCGATCGAGAACGACGGAACCGGCCCGATCGTCTCCGGCGAGTCGTTTCACAGGGAGATCGACGCCCAGACAGACGTGTACCGCGGGTCGAAGGTGCGTTTCCGGATCATCGGCGGATGGTTCAGAGTCAGAATCCAGGGGCGGGGCATCAACCTGTCGCTCGTCGGCAAGGGGAACGTGACGCTGACCGGTGCGGGTACGGGGGACGACGGAACCTATGCCGTCAACGGCGGGGCGTACAGTCCGATCCCGAGCTTCCCCTTCGCCTTTCCCCTGTCGGCAACGAGTCCCTAGGCACACTCCATGACCAGCAGCGCACAATCAGTGCTCGTCGTCGAGGACGAGGCCTCGATCGCGTCCTTCGTCTCCCTCTACCTGAAGAACGCCGGCTACGAAGTGCGGACCGCGTCGAATGGAACGGATGCGCTCGCGTCCGCGCAGAGCGCTCTGCCGTCGCTGATCGTCCTTGACCTGATGCTGCCGGACATCGACGGCATCGAGATCTGCCGGCGCATTCGCCAGAAGTCGGACGTGCCGATCCTGATGCTGACCGCGCGGGACGAGGATGTGGACAAGATCATCGGGCTCGAGGTCGGCGCCGACGACTACATGACGAAGCCGTTCAACCCGCGCGAGCTGGTTGCCCGTGTCAAGTCGATCCTGCGCCGCGCCGCGCCCGAGCGGAAGGGTCCCGAGAGCGCAACGATCCAGCACGGGGACCTCCACGTGGACGCGGGCCGGCGCGAGGCGAAGGTGGGCGAGCAGGAAGTTCAGCTCGCGCCGAAGGAGTTCGACCTGCTCTGGGAGCTGCTCGACCACCGCGGGCTCGTGCTCACGCGCGATCAGCTGCTGGAGCGCGTCTGGGGCTACACCTTCGCCGGAGACACCCGCACCGTGGATGTTCACGTACGCCAGCTGCGGCGGAAGCTCGGCGAGGCCTCGCCGATCGTGACCGTGTGGGGCGTCGGCTACAAGGTTGGTCCCGCTCGCGATGCGGTCAGCGCCTAGCGCTAGCGTGTAGAGCCAATGTTCAGATCGCTGCGCTTCCGGCTGCCGGCGCTCTTCCTCCTCGGCATCCTCGTGAGCGGGCTGATCGCGGCGGTCATCGCGCTCCGTCTCTTCCAGGGCTATGTCCTCAACCGTTCAAAGGCACAGCTGCGGCGCGAGGCCATCGGGCTGACGGAGGTCTTCGCGCAGCAGGCGATCACGGCGAACAACACCGGCGAAGTCCCGAAGATCGCGCGGCAGCTCGAGCTGGCGACGGGCGACAAGCTCTTCTACGTCGGCGTCCCGCCGGTCCCGGGGACGGATATCGGTCTGAAACGTTTGCCGCAGAACACCGTTGATTGGCGGTCGGGACGAACGATCACGTTCGAGTTCACTCCGCGGGGGCGGGATCGTCCGTACCTCGCCGTCGCACGCCCGTTTCGATTGAGCCAAAACGGGCCGGTGTTCGGCGACCTCATCGTGGCGACCCCGAAGACGGAGCTCAACCAGCGGCTGATCACGTTGCTCGAACGACTTGCGATCGGATCGCTGGGCGGGATCTTCGTAGCCGGGCTGCTCGGCTGGTACCTCTCCCGCCGAATCACGCGGCCGGTACTGGCCCTCTCAAAGGCCACGGATGAGATTGCGCGTGGGCGGTACGACGTGGAGGTCCCGGAAGTGCGGGGAGGCGGCGAGATCGGACACCTTGCGGACCGCTTCCGCGAGATGGCGACACGCCTGTCCGAGGCCGAGCAGCAGGAGCGGAACTTCCTCATGAGCGTCTCGCACGAGCTGCGCACGCCGCTCACCGCGATCCGCGGACATGTCGAAGCCCTGCGTGAGGGTGTTGCCGAGGATCCGGCGGTGAGAGCCGCGTCGCTCGACATGATCGCGAGCGAGAGCGCGCGGCTCGAGCGGCTCGTCGGTGACGTCCTCGACCTGGCGAAGCTCGAGGCGCATCGCTTCACGCTGCTGCAGGAAGAGGTCGACATGGGGCGGCTGTGCGACCAGGCCTACGCAGCCTACGGCGAAGAGGCGCGGCGGCGTGGGATCGAATACGACAAGCGCTTCGAGTCGACCCCGACCATCGTCTCGGACGGAGACCGCGTGCTGCAGATCATCTCCAACCTGCTTTCGAACGCGTTTCGCTGGACTCCTAATGGAGGGCACGTCGAGCTCGAGCTCGCGGCGGCGAACGGGCGCGTGTCGGTCGCGGTGGACGACAACGGACCGGGCGTCCCGCGGGAGGACCAGGAGCGAATCTTCCGGCCGTTCTGGTCGCGCGACGACTCTGGGACGGGTCTCGGCCTGGCAATCGCGCACGAGCTCGCCGTGGCTCTGGGCGGAGACATCGAGCTCGAGTCGGAGCCCGGGAAGGGCAGCCGGTTCGAGCTCGTTCTGCCCGCCGGCCCCAACTAGGCTCCCGCGGCTATGGGTCTTCGTGAGACTGCGCCGGTCGTCGACCTGCCGCGCCGTCGCTCGACGCCGACGGCGGCTCTCGTCGCACTGCGGCCGCGGCAGTGGACGAAGAACTTCCTCCTCTTCGCGGGGATCATCTTCGCGGCCAAGCTCGGCGACCTGACGCGCTGGGTCGAGGCGTTCGGGGCGTTCGCAGCGTACTGCGCGGCCTCGAGCGCCAGCTACCTCGTGAACGACCTGCGCGATGCTGCGCACGACCGGGCGCACCCGGTCAAGCGCTTGCGTCCGATCGCGCGTGGTGAGCTGTCGCCGCGGCTCGCCGAGGCGATCGCGGCGCTCCTCCTCGTCTCGGCGTTCCTGCTCGTTGCGCCACTCGGAGTCGCCTCGATCCTCTTTCTGTGCACGTTCTTTGCGCTCCAGGCCGCCTACACGGTCGCGCTCAAGCACGTCGTGCTGCTCGACGTGATGACGATCGGCGGCCTGTTCGTCGTGCGCGCCGCCGCAGGCGCGGCCGCGGTCGAGGTCCGGATCTCGCCCTGGCTGCTGCTCTGCACGGCGTTGCTCGCGCTCTTCCTCGCACTCGCGAAGCGGCGCGGAGAGCTCGTGCTGGTCGGAGCCGAGGCGACCCCCGGCCGGCCGGTGCTGGAGGGCTACTCGCTCGCGCTCGTCGACCAGCTCGTGACCATCGTGGCGGCGTCGACGGTGATCTCGTACTGCCTGTACACGTTCACCGCGCGTGGTTCGAAGGCGATGATGGTCACGATCCCGTTCGTCGTCTTCGGCGTCTTCCGCTACCTGCTGCTCATGCACCGGCGCGACGTCGGCGAGGAGCCGGAGGAGATCCTGTTACGCGACGCGCCGATCTTGATCTGCATCGCAGGCTGGGCGGCGTGTGCGGCGGTCATTCTTGCACTGACGTAGCGCGGATAAGCTCTCGCCTGCGACGTCCCGTGCCGACAGATCAGACGGACACGTCGGCCGAGCCGACGTGTCCTCTAGGTCGG
>WNEY01000155.1_pt1 | contig 36142 bp, 33 predicted proteins | sample 5400531 | NCBI WGS metagenome assembly WNEY01 (sample SAMN13153338, study PRJNA577476) | soil metagenome | isolation source: 200 cm saprolite under Douglas fir tree site 1 | place: USA:California | collected 2015-04-18 | reverse complement strand
AGATTCCGCGATCGGTTGAACGTGACAGCCGTTTCGACCATCTCCGGACGGGCGACGAGCTCCGCCGCGGCCTTGCCGCAAAGAACCGGTACAACATTCGGACCATCGGTATTTTCCTCTTCGCCCGGTCGCTGGGCGTCTTCCTGGTCACGGTACTCGACCTCGCCGCCTTCGATCTTTACGGCGCGTTTGCAAATGTGGCTATGGCTGCACTTTTTGCGCTCAGCTTTTTGGTCAGCGCGTTGTACTACGCGCTGGTGGAGCGCTGCCTCGCGGGATTTCGCTCGCTGCAGCCCACAATTTGCTCTATCTACGACCCGTACTACTGGCTGCACGAGCGCCTTTGGAAGGTGCCTGCATTGGAGTATCTCCACGCCTTCGACGGCACCCCGTTCAAAAACGTGATCTGGAGGCTGATGGGTGTTCGGATCGGCAAGCGCGTTTTCGACGACGGCGTCCAGATCACGGAGAGGACTCTCACCACCATCGGGGACGACTGCGTCTTCAATCAGTGGAGCAAGATCCAGTGCCATTCGCTGGAGGACGGCACTTTCAAATCCGACCGCAGCACGCTTGGCGCCGGCTGCACGATCGGGGTCGGCGCAATCGTCCACTACGGCGCGACGATGGGTGATGGCTCTGTGCTCGCCGCCGACTCCTTTCTCATGAAGGGAGAGGAAGTCCCAGCACACGCGCGGTGGGGGGGAAACCCGGCCAGGGAGATGTGAGATGACCAACATCAACCTGCGTGGCCGTGACACGGTGACCACTGCGGAGCGCGGCCGGGAGTTTTGGGGCGGTGTACTTCTCGCCGGTGGGTTCACCGCGCTCCCGCGATGGACCCTTGAGCCAGTACCCGGCGTCGGCGAACACGAGGCGAGGATCCCCGACGAAGTCGTGGCGGCGTTGCGCCGGCTGGCGGACGAGTTGGCGGTTCCGTTCAGCTCGGTGCTGCTGACCGCGCACGCCAAGGTGCTCGCCGCGCTGTCGGGCGAGCGCGAGGTCTGGACCGGCTACGCCGCCGGGGACGGCAATCCACCGTTGCCGTGCCGGATGACGACTGAACCTCATTCGTGGCGGGGCGTGCTGCTGAAGACTCATCGGGCCGAGTTAGAACTGCTGTCGCACGAGGACTTTCCGGTCGATGATCTCAGGCGTGAGCTGGGCCTGACCAAGCCGTTGTTCGAGACCGTGTTCGATGTGACGGCCGACGGACGCGGGGAGTTCGCTGAGGAAACCGTACTATGGGTCAGCTTCTTGGAACATGACGGGCCCGTGTTGCGGCTGCGGTACAGGACGGACGTGCTCGACGCGGACTGTGCCGCCAGGATCGCCGGCTATCACATCACCGCGCTCGCGTTAATCGCCGCCGATCCAGATGCCGAGCACAAGCGGCAGAGCCTGCTCTCCGCCGAGGAACTGCATTTCCAGCTTGATGGGCTCGCCGGACCGCGCACGAAGCTGCCGGACCGCCGGGTCCACGAGCTGTTCGAGGAGCGAGTTCGGGCACACCCGGACGCCATCGCGGCCGTGCACGGCGACAGGCAGTGGACCTACCGGCAGCTCAACGGCCGTGCCAATCAGCTGGCACGGGCCCTGTTGGCGCGGGGGCTGTCCCGCGAAGGCGTCATCGCTGTGGTGACCGAGCGCAACCTGGACTGGATGGCCGCTGTGCTCGCGATCTTCAAGGCCGGTGGCGCGTACCTGCCCATCGAGCCGCATTTCCCGTCCGATCGCATCGCGAGGACGCTCTCCCGCGCCGGCTGCCGGCTCGTGCTGACCGAACGCGGCAGCACCGCTACGCTCGACCACGCGCTCGACTCGCTGTCCGGAGTCGAGACGCTCTTCATCGACGCGGCCTACGAGGAGGGCCATGCCGACGGCGATCTCGGCGTCGGCGTCGCGCCGGACCAGCTCGCCTACATCTACTTCACCTCCGGCTCCACCGGTGAGCCCAAGGGGGCGATGTGCGAGCACGCGGGCATGCTCAACCACCTCTGCGCCAAGATTCATGACCTGAGGATCGGCGAGGGGCAGGTGGTGGCCCAGACCGCACCCCAGTGCTTCGACATCTCGCTGTGGCAACTGGTTTCCGCGCTCCTGGTCGGTGGGCGGACTCTGCTGATCGAGCAGGAGGCGATCCTGGACGCCGCACGTTTCGTCGACAAGGTCGTCGAGGGCAGGGTCGCCATACTTCAGGTTGTACCGTCTTACCTTGAAGTCTTACTGTCCTATCTAGAGCAGCACCCGCGCGAGCTGCCCGACCTGCGGTTCGTGTCAGTCACCGGCGAGGCGCTGAAGAAGGAGCTTGTGCAGCGCTGGTTCGCGGCCGAGCCCGAGATCAAGCTGGTCAACGCGTATGGGCTTACCGAGACCTCTGACGACACGAACCACGAGGTTATGGACAGGGTGCCCGACCGAGAACGGGTTCCTCTTGGTCCCCCAATCAACAACGTGCACGTCTCCGTCGTGGACGAGCACCTGTCACCGGTGCCGCTCGGCGCACCAGGTGAGCTCGTCTTCTCCGGGGTATGTGTCGGCCGCGGGTACGTCAACGACCCGGAGCGCACGCGGCGAGCGTTCATGGCCGATCCGCACCGCGAGGGCCAGCGGCTGTACCGGGGCGGCGACTATGGCCGCTGGCTGCCCGAGGGCAAGCTGGAGTTCCTCGGCCGCCGGGATACCCAGGTCAAGATCAGTGGCTTCCGGATAGAGATCGGCGAGATCGAGAACACACTGTTGCGGGTGCCCGGCGTCCGCGACGGCGCAGTGGTGGTGAGCGAGCGGGCCGACCAGAGCAAGCACCTCGTCGCCTTCTACTCCGGCCAGCGGCCACTCGACGCCAACGTCCTGCGGGACCGGCTGGGTGAGTCGCTGCCCGAGTACATGGTCCCGTCGGCCTACCACTGGCGGGAAAGTCTGCCGCTGACCGCCAACGGCAAGATCGACAGGAAGGCGCTAACGGCGATCGCCGGAGAACTCGATGTCGCCGAGCAGGACCACGACGGGCCGAGTACGGCGACAGAGCACCGGCTGGCGGCCGCATGGGCGGACGTGCTCGGCATCCCGAAGGACCAGATCGGCCGGCGGGATCACTTCTTCGACTTGGGCGGCACGTCGCTGTCGGCAGTGAAGCTGGTGATCAGCCTGGAACGTGCGGTGTCGTTCAACGACCTCACCGGTCACCCGATCCTGGCTGATCTGGCCGCGCTGATCGACGGCAGGTCCGAGCGGCGCTCCGGGTTGCTCCAGTCACTGTCGGAACCGGACGGTGCGCAGGCGGGTGCCCTGGTGTGCTTCCCCTACGCCGGCGGCAACGCGGTGAACTTCCAGCCGATGGCCGGCGCGCTGCGGGGCAGCGGGCTGGCGGTCTACGCCGTCGAGCTGTCCAGTCACGACCTGGCCACCGAGCGCGAGCCGTTCGCGCCGATGGCACAGGTGGTCGAGCAGGTCGTTGACGAGATAATCCGGCTTCGCCTGACCAGAGTTCTGCTGTGGGGCCACTCTTCGGGCACCGCGTTCGCCTTGGAGACAGCCAGGAAACTGCAGGAGCGTGGGGTGAACGTCGAGCGGGTGTTCCTCGGCGCGCAGCTGCTCGGTGACGCCGCCGACCGCCGCGCCACCATCGTCGAGCTGCGCAGGCGGAGCAATGCCGAGATCGCCAACAGGCTGAACGCAGAGAGCGGCTACACCGAGCTCGGTGAGCTGGATGCGCAGCGCGCCGAGCAGGTCGGGGCGGCCTACCGGCACGACTGCGTGTCCGCGAACCGCTATCTGGCCGACGCCCTGGACACCCCGCCGGCGGTGAGGCTGTCCGCGCCGGTCACCGTGGTCGTTGCCGCCGACGACCCGAGCACGGCGGATTTCCCGCGACGGCACCGCGACTGGCAACTCGTGGCGCAGCACGTCGACCTGCACGAACTCGCCGACGGCGGCCACTACTTCCTGCGCACCCGTCCGGCCGAGGCGGCACAGGCTGTGCTGAGCGCCCTCGAATCGTTAGCTGCGTCTTGAGCAGCAGCGACGGAAAGGAAAGCGATATGTCGTCCTCATCCCCGGCGTCACTGCTCGACGTGGACCTTCAACCCGGCAAACCTCCGGTGTTTCGGGCCGAGGCAACCGGCGACGCGCCCAGCCGGGCGGCCGAGCACCGCGACACGCTGCGCGCCGCCGTCGCCGAGCACGGTTCGCTCCTGGTTCGCGGTCTCGGGCTCCGCGACGCGGCCGAGACCGAGGCGGCCTTTCGGCGGCTGGCCAGTCTGATGACCGAGAAGGAGGCCTTCGCGCCCCGTCGGAGCTACTCCCACGGCGTGTACTCCTCGTCGAAGTGGCCGCCGAACCAGACGATGTGCATGCACCACGAACTCAGCTACACGCTCGAGTTCCCCGGCCTGATGCTGTTCGCGTGCCTCAGTGCGCCCACGAACGGGGGGGCGACCGCGGTGGCCGACTCGGCGACCGTGCTCCACGCGCTGCCGACCGAGTTGGTCAACGTCTTCGAGCGGGTGGGCTGGCTGCTCGTCCGCAACTACAACGACGACATCGGGGCCTCGGTCGCTGAGGCATTCGGCACCGACGACCGTCGCGCCGTCGAGGGTTACTGCCGCGCAAACGCGATCGAGTTCGAGTGGCAACCGGACGGTGGACTGCGCACCTGGCAGCGCCGCAGCGCCGTCGTGCATCACCCGCTCACCGGCCAGCGGTGCTGGTTCAACCAGATCGCATTCCTCAACGAGTGGACGATAGACCGGGAGGTGCGCGAGTACCTGGTCGACCTCTACGGCGAGGACGGGCTGCCGTTCAACACCCGCTTCGGCAACGGCGACCCGATCGGCGAGGACGTCGTGCAGTTGATCAACGAGGTCTACGACGCCAACACCGCACGCGAGCCGTGGCGGGCCGGCGACCTGCTGCTCGTGGACAACGTCCGCACCGCGCACAGCAGGGAGCGCTTCGAGGGACCGCGCGAAGTGCTCGTCGCGATGGCCGACGCGGTGCGCCTCGCCGACTGCTCGCCGACGATCGAGGTGACCGCCGGATGACAACGATCCCCGAAGCAACGGAGTCCGCTCCCAAGGCGTTGGATCCCCGTCACCGTGCCGGTCTGGCCGTCCCGAATGCCGTGCGAACGCGCCGCGCGCGCGTGGCCGAGGGGCTGGCAGCGCGACTGAGCCAGTTGGGAAACATCCTCAGGCCCACGCCGACCGTCCCCGTCCGGATGGAGGGGATGAACCTCTTCGCCAAGCTCGAGTACGTCAACCCGGTGGGGAGCATCAAGGACCGCCCGGCCTACTGGATTCTCCGGCGCGCGGCGGAGCGGGGGCAGGTCACCCAGGGCAGCACCATCATCGAGTCGTCCTCCGGGAACTTCGCCTCCGCGCTGGCGACGTTCGCGCGCATCCTGGGGCTGCGGTTCATCCCGGTCATCGACCCCAACATCGCCGGCACCTACGAGTCCTTTCTACGGCGCATGTGCAGCACGGTGGTGAAGGTCGAAGAGCGGGACGACACCGGGGGCTTCCTCAAGACCCGGCTGAAGAAGGTGGAGGAGCTGTGTGCTACCATCCCGAACTCGTTCTGGACCAACCAGTATGGGAACACGGACGGGATGGAGGCGCACTACCAGCTGACCGCGGGGGAGATGTGCAAGGACTTCACGTCGCTTGACTACATCTTCCTGGGGGTCAGCACGGCCGGGACGATCTCCGGCGTGTCCCGGCGGCTCAAGGAGCGCTTCCCGAGCATCAAGGTGATCGCGGTGGATGCGGAGGGCTCGGTGATCTTCGGGGGCAAGCCGGGGAAGCGCTACATCCCCGGGATCGGCGCGAGCATCACCCCGGAGCTGCTCAACCACGCCAAGGTTGATGACGTGGTCATGATCCCGGAGCGGGAGACGGTGCGGGCCTGCCAGGAGTTGCTGGATGAGCACGGCCTCTTCGTGGGTGGCTCGAGCGGGACGGTGTTCGCGGCCATCAAGAAGTACGCGCCGAAGATGACCGGGCCCAGGCCACCGACGGTGCTGTTCCTGTGCGCGGACCGGGGGACGGCGTACCTGGACACCGTCTTCGATGCGACGTGGATCAAGAAGCTGGGATAGCGGCGCTCAGGAGGGGAACACGAACTTCGAGCTGTCCATCATCAAGGGAAAGACCGTGTTCGACCTGGTCCGGGCGCATCGGGCCGACTGCATCCAGATGATCCAGGACGCCTACCTCGCGCACGCGGAGGGCAAGTCCGTCAACCCGGACAGCTACTTCCTGAAGTTCCCGGACAAGCCGAGCGCCCGGATCATCGCCCTGCCGGCGTACCTGGGGAAGTCGTTCGACGTGACGGGGATCAAGTGGATCGCCAGCTACCCGGACAACATCCACCGCGGCTTCCCCCGCGCGTCGGCGGTGCTGGTGCTCAACAACTACGAGACCGGCTACCCGTTCGCCATCCTGGAGAGCTCGATCATCTCCGCCGCGAGGACGGCCGCGTCCGCGGTGCTGGCGGCGGACTGGCTGACCGGCAAGACCCGGCGGGCCCGCTCGCTGGGGATCGTGGGGACCGGCTTCATTGCCCGGTACGTGTACGACTTCCTGGTGGACACCGGCTGGGAGATTGATGAGGTCCAGCTCTTCGATCTGTCCCCGGCCGAGGCGGAGAAGTTCAAGACCGGCGCGTGTCGGGCGGAGAAGCACCGGGCCGTAAAGGTCGCTCCGGATCTCCCGCAGCTCTTGAAGTCCTGCGATCTCATCGTCCTGGCCACGGTGGCCGGAGCGCCCCACATCCACGACGTTGACCTGTTCAAGCACAACCCGGTGGTGCTCCACATCTCCCTGCGCGATCTCGCCCCGGAGATCCTCCTGCGCTCCCACAACGTGGTGGACGACGTGGAGCACGTGATGAAGGCGAACACGTCACCGCACCTGGCGGAGCAGAAGGTGGGGAACCGGAGCTTCGTGACCGGCACCCTCGCGGACATCATCACCGGACGCCGGTCGGTGGATCGCAGCCGCCCCACCCTCTTCTCGCCGTTCGGGATGGGCATCCTCGATCTCGCCCTCGGCAAGTGGGTGTACGATCGCGCGGTGGCCACCGGTCAGGATCTGCGCATGAACGACTTCTTCTACGAGGTGGTGCGCTAGCTAAGCTAGCACCGCCATCGCTCCGCTCTGTCCACATCGACGGTTTCTTCCACGAGCTGCGACGGCACGGATAGCGCTCCGTTGCACTCCGCACCTCAGCGCGACTTATCGATCCAGTCCTTGAGGGTGACCCGTACGGCGGGGGGTGTGATTGCGGCGGCAGCGAGATGGTTCGATCCGAGGTCGAGGTCGACGAGCGTCAGGCCGTCGACGTGGTCAACCGAGACGTCCAGCTCGCAGAGCGATCGATTGCCGAGGCCCTGTCCCCGAGCTTTCAGCACCGCCTCCTTGCGCACCCAGGATCGTAGCCACGCACGAGCCTGGTCCTCGGGCGGCGTCACCCGGAACTGCCTCATCTCGGCCGGCGTCAACGTCGCTTTGGCGAGCTCCGCAAGATCGTCGGCCTCCACGTTACTCGTCGCCTCAACATCGACACCGACAGGCGTGATGGCGACTGCGAGCAGGGCCAACTGGCCGCAGTGCGTCAGGCTGAGTTCGAGCCCGGCCGTGGTGGGTGGCTGACCATCGGGCGACTCGAGCGGCACATCGGCGGGCGCACACCCGAGGTACGCGCCCAGCACCTGCCGCATCGCGCCGTGGCTAATCACGAAGCGCTCTCGCCGCTCGCCACGCAGCCGCTCGAGTCGAGTGTGTTCCCCCGGCGATAACGAAGCAACGTGTCGATCGGCATCGACGAGCAGCTCGATGCGCCACACGTGCACATCGCGAGCTGTCGGACGAGCGACTCTGGGAATGTCGGAAGCCATTTCTCATTGGTGTACCGCGGATCGCCACACCTGTTCAAGCTTCACGTCCGGCCAGCCTCACTGGTTGCTTCGGTCGCTCATAGGCTGGAGAAATTCGCGCTGCGCGCCATGCGCACGTGGTGCAGCAAAATGCCGCATTCTGCAAGGTAACGCCGACGAAGTATCAGATAGTTACCCTCCACCACTACATTTCTCGCGTAGTTACACCTCACGTCTTGAGATTGGCTGCGCCGGGTTGCGTTTCGGTGCGCGGGCCACCGACAGGCAAGAAGTCGACGGTTCCGGTGTTGACCGCGGCCTCGTGGCGGTCAGGCTGGGCGTGGCCGTAGGTGTCGGCCGTTTGCGCGATCGTCGCATGGCCGAGTTGGTTCTGCGCCCACCGGAGGTCAGTGCCAGCCTCCAGCAGCCACGTGGCGAACGTGTGGCGGGTCGCGTCGTATTTCCGATAGGGTAGCCCGGCCTTGGCGAACCACCTTCAGGTCGCCGCGACCTCGAAATTTTGGAGTCCCGGCTCGCAAATTCAGAGCGTGCATGCGGGGGACTGCGACCGGGTTGGCCTTCGAGGAGCCACGTGGCAAACGAGTGCCGCGTGCTGTGGTATTTCCGGTAGGGAGCCCCGCCGCTGTCAGGAGCGGCTGCCAGACGTGTTCGAGGAAGTGCGGGTAGCTTGCCACCCGCCCGCGTGTGTGCGGGTGCTGAAGCATCGAGAGTAGCTGAAGCAAATAGCTGCCCCTTGTATTGCAGGTGACCGCCAGTAGGCTCGCCCCCGGCGGCATAGCTTCAGCCGCCCAGCGGCGCATAAGTTAAGTTACTGATTTTCTGGAAATTCGATTCCGGTATCAGATTTGCGGTGGAGTCCTGCCGTGGATGGCTCTGGTGAGGTGACGCCTCCCCGACTTCGCGCTGCCGGGCGCCCGTCGACCGTGGCGCCGTATGCGCCTCAGGTCGCGCAGTGGCTGCGCGAGGATCCGGACCTCCCGGGCGTCGAAATCCTGCGGCGCATCCGGCTCGTCAGCTATCGCGGCGGCAAGAGCGCGCTCTACGAGCTCGTGAGGCGGCTGAGGGGGCGGCGTCCGGTAAACCGGGCCAGACGCTCTTCGCGGAAGTGGCAGTAGCGGCCCGCGCCGGATTTGGCACGGGCGGGGGCTGATCACGGCCGAGCCGTGGAGGCGCCGGCGCAGCCAGTGCGGGATGCCGGCGGCGGCCAGACACGACGGCCCGCTCATCGGCGCGCTGACGGTGTCACGCGCACCGCCGTTCCGGGCCGCCGCATGCTTCGGAGCGCGTCGCTATCCGGCTTTAGCGCTCTCCACCGGCGGCGGCGTGCCGGCACTCGTCAGCCCCAACCGGCGGATCGAGATCTCGGCGCGCTCCTGCATCCGGGCGTCGTTCGCGTTCAGGTTGCGGGTGAAGCAGCAGTACTCCAGCTGAACCCCGTTGGGGTCCTTGAAGTAGATCGACTTGGCCCAGTCGTGGTCGACCACGTCCGTCACCTCGACGCCGCGGGCGATGAGCGCATTGCGCATCTCGTCGAGCCCCGCCGCGGAGCCCGCCTCGAACGCGAAGTGATAGAACGCGTTCGGCACCCCGAGCCCGTGGTTGATCCCGGCGTCGTACTGCGCCGGTACGCCCGGCACGCCCCGCGCTTCCATGAAGGCGATGAGCTGATCGCGCCCGGTGTCGAAGAAGATGTGGCGGATCTGCCCGCCTTCCTTGACCCTGAGGGTGTCGCAGCGCACCGCCTTGAACTTCAGGACGTTCTCGTAGAAGTCACGCGTCCGGTCGAGATCCAGTGTCGAGAGGCCGATGTGCGAGAACCCCTTGTGCGACATCGTGGGCCTTCCTTTCAGCCGAGTACGCGCTTGTAGGTGGCTTCGTCGAACCCGACGATCAGTGTACGACCCTTCCGGAACGTGGGGGCCCGAAGATTGCCGTCGGCCCGAGCGGCAGGCCGAGCTGCTCTCGTGCAGATCCGGCCGCCCGACGGTCGACGTCGAACTTCCAGCCGTGGTAGACGCATCGCAGACCGCACTCCTCGTTGCGCCCGAAGAAGAGCGACGCGCCGGTGCGGGCAGTACTCGTCGATCAACGCGAGGCGGCCGAGCGTGTCGCGGAACGACCGGCCGCCCTTCCACGGGCGAGGGAGGTCGTGAAGCGCGAGAAGCAGGAACGGGTCGCGGGCGACGGTTGTTGACAACCTGCGTTTCCTGTAAAGTACCCGCCAATCTTCCGAGGTGATCGCCAGTCCGGCCACCCCGTTCAGCACAGGGAGAGAAGACGCCATGCAGCCACGACGCGGCCTGCTCGGTCTCATCGTAGGAGTCGTCGCTTTCGGCTGGTCGATCGTCACGCCGGCGGCCATCACCGACGCGCAGGCGCCCAAGCGCGGCGGCACGCTGCGCGTCTCCTACGGCAACGAGATCGCCCACCTCGATTTCTACACCGCGCCCGGCTACGAGCTGAACTGGGTGGCGATGAACATCGGCTGCGGCCTTCTCGGCATCACGCCCGACGGCAAGTTCGTCCCGGACGCCGCCGAATCGTGGCAGATCTCGCCCGACGCGCTCCTCTACACGTTCAAGCTCAGGAAGAACGTCCTGTTCCACGACGGCACCAATGTCGACGCGGCCGCCGTCAAGTTCAGCATCGATCGCATCATGGATCCGGCGACGAGGTCCAGCATGCGGACCTACTACGAGCCTGTGCACTCGGTCGAGGTGCTCGATCCGTACACGGTGCAGATCCGGCTGAAGCAGCCGTACGGGTTCATGCTGCACATGTTGGCCGCGTACCGCATGGGGCTCGTGTTCTACTCGCCGACCGCCACGCAGAAGTACACGCTCGAGGATCGGAAGAGCGGGAGGCCGGAGGCGGTGGTGGGATGCGGGCCCTTCCGGCTCGTCGAGTGGGTGAAGGGGAGTCACCTGGTCATGGACCGCTTCGACAAGTACTACGATCAGGGGTTTCCCTATCTGGATCGCGTCGTGATCCGCGTGATCAAGGACCCGGTCACTCAGATGGCGGCGTTCAAGGCCGGAGAGATCGACTTCATCACCGACTTTTCGCCGGAGCACGTCGAGACGCTCAAGGCGCAGAATCCCCGCGCCCAGGTCATGACCGGGAGAGAGACGACTCCGATGGTGGCGATGATGAAGATCACCGTCCCGAAGGACGCGAAGCCCATGGCCAAGGACCGCGCGCCGCATCCGATCTTCAACGACATCAGGGTGCGCAAGGCGATCGGCTGCTACGGCATCGACCGCAAGGAGATCGTGAAGATCGCCTTCAAGGGACAGGCGACCCCGTGGGTCGGGATCATCCCGCCGGGGACTCCGGACACCGTGGACGTCACGCACCTGTGCCCCTACGATCCGGCCAAGGCCAAGGCGCTGCTCGCTGAGGCCGGCTACGGCCCGCAGAAGCCGCTGACCTTCGAGCTGATGACCAACACCGAGAAATCGGTGTTCCACGTGATCGCCACCGTCATCAAGGAACAGGTCGCCCGGATCGGCGTGACGGCGAATATCAAGTTGGTCGACAAGGTGAGCTGGATGAACGTGGCCACGCAGGATGGGCCGTTCGACATGTACGTCGAGGACCTCGCGTCGCTGTTCACCCTGGATCAGAACACCCTCCTCTCGAGCAGCACCGCGGCGTGGAACACCACGCGCCACACCGACGCCAAAGTCGACGACTACTACGCCCGCTACGCTCGGGAGATGGACCCGGCGAAGCGCAAGGCCATCGCCAAGGAATTTCAGGAGTTCATGACCGACAAGCTCTACTGGAACACGATCTCCGGCTCGCCGTTCTACGAGGTCGCCCAGCCGTGGATGAAGGACTACGTCTACAACGCCGAGTGGAAAGTCCTCTACAAGAAGGTCTGGCTAGACAGGTGAGGGGCCTCGGCGGGCACATCCGAGCCAAGGAGGACTTCATGAAAAAGCTTCTGACTTTTGTGGCTTTGATCGCATTCGCGGTTTCTGCATCGGCGCAAGATGTCATGAAGGTGACCTTGGTCAAGCCTGACGCGCTGGCATGGAAGGATAATCCGAGTATTCCGAAGGGTGCCCACGTCGCTGTCCTGGTGGGCGACCCGACGAAAGCTGGCGAGGTGATCGTCCAGCGCGTCAAGTTGCCGGCCAACTATAAAGTCCCGCCGCACACTCATCCATATGCCGAGACCGTCACCGTGATCAGCGGTAGCGTCGGCTTCGGGATGGGCGAAAAGTTCGATTCCACGAAAGGCGAGATGGTCAAGGCGGGTGCCCTCTTCGCGCAACCGGCAAAACACGCGCACTATGTTTGGACAGGAAAAGAGGGGGCGATCGTCCAAGTTCAGTTCGTCGGTCCGGGAGGCATCGACTACATCAATCCGGCTGACGACCCGCGCAAGAAATAGAAAGTGCTGACGGCGCGGGCGCGGGCCCGCGCCGCGACCCGACATGAGCTTGCGTGTCGGGTGCGCTACCTGCTGGCGTTGGAGCGCTGGCCGACGCAGTTTGCCGCGCCGGGACGGAAACTCGTGGCGCCCTGAGCGGGCCCGGCCCGCAGGAGGAGAAGAGCAATGCCGCCGACAAAGCTGGCTCACCTCGTCTACCAGACCAACCGTATGGCCGAGATGCGCGACTGGTACTGTGCCGTCCTGGGCGCGCGCGTGATTTATGAGAACAAGCACCTTTCCTTCGCGACGTACGACGACGAGCATCACCGCGTGGCCTTCCTGGACTTTGGCCCGTTGGCCCCGCGTGACCCGGCCGTGACCGAGTTGGGCGTCAAGCCCGTCGAGCAGCCGGGCCTGCACCACGTCGCCTTCACCTTCGGCTCCATGGAGGAGTTCCTCGACAACTACGTCCGGCTGAGGGACCGCGGGATCCGGCCGTTCTTCTGCGTCAACCATGGGCCGACCACGTCGATGTACTACCGCGATCCGGACGGCAACCGCGTGGAGCTGCAGATCGACAACTTCGCCACCGCGAAGGAAGGGCAGGACTGGATGCTGTCGCCGGCGTTCGATCGGAATCCGATCGGCGTCGAGTACGATCCGGACGACCTGGTGAAACGGTTCAAGGCGGGCGTTTCCGTCGCCGAACTGGTGGCGCGCGACTAGCCCGTACCGCTCTCGTGAACGACCGAGAGCGCGAGGCGGCCAGGGCCTGGCGCCGTGGCGGGCCCTGCTCCGAGGCGCCCTCTTGACACGCCAGGCGGCGGGCGCTATGCGTTGCTCGGCCCGCTGAGAGGCAGTGCGCAAGGAGGACGCCATGGCGGTCGACTTCAAGGTCAATGGCCGGGCGGTCAGCGTCGATGTGCCGGACGGCACTCGGTTGCTCTGGGTGCTGCGCGAGCGCCTGAAGCTCACCGGCACCAAGTACGGCTGCGGGGTGGCTCAGTGTGGCGCGTGCATGGTCCACGTCGACGGGCAGCCGACGTTCTCCTGCCAGACGCCCACCGAGGCAGTTCGCGGCCGCGCCATCACGACGATCGAAGGACTATCCCGGGATGGCATGCACCCGGTGCAGCGGGCGTGGCTCGCTGAGCGAGTGCCGCAGTGCGGCTACTGCCAGTCCGGCCAGATCATGAATGCGGCCGCCCTCCTGGCGAGGAATCCGCGGCCGACGCGGGCCGAGATCATCGACCACATGCAGGCCAACATCTGCAGGTGCGGGACCTACCAGCGGATCGTGCGCGCGATCGAGCGCGCCGTGCGGGAGGGCTGAGCCATGACGATGCGTGTGGACGAGCATCGCTCAGAAGCCAGCATGACCCGGCGCGAGTTCATGGTCGGCGCGGCGGGTCTCACGTTCGGCGTGCTGCTGCCCGGGTGTGCGCGCATCGGCACGGGAGAAAGCTCGGGCGCGATGCTCGCCGCCACGTCGGGGAACGCGCCGGCGTTCAACCCCTGGGTCAGCATCGCGACGGACGGCAGCATCTTCATTCAGTCACCCGCCGTAGAAATGGGCCAGGGCTCGCTCACCTCCCTGCCATTGATCATCGCCGAGGAGCTCGACGCCGACTGGGCGAAGGTGCGCATCGTGCCCGCGCCGCCGAACGACGCGCTCTACGGCAACCCCGGCTTCGGCGGCCAGATGTACACCGCCGGTTCCAACGCCGTTCGCAGCTACTTCACGCCGCTCAGGACCTTCGGCGCTCAGGTGCGTCGCGTGCTCCTCGACAACGCCGCGCGACGCTGGGGCGTGCCGGTCGCCGAGCTTTCCACGGAGCCGAGCGTGGTCGTGCACGCGAAGTCCGGCCGGCGCCTGAGCTACGGCGAGATCGCGGCGTTCGCCGAGATTCCGGCGAAGGCGCCCGAGGTCAAGCCCGAAGCGCTCAAGAAGCCCGGCGAGTTCCGCCTAATCGGCAAAGACGTGATGCGGGTCGATTTGCCCGGCAAGGTGAACGGCACGGCGCAGTACAGCATCGACGTGCAGGTTCCCGGGATGCTGTACGGCGCCATCTTGAGGTCGCCGGTCGAGGACAGCGCTCCGGCGCAGATCGACGACGCAGCGGCGCGCGCGACTCCCGGCGTGATGCGGATCGTGCCGCTCTCGTACGGTGTCGGAGTCATCGCCGAGACGCCGTGGGCCGCCTTCGCCGCCAAGGACGCGCTCAAGGTGACCTGGGATCGTCGCGCGCCGGGTTGGGGGTTCGACAGCGACCAGGCGATCGCGCGCTACGCGTCGGCGGCGCGCGATCTGCGGAAGGCGGGCAAGCCCTGGGACAAGGCCGGCGACGCGCCCGCCGAGATGGAGAGGGCCGCGACGGTGGTCGCAGCCGAGTACCGCTGCGACTACGCCTACCACGCGCAGATGGAGCCGCTCAACGCGGTCGCCTCGGTGTCCGCGGCTGGCGACGCGTGCGAGCTCTGGGTCGGCAGCCAGGGGCAGACGATGGCCGTGGCGGCGGTGGCGAAGGCGCTCGGTATCCCACCCGAGAAGGTGCGGTTGCACAACACGCTGCTGGGCGGCGGGTTCGGCCGGCGCGGCCACCGCGACGAGGAGTTCGTCGTCGATTCGGTCCTGCTCTCGAAGGAGGTCCGGCGGCCCGTCAAGCTCATGTGGACGCGCGAGGATGACGTGCGCAACGGCCGGTTCCGGCCGATGAGCGCGCACTACCTGCGCGCGGGGCTCGACGCCTCGGGCCGGATCGTCGCCTGGCAGCATCGGGTCGCGTGCGACTGGGTGACTCCCTTCATGGACCCGGTCCGTTACAAGGGGATCTTGAGGGAGAACGATGTCATTGCGATCGCGGGGACGGAGATCGGGACGTACGACGTCCCGCATCGCCTCGCCGAACAGCTCGGGCAGGACACGGGCATCCGGACCTCGCCGCTCCGCGGCATCGGTGTGGTGGCCAACAAGTTCGCGACCGAAGCCTTGCTCGACGAGATCGCCGAGCGGCGTGGCATCGACCCGGTCACGCTGCGGCTTGATCTATTGAAGAACACGCCGCGTGGCCAGGCGGTCGTCAAGGCGGTGATCGAGATGTCGGATTACCGCCGTCCGCGTCCGGGCCGCGGTCTCGGCTTCGCCTTCATCGACTACTCGGCCACGATGGTCGCGGGAGTCGCCGAGGTGTCGGTCGACCGTCAGACCGGCGCCATCCGCGTCCACAACTTCTGGTGCGCCATCGACCCGGGCATCGCGGTGCAGCCGGACAACATCGTGGCGCAGACCGAGAGCTCGATCGTCTACGGCATCGGCCTCGCGCTCACCGAGCGCATCACCTTCAAGGATGGCGTGGTCCAGCAGTCGAACTTCTACGATTACACCGTGCCGCGCCAGCGCGACATCCCCGAGATGCACGTGAAGCTGATGCCGACGCCAAACCCGCCAACAGGTGTGGGGCAGCAGGCTACGCCGCTCGTCGCACCCACCGTCGCAAGCGCGGTGTACCAGGTCACGAAGGCGAAGCTGCGGCACACACCGTTCATTCCCGAACGGGTGCTGGCGGCTCTGAGGGCCTGAGCGGCGACGGGATTCGGTCGGGAGGGCTCGCGAGGCCAGGTGAGCTACGAACGATTCTCGCGCTCGGGAGCTATCCGGCAGCTGTGATCTCGTCGATGAGGTCGTAGTCGAGCGCTTCGCGCGCGTCGAGATAGCGCCCACGCCGCATGTCCTCGGCGATCTCCTCGGCGGGCCGGCCCGTGCGCCGGGCGAGGCGCCCGTAGAGCTTCCACAGCAGCTCCTGCTGCTGGCGACTCTGCGCGGCGATCTCCTCCGGGGTGCCGGCAAACCGCGCCGTCGGCTGGGAGAGGTGGAACCGCGCGTGCGGTGCGGCGGCGCAGCGATCGGCGGCCGCGACCACGCCGATGGCTGGGCCGCCGATTTGACCCCGGCAAAGGATACGCAACGGGGAGCGCAGCGTGTCGGCCGTGTCGATCAGGACGAAGACCGCCCCGAGCGCGCCGTCGGGGCTGTCCAGGTGGAGCTCGATGGGCCGGTCCCCGCGGGCGTCCAGCGCCAGGAGCGCGGCCGCTGCCTTCGTCGCCGCGTCGTCGTCGAGCCGACCGGTGACGAGCACGATGCGACGCTCGAAGAGCTGCTCCTCGAGCCAGCCCCCGAGGCTCATGTCCCGAGGGTACAACGCGCTCGTCCCGCGCGCGCTATTGCCGGGGCGGCGTGTGCGCGAACGGCAGCTTGGTGTAGCGCGCCTTGTCGACCTCGATCACCAGCGCCACGCGGCCCTCATGGCTCCGCATCGGGAACGGCTTCCCGATGTACTTGTGCGACACGGGATCCATGATCTCGAGGGCGGGGTCGGGACGTCGCTCCACCACGCGGCCGCGGAGTTGCACCTCCTCGTACGGATCGTGGAAGTCCACGATGGACAGCGCTATCCGGGGATCGCGGCGCGTGTTGCGCCCCTTCAGCGACCCCTCACTCGTGCACACCAGGAGCCGATCGCCCTCGCGCCCAACCCAGACGGGCACGCTGTGGGGTGAGCCGTCCGACATCAGAGTGGCGAGATGCGCGAAATTTGGGCGGTCGATGAGCGCCTTGGCCTCGGTCGACAGTGGTGCGGGCATGGATATCCTCCTCGGCGTTTAGACGGTTCCTCGGCGAGGACGGCTTCGAGCCGACGCAGGGTCCAGGCGATCGCCACAGGTAGAGCCCCGTTTCCACGGCATAGCAGCTCGCCATGCCCGACGTCGCGATGAGCCCGCCGCCCAGCGGCGATCATGGCGCCCCGGGCGGGTTGATGAAATTTCTGGACGACGGCCATCCCGACGCGATCGTCCTCGACACTGCTCTCTAGCTCGATGCTCGAGGTAGAAGGAGTCGAGGGCGGTGCTCTTCATCTAGCCTCGCGCGGCTGGCCGCCAACCTGTTCAACCAGCCATCAGCCGGCGCTCGAAGCGCGGCCCCATGATCCTCACCAGCAACCAGAGCTCCGCCGGCGCAACATTCGCGCCGTTTAACGTCGATGTGGGGGCGGCCTGAGTCGCGATGAGCGTCCTGGCCGCTGGGAGTTGCGACTGAAGTCGCTCCTGCGGCAGACACCCGGCGCGCTACACGGCGCGCTGCTACCCCTTGGTGCCGACTGCACAGTGGAATGGCAGAGCGATGAAAACGTTCCTTCTGCCTCAGCCTGGGTTAGAGCCGTGTGCCATTCGGCTAGCTCTGCCGGGTTGAGCGCAGCCTCGATGTCGGCGGCATGCGCGCGGGCGCCGGCATAGGTAGCCAACTGACCAAACGTGACTGCCCTGTCGCTGTTGTTGAAGGTGAGGATCAAAGTCGCGTGTCCAGAGAAGGGCAGGTGCGACTAATTTAGCGGGTGCCAGGCCCGCCGGGGGCAAGAGCACAGACGCCCATAGGTTGGATAGCAGCAGGTCACCTCACCGCCGAGGACAGAATGTTGAGGCGGCGGTCCTCAAGTTGACAGCAATCGCGCCCTTGACGTCCGGTGCATGCTTCTGTTAATCAATGGCAGGTTAGCTCACCCGGGACGATGCTATGGACGTTGCCATGGAGGAATCGCAATGGAAAGACGGGTAGATCACGTTGTCACACGGCCGGGTAGACGGCACGGCGACCCTGACGTGCAGATCCCGGTGGCAGAGGATCTCACCACCGTCCCGGGTATTCCCCTGCGGGAGACCGACCTGAGCTTCTACAGCCGCACGTATCCCCAGGAGACCCAGAACATCGAAAAAGCCGCCGATCGGCAGTGGGTCTGGACCGTCTACAGCCCGGAGATGAGCGAATATCGCAAGGATCACAACGACATCAGCGAGCCACTCATCGACGCCGCGGCGGTCTCGGGGGACCTCGAGCCCACCGGCACCCCGACTGGCGAGGACGTGACCCAGGCTATTCGCCGCAAGGCGCGTGAGCTGGGCTTTGGCGAAGTTGGTTTCACCAAGTATGACCGGCGCTACACGTACACCAGCAAAAGGCACTGGACGAAATACGAGCACGCCATCTGCCTGGCACTGGAACAGAACTACGTGCAGACGCAGTCCCTGCCCGGCATGGACGCCGAGCGCGCCCACTTCGGGACCTACGAGATCGAAGGCGCCCTGTTACTCGACCTCGCCGACCATATGCGGGAACTCGGGTATCACGCCCAGGTGCATAGCCCCAATGACAACAGCGCCCCGTACATTCCCATGTTCGTGGCTGCTGGTCTGGGGCAATTGGGCGCCAACGGACAGTTGCTCTCGCCGCATTTTGGCTCCAGAGCCAGATTGGCGATCATCACCACCGACGCGCCGGTGACCTACGACCAACCCGTCGACTACGGCATTCACCAGTTCTGCCAGGTCTGCCAGGTCTGTGTGAACCGCTGCCCGGGTCGTGCCCTCGTCAAGGAGAAGGTGTGGTGGCGTGGGGTCGAGAAGAACAAGCTCATCTACGAGCGCTGCCGCCCTGTCATGGCGCGCTACGATGGGTGCGCCGTCTGTATGAAGACCTGCCCGATCCAACGCTTCGGGATGCCGGCGGTCATGGAGCACTACGTAGCCACGGGCCAGGTGCTCGGCAAAGGCACACACCTCCTGGAAGGCTATACCTTCATGGAGAAAGGCTACTTCGGGCCTGGCGAACTGCCGCTGTTCGACCGGAACTTCTTCGAGATTCCGCACGGCCGCAACGAGGAATGGCTCTTCCAGCAGTTCAAGGAGAAACTGGTGAAGGAAGGCATCCCCTCCCAGGAAGAGCTGGTAGGCTTCGCTCGAGACGTGAAGAAGATCATCGACAAGGGGAACTCGACCCTCGGAGACGAGTAGGCTCCGGTCTCGGTCGCGCACGTAGTTGATGGCAGAAAAGGCGGGGTCAGCCAGCGGCAGGTTGGCCCCGCCGTGCGTTGTGCTCACGGAGCAGAGGTCAAGAGATGTTTGAGAAGGCCCATATCGACGCGCTGTTTGGTGAGCTGGAGCGGCAGTGGCGGGGGAGTCCTGAATTCGACGGGCTCGCTCGGGACGCACACCTGGGGATCGCCCTGTGCGACGCCGGACGCCCGTTGAAGGATCGGATCGATCCCAAAATCGTGGCGCTCATCGAGAAGCACAGGCCCAAGGCATAGCACCCCGGCTGTCTCGGTCTGCGCGCCCCCAACGCTGGCCAGCGTACGTTGTGTATCGCTCCTGGGAGGGGGATTCCTGTCATGGCAGCGAGTCAACAGATCGAAGCCCTCATTCGAGCGCTGGAGCAGAGCGTCGAGGCCGGATTGACCTACTTCCAGGGGCCAGGAGGCCAGGCCCGGATCAAGGTTGGAAAATGGGGACCGCGCGAGGTCCTATGCCACCTGCTGTGGTGGCATCAGGCGACAGTCGAAGGCATGGAGTCTGTCCTGTCCGGTGGCAAACCGTATCGCTTCTACGCCTCGGTCGATGAGATGAACGCCAGGGCCGTCGGTCGCCTGGCCGGCCGAGACACCGCCCAGCTCGCAGAGCTCCTGCGCCAGTTGCAGGCGCGGCTCGCAAAGGCGGCGCGTGCCCTCCCCGACCCGAACGCCACGGTCCTGGTCACTGGCGATGGGAGTGGGCGCTCCGTCCTGCAGCGCCTGGAGACGATCGCGCGTCATTGGAGCGAGCACGTCCATTCGCTCCAGGCGCCGAGCGCAGCCTGAGCGAAGGAGCGCGCAGGGGTAAGGGAGGTAGGGACATGGAAGAGAAAACGATCCTCACGGAGTTGGGAGTAGCCATCGACACGCTAAAGACACTCGCCCTGGTGACCCTGGACATAGAGGACACGCATCCCCTGGCATTGCCGGAGCCGCCAGCGCCGGACAATGTCGCCGCCTATGAACGGCACATGAACGCCATCTGCCAGCAGGTGGCCCCGCGGCTCTGGCCTTTGCCGGCCGCCTCGCTGCGCGACTACCGGGCGGGTTTTCCCGACCGGGCAGGGAGCTACCTGCTGGAGCTGGTGAACCAGCTGCTGCGGGAGCCCGAGTATGCCACCGCCTTTTCCCCCGCCGCCCAGAAGCGCCTGCAGGGCTGTGTCATGGACTTACGAGAGCTCTGAGGCTGTTGGGCGCGGCACGTCATCGTCGTCGCCCAGTGGTTCCTTTGCCCAGCACTCGATCGCAATGCCCTATGTGATTACCGACCCGTGTATTGACGTACGGGATCAGGCGTGCGTCACCGTCTGTCCTGTGGCGTGCATTCATTTCGACGCAGGGAAGGACCGGAAACTCTACATCGACCCGAATGAATGCATCGACTGTGGCGCTTGTGAGCCGATGTGTCCGGTTCGGGCTATTTATAGCGAATTCGATCTGCCCTACAAGTGGGAGAGGTTTACCAGAATCGATGCGCTCTGGTATCGCGATAAAGATGCGGCACGCGCCATGGTGGATGCTACTCCAAAAGGCAGCTAGTCCGTGCAAGAGAAGGAAGGTTGCAGCATGGCTACTCTAGACGAGCGGTTCCAGAAGGGCTTGGAGATGCGGGGGCGCCTGGCTGGGGGCCAGGGGAGGATATACAAGGGGGCCGTTCCCGCCGCCTATGATCTGGCTCCGGATATGTACAGGATCAGCACGGAAAGTCTGTACGGTTCCATCTGGAGTCGTCCGGGCCTGGAGCTCAGGTATCGTGCCATAGCGACCCTGACGGTCGCCGCCATCCAGCTCACCACGCAGGTCCGATCACATATACGCAATGCTCTGAATGTGGGTATCACGCCGGAGGAGATCATCGAGATACTCATGATGGTCGCCTTCTACGGTGGCATACCGGCTGCCTATAATGCCCTGGCTGTGACCAAGGAGGTCGTTGAAGAGCGGGGTATGCACGTTACCTTGCCGGAAACCTTCGATCCCTCGCTAGAGCCCAAGACCCTGTACGAACGGGGAGTCGCGAAACATAAGGAACTGATCTCCGACGTCTTCGGCTACCATCCGACGGAGCCAACGCCGGTGGAACGCGCGCTGGACGTTCTGATGCACGAGTACCTCTGGGGGGCCGTCTGGACACGGCCCGGGCTGGATATGAAGAGCCGGATCGTTTGTGCCCTAGCGGCCCTGGTAGTAAGGGGACAGTACGACGTGTCCGTCCGTCGGATGATCGAAGGGGCACTGCGTTTCGGCCTCACCAGAACGGAAATCATGGAAATTGGCATGCAGCTGGCTTTCTACGTGGGAGTGCTGCCGGCCAGGGCCTTCATGCACATCGCCAATACGGTCTTCAGGTCGCCTGAATTTTCTCAAGCAGAACCCCGTGGGCTGTAAGGAAGCCGCGCGCGGGATCCCGCCGCCGGACGCCGCCGACCTCAAGCGATAGACGCCTGTCGTAGCTGCTGGAGGGCCTCGGTCAGCCACAAAGCTGACTGGGCGCCTAGTCGTCCAAGCGATCGCCGTTGGACTCCCCGCAGGGCCCGCTGTTTCCTTAGCGCGACGCAGCTGAAGGCGCTAGGCTCGACGGAGGTTCTGGAGGCGGAACACGCCATCCAGGAAGCGGTGAACGGCAGCCGGCCCGATCCGTTCGGCGAGGGATGTCGAGCCCTCGACGTCGACAAAGAGAAAGAATCTCTCTTCGGCCCGAGGGCGGTGATAGCGACCGAGCACGATGTGGCGCAGGGTGCGTGAGCCCACGATCTGCTGGAGTTCGAACACAAAGAGAAAGGCAAAGGTCGTGCCCACGGTCTTGGGCATGATGTTGCAGGACAAGAACCCCGAAAAATCGAGACGGGTCATGACGGCGATGCTGAAGATGAAAAAAATCAACGTTGAAGCATTAAAGAAAGCGTACGAGGGACGGTCCGACTCGGCATCGTAGATGCTGTCGCACCATGTCTCGACGGGTAGCCGACGATCGGAGTTCAAGCTGACCAGCACCGAACTGGCCTCCGCTGCGTAGTAGGTTCCGCATGGTAACAGAGTATATAAGTGGTAGCAGGGTATATAGAAAGAAGAGACATGAAGGTTTGGGCTACCGTCCTCTGCATCCTGAGCGTCATGGTCACTCCTACCTTTGGAGAGCCGCTCGACACCGTCTTCCTCGAAGAGCTGACGTGGCCGGAGCTGCGGACGCTCGTCCAAACGGGGAAGACAACGATGATCTTCCCGATCGGCGGCACCGAGCAGAACGGTCCGCACATGGCGCTGGGCAAGCACAACGCACGCGTCAGGATGCTGTCGGAGCGGATCGCGCGCACGCTCGGCAACGCGTTGGTTGCACCTGTCATCGCGTACGTGCCCGAGGGCACACTAAGCCCGCCGACGGGTCACATGCGGTTTCCGGGAACGATCACGGTGCCCGAGGACGTGTTCCGGCGCTTGCTCGAGTCGGCGGCCCGCAGCGCCCGACTCCATGGCTTCCGCGACGTCGTCTTCCTCGGCGATCACGGCTCGACCCAGGTGGGCGAGAAAATGGTGGCGGCGCGGTTGAATCGCGAGTGGGCAGCCACGCCGGTCCGGGCACACGCTATCGAGGAGTACTACCACGCGGCCACGGCGGGATTTCGCGCTCTTCTGAGCGCCCGCGGCTACCGGCCCGAGGAGCTCGGCGACCACGCCGCGCTGCCCGATACCGCGCTCACGCTTGCCCTCGATCCGAGCCTCGTGCGGACCGGCCTGCTACGCGACGACCGGGCACCGGGCGCCGGCTCGGGGGCCGACGGCGATCCGCGGCGCGCGAGCGCGGAGCTCGGCCGGCTGGGCGTCGATCTCATCGTCGCTCGCACGGTGGCAGCGATCAAAGCATCAACCACGAACCTTCGGTAGAGGACTTATGCAATCGACGACTCGGCCCCGTCTCCTGGTGGCATGCCTCGTGATTGCTGTTGCCTTCTGCGCTGGGCGCGCGGATTCGCAGGGGACGACCGGCATCCAGACCGTGCCGGGGATGCCGCCGGTGGTTGACCCCAAGAACCTCTATAGCGAGACTCGATCGAACAGCTTGAGTCCGGCGGTCGCCAATGCCCCGGCGCGTGTCTACGTGCCCCATCTGCAATCGAACGACGTCTACGTCATCGATCCGGCAACGCTCAAGGTCATCGATCGCTTCAAGGTGGGCAGGAACCCGCAACACGTGGTCCCGTCGTGGGACCTCACGACGCTGTGGGTGACGAACAACGCCGAGGGCCGTACCGACGGCACGCTGACGCCGATCGATCCCGTGACCGGCACGCCCGGCAAGGAGCTCGCTGTCGACGATCCCTACAACATGTACTTCACACCCGATGGCAAATCCGCCGTCGTCGTGGCCGAGGCGATGAAGCGCCTCGACTTTCGCGACCCGAAGACGATGGCGCTGCAGGCCTCGGTGTCGGCACCCAAGTGCGGCGGCATCAACCACGGCGACTACTCGATCGACGGCCGGTACCTGATCATGACGTGCGAATACGCGGGCCGGCTCGTGAAGATCGATTGGGTGCGCCGGAATGTCGTCGGCTACCTGATGCTGCCCGATCGCGGCATCCCTCAGGACGTCCGCGTCAGTCCGGACGGCAAGCTCTTCTACGTGGCGGACCTGCGCGCGGGGGGTGTGCACCTGATCGACGGTGACGCGTTCAAGCGTGTCGGCTTCATCAAGACCGGTGTGGGGACCCACGGGCTCTACCCGAGCCGCGACGGCACGAAACTCTATGTGACCAACCGGGGGTTCTCGAAGATCGGCGGCAGGCGGGGCGTTGGTAAAGGCAGCGTATCGGTGATCGACTTCGCCACGCAGAAGGTCGTCGCCATGTGGGCGATTCCGGGCGCCGGGAGCCCCGACATGGGTAACGTGAGCATCGACGGCAAACAGCTCTGGCTCTCGGGCCGCTACGACGATGTCGTTTACGTCATCGATACCGTAAGCGGGGAGGTCAAAAGCATTCCCGTTGGCCGGGAGCCGCATGGTCTCACCGTGTGGCCGCAGCCGGGACGCTACTCGCTGGGGCATACGGGCAACATGCGGTAGGTCCAGTGTCGGATCGCCCTCAGCTCGGCCGCCCGTCACTCTTCAGGGCGACGCGGCGGGTAGCGGTGGCAGCTGGATCGATGCCGCCGTTGACCAGCACGCAACCGTAGTCGCGCTCGGTGCCCTCCGCGGTGACGTAGCCGAGATGGAGATCGCGCCGCACCTCATCCACCGGACGATCGAGCGGATCGCCGTAGCCGGCGCCGCCGGCCAGCCGAATCTCGAGGATCTGGTCAGGCGCCGAGAGCGTCACGAGCGCGCCGATGCCATAGTCGTGAACGACCCTGCCCGCCGGGTCGAGCATCACACCGCGCACGGCGCCACCCGGGCGACCACCGAAGAGGCCCGGCGTCCGCGTCATGACCCCGTCGGGGTGCAGGCTAGCCAGCGTCGGACGGCCGTCGTCGAGGAGCTTGCGGACGCGGACCACCTGACCAAGACCGCCCCGGTGACGGCCGGCGCCGCCCGTGTCGGCGACGAGGCCCTTTTCGAGGACGAGCACCGGCGTGCGCGTCTCGAAGAGCTCGACCGAGGTGTTGGCGGCGCTGGTCGGCCAGAGCAGCGCCGACTTCCCATCGCCCCGCGCTGACGCCCCCTGCCCGCCCCCCTGGAAGAGGTGGTCGTTGTAGACACGGCCGTCTGGGCCAACGCCGTACGCCAGCAGCGAGGCCGGGAGGCCCGTGAACGCTTGGACCTGCTGCGGCACCGCGCGCGCGAGCGCCATGAAGAGATTGGGGGCGATGTACCAGCCGGTGCGGGTGCGCGTGTTGACGGCCATCGGTTTGGTGCAGTTCAGGATGCTGCCCTCGGGCGCGGTGACGTTGAACGGGCGGTAGGAGCCAGCGTTGGCGGGCACCGCCGGCGAGAGGATGCACTTGAGCGGGTACGTGGTGTGGGCGGCGGCGTAGCCGAACGTGCAGTTGGACCCGCCCCGCGGGGCCTGCGGCGGCGCGCCCTCGAAGTCGACGGCGATCGCGTCGCCCTTCACGACGACCTTGACGGGAATGCGCTCGGGCGTGCCCATGCCGTCACTCCAGATCTCGCTCGTGTACACGCCGTCGGGCACGCTGCGGATCGCCTCGCGCATGGCGGCCTCGGCGCGGTTCTGGATCACCGTGGCCAGGGCCTCGAGATCCTCGAGCCCGTACTCGGCCATGAAGTCGAGCAGCCGCCGGGCGCCGGACGCGTTGGCCGACACCATGGCGTGGATGTCGCCGACCACTTGCTCACTCTTGCGGACGTTCTCGGCGAGCAGGGTCACGAGGTCCTCGTTCAATACGCCGGCTCGGTAGAGCTTCATGGGCGGGATCTGAAAGCCCTCCTCGTAGATCTCGCGGGCGTTCAGGCTGTCCTTGGTGCCGCCGATGTCGGCGACGTGGCCGATGGTGCCGATGATGGCCACCACCTTCCCGTCGCGGAAGACGGGCGTGACGATGGCCACATCGAAGAGGTGGCCAGCGCAGATCCACGGATCGTTGGTGGTCAGGATGTCGCCGGGCTGGAGCGTCTCCACCGGGAACCGGGCCAGGATCGCCTTGACCGCGAGCGGCAGCGTCAGGTTGAAGACCGGCATCGCGCGAGGCGAGTGAGCGAGCGAGTTGCCGCGCGCGTCGAGGATCTCGCAGGCGAAGTCCTGGGCCTCGCCGATGATCAACGAGAACGCCGTCCGCCAGACGGTGAGCCAGCACTCCTCGGCGAGGTTGACGAGCCGGCTCCACATGATCTCGAGCCCGATCGGGTCACGTTCGATCCGGGCCATCGCCTGCTCGAGCGGCTGGGCGGCCGTGTGGAGCGGCTCCTGCGAGGTGTTCCGACCGATGGTGAGCCGCAGGTTGAGGCCGTCGTCGACGGCGAGTCGGTCTCCCGGCGGCACCACCGTCGTCGACTCGCGCTCTTCCACGATCACGGGCCCCTCGAGCGCGTCGCCCGGCCTCAGTGCGTAGCGATCGTAAACCGGCGTCTCCACCCAGCCTCCTGACTCGGCGAACCAGGCGCGCCGCCTGGCTTTGATAAGGGCGCGCGGGGTCGAATCGAGGCGTGGCTCCGTGACGCTATCTGGATTGGCGACGTGGATGTCCGCGGCGCGAATGTTCGGAGCAGGGCCCGCGCAGAGCACGCGCCAGTTGATCGCCTGGATCACGGTGCCGGTGTAGAGGTGGGTGTAGAGTCTCGTGTACTCGGTCGCGAACGCGGCCTTGACGGCGTCCAGGTTCTCGCGCGTGAGCAGCTCGGCCGGGAGCGTCACCGTGATGTCGTGCACCTGGCCGAGCAGACGCATCTCGGCCCGCCGCGTGACCGTCACAGCGCCGGGCGCCACATCGGCCTCGGTCAGCAGGGCGCGTCCTTTCGCCTCCAGGTCACCGAGCAGCGCGTTGACCGCGTCGAGATCCAGCTCGTCGAGCACGCCGGGCAGCGAGGTGACGAACTCGAAGCTGATGGGCGCCACGAGGAACCCGAGCGCCGCGGCCGCACCCGACGCGGGCGGAATCACGACCTCGCGCACGCCGAGGATGCGCGCGACCCGAGCGGCGTGCGCAGGTCCGGCTCCCCCGAACCCGACCATCGCGTAGCGCCGAGGATCGCGTCCCTTCTCGACGATGTGGACGCGGGCCGCCGCGGCCATGCTCTCGCAGACGATCGTGTAGACGCCCCACGCCGCCTCCAGGGTGGACAGCCGGAGCGGCTCGGCCACACGCGCCATCGCTGCCTCCGCCGCCGCCCGGTCGAGATGCATGCGTCCGCCGAGGAAGAAGTCGGCATCGAGGTAGCCGAGCAGCAGGTTGGCGTCGGTGACCGTCGGCTCCTTGCCACCAAGACCGTAGCAGGCCGGCCCTGGATCGGCCCCGGCGCTTCGCGGGCCCACCTTGAGCAGGCCGAGCTGGTCCACCCGAGCGATGCTGCCGCCGCCGGCTCCGATCTCGATCATGTCGATCACGGGCGCCTTGATCGGCAGCCCGCTGCCCTTCTTGAAGCGGTGGACGCGCGCGGCCTCCATCATTGGCGCCACGTCGGGCTTGCCGGCCTGGATGAGGCATGCCTTGGCGGTGGTGCCGCCCATGTCGAACGAGATCACGTCGCGATGTCCTGCCTGATCGCCGAAAAACGCCGTAGCCAGGCCGCCCCCGGCCGGGCCCGACTCCAGCAATCGCACGGGGAACTCGCGCGCCATGCGGGGCGAGGCCGTGCCCCCAGAGGATTGCATCAGGGCGAAGCGGCCGCCAAAGCCGCGCTCGGCGAGCGCGTCTTCCAGGCGGGCGATGTAGCGGTCCATCAGGGGTTGGACGTACGCGTTCGCGGTCGTCGTGGTGCCGCGCTCGTACTCGCGCAGCTCGGGCACGACCTCGCACGAGAGCGACACCGCGACCTCCGGGAACTCGCGCCTCAAGAGATCCTTCACGGCTCGCTCGTGGGCCGGGTTCTTGTACGAATGGAGGAAGCAGACGGCCAGGGCCTCCACCCCTCGCGTGACCAGGTCGGCGACCTCGCGGCGCACCTGGTCGAGGTCGATCGACGTGATGATCACGCCGTCCCGGGTCATCCGCTCGTCGATCTCGCGCCGCAGATCCCGGGGCGCCAAGGGCTCAGGGAACTGCAGAAAGAGGTCGTAGATGTCGTAGCGCTGCTCGATGCCCATCTCGAGCGCGTCGCGGAAACCCCGCGTCGTGAGGAGCGCCAGCGTTGCACCCGCGCGCTCGATGATGGCGTTGGTGACCAGTGTCGTCCCGTGGATGAGCTGACCGATCTGGGGGCACGTGAGCCCGGCGGCTCGGAGCAGCTCGTCCAGCCCCTCGAGCGCACCCGCTGACGGATCCTTCGGCGTGGTCAGGCACTTGTGAATGCGGATCCGCCCGCTCACCGCGTCCAGCAGCACGAAGTCGGTGAAGGTGCCCCCGATGTCAAAGCCGATCCGATACCGATCGTCGCGTCGCGCCGAGGTCATTGGCGGCCTCCCACGTAGAGAGACTCGAGCCCCACCAGCCGCTCGGTCATGATGACCACGCCGAGCGTGATCAGGATGTTCACGGTGCCGACGGCCGCGGCCGTCGGGTCGAAGGAAAAGCGCAGGTAGTCGAAGACCTGGATGGGCAGGGTGGTGGTTCCGACACCGCTCAGCAGGAGCGAGATCGGGAACTGATCGAACGAGGTGATGAACGAGAAGACGGCGCCGGCGATGACACCACCCTTGATGATCGGAAGCGTGATCCGCCGAAACGCCGTGACGCTCCCCGCCCCGAGGCTGCGCGCCGCCTCCTCCAGCGAGCGGTCGAAGTTGTAGAGCACGGCCGCCACCGTCAGGAAGACGTACGGCATGCACACGACCACATGGCCGATGAGGAGGCCGAGGTAGCTCGTCCCCCCGAGCCCGATGGCGTAGTAGAAGATCAGGAGCGCCAGCGACGTCATGATCCCCGGGAGCTGGAGCGGCGCCACCAGTAGCATCCGCAGCGCGTTGTTCCGCCGGGCGTGGCGGACCACGTAGAGCGCCGCCGCCGTTCCGATGACGGTCGTGATGACGGTGGTGAGCGCGGCCAGGCGGAGGCTGAAGAAGAACGAGCGAACGAACGGTCCGCTGTTCATGAACTTGACGTACCACTGCAGCGACAGGCCCTCGGGCGGGAAGACCAGGAAGCGCCCCGCGTTGAGACTGGCGACAACGACGATCACGATCGGCGCGATGAGGAAGACGTAAAGCAGGGCGATCAGCGCGAGAAACGCGGCGCGCGCGAGCCGCCGGTGCCTCATCGGGCGCGTCCCGTCCCGAGGGGAAACCTGTTTGTCGCGCCGGCCGGCAGGTTCCGCCGTCCACCGCGGTTCACGGCGAGAGCCCCCGCATGGCTCGGTTCATCAGCTTGAAGTACAGCCCGATGCACGCGAGCGAGGCGGCGAACAGGATCACCGCCTGGGCGGCCGCTCCAGGCCAGTTGTGCACGTCGACGGCGGTCTGCACGACGAGCAGTGGCGTGGTGATCACCTGGAAGCCGCCGAGCAGCACCGGGATCACGTAGGAGCTGACGGCGAGCACGAAGACGAGCAGACAGCCGGCGAACACGCCCGGGAGCGAGAGCGGGAACACGATGCGCCAGAACGCCTGGATGAACGACGCGCCCAGGCTGCGGGAGGCGAGCTCGAGATCGGGCGGGATGTTCTGCAGCGCCCCGGAGAGCGAGAGCACCATGAACGGCAGATAAATGTGGACGGTGCCGACAAGTACCCCGAACTCGTTGTACATGAGCTTGAGGCCGTGCGGGGCGAGGCCCCAGTGCTTGACGAGGGAGTTGATCAGCCCGTTGTCGGCCAGCAGCACCATCCAGCCGAAGCTCCGGATGACGACGCCGACGAGCAACGGCGACAGCAGCAGCACCAGCAACATACCCTTCACCTTGCTGCCGGCGCGGGCCAGGTTGTACGCGAGCGGGTAGCCAAGGACCAGCGTGAAGAGCGTGGTGAGGAAGCCGAGCTTGAGCGTCCGCCAGAGGATCCACCACTGGAAAGAGTCACCGAGGGCGCTCGTATAGTTGCCGAGCGTGGGGATGGCATCGTACGGTTCTGCCTTCCCCGGCATAAAGAAGCTCATCACGAGCAGGTTGGCGTAGGGGAGCACGAAGAAGACCACGACGAGCGCCAGCGCCGGCACGACCAGGAACCAGGGACGCCGGGAGCCTCGCGCGCGCATCAGCACACCCGCTCCTCGCGCGCCGGCACCGACCACGTCGAGCGGGGCTGAAAGGCCGCATCGACGGGGTCGCCGACGGCGAACGGCGCGTGCGGGTCACCCTGCACTCGCAGCACGACTCCGGACGCCACCTCCACACGGTAATCGACGAGGTTGCCGAGAAACGCGCGGGCCCGCACGACACCCCGGAGCCGGTTCACCGTCGGGTCGGCACCCCGCGGTCCTGGCACCTCGTCGCCCGCGCCGCTCGCACCGCCCCCAGGGCGTCCGCTGAGCTGGATCGCCTCTGGGCGCACGGCGATCAGACGCTCGGGCTTGGCGTCCGTGCCTGGCGCCAGGCCGCCGCAGCGCAGCGTGCCCAGTGCGGTGTCTACGACGAGCAGCTGGTCCTCCTGGCCGACGACCTTCCCCTCGATGAAATTGGTGAGCCCGACGAACTCCGCGACCATCCATGTGTGCGGACGGTGGTAGATCTCCTGCGGCGCCGCGAGCTGGTGGATCCGGCCGTTGAACATCACCGCGATACGGTCGGCGATCACCATCGCCTCCGCCTGGTCGTGGGTGACGTAGATGGTGGTGATCCCAACCTCCTGCTGCAGCGAGCGCACATAGAAGCGCATTTCCTCCCGGAGCTTGGCGTCGAGGTTGGCGAGCGGCTCGTCGAGCAGCAAGACGTCGGGGACGACGACGAGCGCCCGCGCAAGCGCAGCGCGTTGCTGCTGGCCGCCCGAGAGCTGGCGCGGGTAGCGGCCTTCGAGGCCCGTGAGCTGGACTTTGGCGAGCGTGGTCGCCACCCGCGTCCGGATGGCAAGCGTCGGCTCCTTGCGCATCTCGAGGCCGAAGGCCACGTTCTGCGCCACCGTCATGTGGGGGAACAGCGCGTAGTTCTGGAAAACCATCCCGATATTGCGTCGCTCCGGCGGAAGGTTGGTCACGCGGTGATCGCCGAAGTCGATGTCACCGGAGTCCGGGAGCTCGAAGCCGGCGATGGCGCGCAGGGTCGTCGTCTTGCCGCACCCCGAAGGGCCGAGGAGCGCCATCAACTCGCCGTCTTGGACGTCGAGGTGGAGGTCGTCGACGGCGACGACGCTACCGAAATGCTTCGTCAAGCCCCTCAGCGTGATCGCCGACATCGGCGCCGGCCGCCGGTCAGGTTGACATCTCGCGGTTCCAGCGGTCGATCAGCTTCGGCTTCTGGTCGTTGATCCAGAGCCAGTCCCACTGGAGGATCTTCGGGATGTCGGCCTGGGTGACCGGCATGATCGGTTTGAGCTCGTCGGGCATCTTCACTTGCGTGTTGGCGGGCAGCCAATAGAACTGGCGCAGCCACATTTCCTGCGTCTCTCGCTTGAGCATCCAGTTCACGTAGGCAAAGGCGGCGGGCTTGTTCTTCGAGCCCCCGGTGACCGACACGTCCTGCTCGAACATGATCATGCCCTCGGCCGGCGCCACCCAGCCGATGGGTGCCCCGGACTTCTGGAGGCGGACGGCCGCCGGCATGTCGAGGATGCCGATCAGCACCTCGCCCTGGACGAGCAGCTTCTCCATGTCACCCGAGAAGTCCGTCTGCTTGAAGGGCTTCAGCTCGGCGATCTTCTTGTAGGCAGTGTCGATGTCCTTGTCGCCGCCGGTCCAGATCTTGGACGTCAGGCAGATGGTCATCTGCCCCGCCGAGTTGACGATGTTGTAGATGCCGATCTTGCCCTTGTACTCGGGCACGGTCCACAAGTCCTTCCACGCCTTGGGCACCGTTTTGATTTTATCGATGCGATAGGCGAGGCCGATGGGGCCGGCCAGCGCCAGTACTCCCATGTCGTCCTTGATCCTGAGGTTCGGCGCCACGCTCTTCAGGTTCGGCACGAGTTCAGCCGGTAACTTCGTGTAGCGCCCCTCGGCGCGGAGCGGCGCCGCCCAGACCTCGTTGGTGATGACGATGTCATAGGGCGGATTGTCCTTGCCAGCGGCCTTCAGCTTCGCCACCCAGTCCTTGGACAAGCCGATGGCGAGCTCGACCTTGGTGCCAGGGTGCTCCTTCTCGAAGGCGGGCACGACCGCGCTGCGCATGAATTCCTCCCACGGCCCGCCGTAGCTGGTGATGGTGATGGTGCCCCCGGCCTGGGCCCCGGCCTCCCGGCCCGGGACACCGACGGCGGCGATCGCGCCCGCGGTCAGCGCGGTCCGGAGAAAGCTTCGGCGGTCGAACCGCACGCGCCGCTCGAGACGAGGTTGGTTGACCATGGTCGTCGCGCCCCCATTCGTGAGAACCCTTGACTCTTCGATCAGACGAAAGTGCCGTATCTTGTCCCGGCGATCGTGGTCCGTCAAGCGACGCCGATCAGCGTTCAGGCTCCCCGCCGATCGTGCACGAGGAGTTGTCCGGCACCTCGGCGTCGACATCCGCGCCGACAAGAGCGGCGAGGGGGTGGTGCGTACCGCAAGGGGATCGACTAGACAGCGGCCCTCTCAAGGCTGAAACACGGGTTCGAATCCCGTTGGGGCCACCAGTTCGATTTCGTTGAAGTTTTCCGTGAAAGATTTCCGTCCCGGGTAGGACGGGATGGAAACTCCTAGTGCGTCGCACCTCCATTTCTCTCGTCGAACAGGTTTACGACCGCCTCGATCAGCGCCGGCCGCTGCGTCGAATCGGACACGCGCATGGCTCTCATGCCGGCCCTATCATTGCCGTCGGGCGATAACGTCCTCCGGCTTCACCGGGGGGGCTTGGTTCCCCCAAGTGGTACGCTCGTGGCTGAGGACCGCCGCCACCTCTTCGTTGGTGAGCTGGTCGGCGAACGCAGGCATGGGGGACGGGTAGGTCACGCCGCCGATGCTCTTGCCCGACAGTCCCCGCAGCACAGTGCGGATGTGCTCGGTCGGATCGGTCGCGGTCACCACCGCGCTGCCTTTGAGCGGGGGGAACACACTCGGTAACCCCAGCCCGGTGAGCTGATGACACGCCGCACATTTGTTCCCGTACACCTGCTCGCCGAGCACGGCCCACGACGGCTGGCTGGCCGTTCCCGGCGCGCCGGACGCCTGGCTCGCCGCCGGCACTGTTGCAACCTTCTGCTCCTGATACGCCCTGAGCTCGGTGGCCACGTACCACATGCCCCACGCCGCGACGAGGAGGAAGAGCACCCAGGCCCACGTCGGGATCGGCGCCGGCGTCTCGGCGCGCTTGGGCTCGAACGCATCACCCGGTCGGCTCGCGAACGCGTTGACGAGGAGCGGAATGCGCCCCCGCACCGTGTCTCCGTCAGACAGGCCGACCACCGCGATGCCCGGCCCGTTGCGAACGGTGAACGGGATCTCCTCGACTCCGACTGTTCCTGAGTCCTCGATGGCATGCACGCGCAGGCGATGGGGCCCATCGGCCAGTCCCTCGGTGTCGAGCTCGAGAGTCGCCGGGGGCTGGAGCGTCTGCCGCGGCACGGGCTCGTCGTCGATGAAGATCTCGATCCTCATCGATGCCGAGCCTCCTCCGGCTCGTCGACGTCGTCGAGGAGGATGCGACGCTTGATGTGCGAGGCCTCGGTCTCTTCTGGACGAACCGTATAGCGAATTGCGAGTCCGAGCGCCCACACGAGGACGATCGCGGCCGCCAGCACGAGGGCCCACTCCAGAAGAGATGCGTGAGACGCGCCGGCCGTGTGATCCATCGTCACGGCGACGCCTTGGCTTGTTTGAGCGCCAGCAGGTAGCGGACCAGCTCGATCCCGTCCGGGCCCGCGACGATGACCTTACCACGCGGTGCACTGCCAGCAGGTACCGGAACGACGACATCGCCAGGTCCGGCCTTGTCCTTCTCTGCGAAATACCAGCGGTAGGCCGGCATGACCGACTGCGGCACGACCGCGCGCGGATCGTAGAGGTGGATCAGGTGCCAGGCTTCGCTGGGCTGCCGCGACCCGACGTCAGCCAGATCGGGTCCCGTGCGCTGCGTGCCGAGCATCGGAGGATCCTCGAGCGTGTAGTCGCCCGGCCGGGACGGGCGGCCATACGGACGATCCATCGGCAAGTCGCGCACGAACTGTGTGTGACAGAATCCGCAGCCCTCTCGCAGGTAGACCTGCCGTCCACGCTCTTCCTCGTGTCCTCGGGGCCAGGCGCCGGTCGGGGTCGACAAGGCCTGTTCTCGCAGAGCGGGCAGCACCGCCATCACGAGGGTCAGCACGAAGAATACGATCGCGGCCACCGCGACGATGGCGCGATGGTCCGTATGGAGCGCACCGAAGCTCACGCGGGGATCCTGACCACGCCCGGAGAGGGCACGGGCGCGATGACGTGCTGAGGCCGCATGGCCCAGACGTTCGCGGCGAAGACAACGTGGCTTCCGACCATCAAGAGACCGCCGATGGTCCGCCAGAGCCACATCGGCTCCGCTGCGATCACCGAAGCGATGAACGATTGTCCCGACACCCACGCGAAGCCCTGGAGGACCCCGGCTACCGAGATCGAGATGACGTACGTCAGGACTCCGACCAGCGCGAGCCAGAAGTGGACACCCACCGCCAGCGGATTCGGCTCTCGTCCGGTGATGCGCGGCACCAGCCCGTAGACGGCGCCCCAGGCGATGAACGCGATGAAGCCGTACATTGTGGCGTGAGAATGACCGACGGTGAAGTTCGTGAAGTGCCAGTAGATGTTGGCGCTGCGGAAGGCCTCGATCGTGCCCTGCGTCGAGCCGAGGCCGTATCCGATCAGCCCGGTCACGAAGAACGGCAGCGCATAGCTCCGGCGCACCGCGCCGCGCCCACCCTTGAAGGTCAGGAGCAAGTTCCCCGTCCCGGCCCACACCGGCACCATCATGCCCACGCTGAAGAGAATGGCCGTGCTCTGGAGCCACCACGCCTCGGGGCTGAAGATGAAATGATGCGCGCCGATCAGCGGGTAGAAGAGGAGATTGGTCCAGAAACCGAGGACGCCGAGGGCGTAGGAGTAGACGGGCCGGCCGAGCAGGAGCGGGATCGCGTAATAACTGACGCCGAGCGCAAGCTGGGTGAACCACATGCCCATCGCGTTGTGCATGTAGTAGCCCTGGACGACCGTGTTGCCGAGCCCCGTCTGGTAGAACGGCAGGTAGCTGGTGACGTACAGGATCGGCAGGTAGCAGAAGCCGCCGAGGATATACCAGTTGGACACGTAGACCTCGGGCAGCGTTCGCGCGGCCACGGTGCGATACGCCACGTACCCGGCGATGACGACCGCCGCCGCCAGAATGACCGCCAGCGGCCACACCCACTCGCGGTACTCCTGCGGGCCGCGATTCACGCCGGCCAGCAGGGTCACGAGACCGCCGAGGAGAGCCAGGTTCCAGAGCCAGAGCGCGATCCTGGCGAGGCGTGGGCTCCACAGTCGGACGCGCGAGGTACGGGACACGACGTAGAGAGAGAGTCCGACGAGCACGAGCGAGCTCCAGCCGAACAATACGAGATTCGTGTGAGCAGGCCGCACTCGGCCGAATGACAGCCAGGCGAAGGGCAAGAACTCTGGCCAGTGCAGCTTGATCGACGCGATGAGCCCGATGGTGGTGCCCACCAGCAGCCAGACGGTCGCCCACGCCAGGTACTCGAACGTCACGCGCACGGTCGGAGCGTCGGCGGGGGGCGCGGCAACGAGGCTGGAATCGCGCATTCGGGTCCTGATCGCGAAGCGATCCATCGTCATCGCACCCCGCTCATGCGCTCATTTCGCGCGATCGCGACGATTGAACATACACCGAACCGCACCACCGGCGCCGCGACTTCTTTCAGCGCACTTCCAAATCTCGAGCTCCAGTACTGAAAATTCTGTGCTCCTTAATCTCTCTTCCCCGTTGAATCGTGAAGGCAAGGCCCTGGAAGGCAGGTTTCGAACAAGTCGCCAAGCTCTGCGGCCCGGTAGCCTCAGCGGAGTCCGAACTGTATAGCATTCAGTATATCCAGCCGGCGGTATGAGCCAGGGTCCACGACGCCGATGTTCGAAGGAACATTCAGCTGCATGTTTTAGTCGCGTCGAACTTTCAGGGTGCTGCCGATCCGTAACGACATAAGAGAGCTGGCGAAAACGTGATCGCGACTCAAACACGGGTCCGAATTCAGTCGGCAGCGTTTCGCGACCGACGGAGCGGTCTCTAGAAAGCAAGAACGTGCGAAGTAGTGCCGGCGTTTAACCCAGTACAGCCCGGCATTGATTCCGATGAAGACGAGGTCGAGCCCTGGCTCGGAGATCGTCGGGTAGCGCCGGG
>WNEY01000229.1_pt1 | contig 36284 bp, 32 predicted proteins | sample 5400531 | NCBI WGS metagenome assembly WNEY01 (sample SAMN13153338, study PRJNA577476) | soil metagenome | isolation source: 200 cm saprolite under Douglas fir tree site 1 | place: USA:California | collected 2015-04-18 | reverse complement strand
CCGCGGCGATCCTGTGGTCGCTGTACGCAGCGCTGCTCGGTTATCTCGGCGGGCGCATCTTCAGGGACCAGCCGATCTACGCCGTACTGGTCGCCTTCGGGATCGCTGCGCTGATCACAGTGGGAGTGGAGGCCTGGCGCCGCTTTCGCAAGTAGAGGTCTGGTGTGAAATTCTGCCGACGTCGAGCGTCATCCGGCCCGGCGGAATTTCACATCAGGCCTCCAGCTACGGTGCTCAAGTGAACCGTCTCGCACAGGAAACCAGCCCGTACCTCCTCCAGCCCTGGGGAGAAGAGGCACTCGCGCGCGCGAGAGAAGAAGACAAGCCGATCCTTCTCTCGGTTGGTTACGCGGCCTGCCACTGGTGCCACGTGATGGCGCACGAGTCTTTCGAGGACGAGGCGACCGCGACGTTGATGAACGAGCACTTCGTCCCGGTCAAGGTCGACCGCGAAGAGCGGCCGGACGTCGACTCCGTCTACATGGATGCCGTCGTCTCGCTGACCGGCCACGGTGGCTGGCCGATGACGGTCTTTCTCACGCCCACGGGCGAACCGTTTTTCGGCGGCACGTACTACCCACCCGAGCCGCGTCACGGCCTGCCCAGCTTCAAGCAGTTGCTGCAGGCAATCGCTGCTGCCTGGGGCGAGCGGCGCACGGACCTCGAACGCGATGCGGGCGCGATCACCGAGCAGCTTCGCCGGACGGCCGAGCCCTCGCGTGAGCCTCTCACCTCCTCGCTGCTGTCGGATGCGGTCCGTGGGCTGCGCCGGCAGTTCGACCCGGTCTGGGGCGGTTTCGGCAATGCACCGAAGTTTCCGCCGGCGTCGGTGATCGAGTTCTTGTTGCGACGCGGAGAGCTGGAGCCTGCGACGAAAACGCTGGACGCAATGGCCCTCGGCGGGATGTACGACCTCGTCGGCGGCGGCTTTCACCGTTACTCCGTCGACCGCGAATGGCTCGTGCCGCACTTCGAGAAGATGCTGTACGACAACGCGCTGCTCGTGCCCGCGTATCTCCACGGCTGGCTCGTGACCGGGAACGAGCACTATCGGGAGGTCGCCGAGGCGACGCTCGACTACATGCTGCGCGAGCTGCGGCTGCCGGAAGGCGGCTTCGCCTCGGCGCAGGACGCGGACACAGACGGCGTCGAAGGACTCACGTACACGTGGACGGAAGCCGACGACGTTCCGCGCGAGCTTCTCCAACCGTTCGAGGACGGTCGCTTCATCATTCGCGGCGACCTCGATCGCGAGACCCGGGCACGGCTCTTCGAGGAGCGTGAGCTGAGGCGGAAGCCGCTCCAAGACGACAAGGCGATCGCCTCGTGGAACGGGCTCGCGCTGGCGGCGCTCGCAGAGTCAGGCCGTCGCCTCGAACGAGCCGACTATCTCGAAGCTGCGCGTGCTCTGGCTGAGTTCCTCCTCGGTCCGCTCTCGACTCCCGAGGGGCGCCTGTTCCGGAGCTGGCGCGCAGGCCAGGCGAAGCACGCAGGCGTGCTCGAGGACTATGCGGACGTGGCCAACGGCCTCTACGAGCTCCATGTCGCAACGGGCGAGCTGCGCTGGCTCGAGGAGTCGCGCCGGCTCGCGATCCTTGCGGTCGCGTTGTTCGGCGACGACGAACGCGGCGGCTTCTTCCTCACGCCAGGCGACGGCGAGCAGCTCGTCAGCCGCAAGAAGGACTTCGACGACAATCCGACGCCGTCGGGGAACTCGATGCTCGCGTACGTGCTGCTGCGCCTCGCGCGGCTGTGGGGCGAGCCAGAACTGGAGCGCCAGGCGGTCGGCGTCTTCCGCTTCGTCGCGCGCCTTCTGCCGCAGGCCCCATCCGCGTTCGGCCATGCCCTCAACGCCCTCGATTTTCATTTCTCGCCCCCGCGGGAGTTGGCGGTGATCGGCGGTCCTGACACCGAGGTCGCTCGCGCCGCCCTCGCGCCCTTCGATCCGAATGCTGTGGTCGCCTTCGGCCCGAGCGAGGACGTCCCGCTCCTGCAGGGAAAGGACTTCGTCGACGGGCGTCCCGCGGTCTACGTCTGCGAGAACTTCGCCTGTCAGGCGCCGATCACGCAGCCGGCTGATCTTGTCAGCACGGCGAGAGGGGCATAGCAAGATCACGGACTACGGTCAGGGCGGCCGTGGGCGCATCGGGCTGACGAGGCTCAAGCTGGGGCCGAAGGAGATCGCCGTCCCGGCCGTCGCTATGCCGACGCTCCAGAACACAGAGGTCGGTGACGGCTGGGTGCGCTTCACGCAAACCGCTGGTGGTCGCACCGGGATGCCGGCGCCCAGAACCGTGCGCGGCAAGCCTTATTTCCAGATCAACTCGGCGATCGCCTGGACGACGCTCGCGCTGACGATCCGCGCAGACGGCACGTCAGAGCACGAGCTCGCCGGCGCCAGCACCTTTCCCCGCCATTGGATCTACGACAAGGATGGAGAGCTCGTCCAGAAGAGCGGAGCGATCGACTTCGACAAGTGGTACCGCGAAGCGCACGAGCAGAACACGCCCTGGGGGAGCGAGGACTCCCCTGCGGTCGTCACCGCAGTCGAGAGCGCGCTGGAGCGCGAACTTTCGCTGGAGATCATGGGTGGCGACGGCAAGCCGCGTCCGCAATCCCTTTCCCCGGACGACATCCTCATCGAACAGGGAGACTCGAGTGACGGTGCCCCTCTGGTCTACCTCGTGCTCGACGGAGTGCTCGAGGTGGACATCGACGGTGAGGTGGTGGGAGAGCTCGGCCCGGGAGCGATCGTGGGGGAACGGGCACAGCTCGAGGGCGGGACTCGCACGGCGACGCTGCGCGCCAAGACGGCGGGCAAGGTCGTCGGCATTCCCGGCGAGGAGCTGAATCGCGAGGCGCTCGAGCAGGTCGCGGCAGGACACAGACGCGAGGAGGACTGAGGAGGCGCAGCCGCGACTGTGACTTCCTAGCAGGTCGACAACCGCGGAGGCGCGCCCCCTCGAAAGAGCAGACCGACGGTGCAGGGAAAACCCTGCAACGACTTTCGTCAGGTGATCTCGCGCACGTCGGCGTCCGGGATCGCTGCGATCAGCGCTTCGGTGGCAACAGGGAAGACCGCGTGGGGCGTGCCGCCGGCACACCAGACCGTCTCGAAACGTCGCAGCGAGGCGTCGACGACCGTTCGCACCGGCCGGTCGTGGCCGAGTGGCGGCACCCCGCCGATGGCGAAGCCCGTCGCCTCGCGCACCTCGTCTCCCTTGGCTTGCCGCGCGCCGGGGCCGAGCTTCTCCGTGTCCACGCGCCGGTCGCCGGCGCAGAGACAGAGGAGCGGTGACTCCTGATCTACGAACACGAGGGACTTGACGATCTGGCCGACCTCCACGCCGACCGCGTCCGCCGCTTCCTGGGCGGTTCGAGTGGAGTTGGCCAGCTCCCGAACCTCGGCGTCGAGGCCGAGCTCTCGGAGGCGCGTCTGGAAACGCTCTGCTGTTGGGTGCATCTAGGAAAATTTAGGCTATAGCGCCCTTGCCCCTCCTCGAAGTCGACAACGTCTCCAAGCGTTTCGGCGGCATCGTCGCGCTCGATGCCATCTCGTTCACCGCGGACGCGGGGGAGATCGTCGGGCTGATCGGGCCCAACGGCGCCGGCAAGACGACGGCGTTCAACGTGATCAGCCGTCTCTATACGGCGGACGACGGCGACGTTCGCTTCGACGGTGAGAGCTTGCTCGACACGGCTCCGAGCGCAATCGTTCGTCGCGGAATCGCGCGTACATTCCAGAACGTCGAGCTCTTCCGAGGCATGTCGGTGCTCGACAACGTCCGCGTGGGTGCCCACGCCCGGCAGGGCGAGCAGCGGCCGGAAGACGTGCTCTTCTACATGAACCTGCACTCGGTTCGCTACCGACCCGCCTCGGAGCTTCCCTACGGCACTCAAAAGCGGGTCGAGCTCGCGCGGGCGCTCGCCTCGGGCCCGCAGCTCCTTCTGCTCGACGAGCCGGCCGGCGGGCTCAGTCACGAGGAGGTCGAGCAGCTCGGCGTATTCATCAAGCGGCTGCGCGACGACTTCGAGCTGACGATCCTCCTCGTGGAGCACCACATGGGGCTCGTCATGAGCGTCGCCAATCGTGTGCACGTGCTCGACTTCGGCGAGAAGATCGCCGAAGGCACTCCGAGAGAGGTGCAGGCGAACCCGGCCGTCATCGAGGCCTACCTCGGTGCACCAAAATGAGCGTCCTCGAGCTGCACAACGTCGAAGCGCGCTACGGCCCGGTCCAGGCGCTGCGCGGCGTGTCGCTCCACGTCGGCGACGGCGAACTGGTCGCGGTGCTCGGCGCGAACGGTGCCGGGAAGACGACAACGCTGCGAGCGATCTCCGGCACGGTGCGCCGCAGCGGCGACGTCGTGTTCGCCGGGAAGAAACTCCCGCGGCGTCCGGATGCGACGGCGCGCGCGGGGATCGCACACGTTCCCGAGGGTCGCGGCACCTTCAGCGAGCTCTCGGTGTGGGAGAACCTGAGGCTTGGTGCATATGCGCGACGCGCAGACGTCAAGCAGGAAGCGCAGCGCGTCTACAAGTTCTTCCCGCGACTGGAAGACAGGCGCGATCAGCAGGCCGGCACACTCTCCGGCGGCGAGCAGCAGATGCTCGCGCTCGGCCGCGCGATGATGGCCAGACCGAAGCTGCTCTTGCTCGACGAGCCCTCGCTCGGCCTCGCTCCGATCGTGGTCAACCAGATCTTCGAAGCCCTGGCGCGCATGAAGACCGACGACGGCATGTCGGTGCTCGTCGTCGAGCAGAATGCGAACCTCGCGCTCGCGCACGCCACACGCGCCTACGTGCTCGAGGTCGGCAACGTCGTCGTCGAAGGGACGAGCGACGAGCTGCGTGCCAACGAATCCGTCCGCAAGTCGTATCTCGGCTACTGATGCTTGTCTACGCCTTCACCTGGACGGAGTTCGCGCAACAGCTGGCCGCAGGCATCCGCGAGGGTGCGATCTACGCCGGTCTCGCGCTCGCGCTCGTGATCATCTACCGCTCCACGCGCGTCATCAACTTCGCGCAGGGTGAGATGGCGACGTTCACGACGTTCATCGCCTGGTCGTTGATGAATCACGGCCTCTCGTTCTGGACGGCCTTTCCCATCGTGCTTGCGATTGCCTTCGCCGGCGGTGTTGCGATCGAGCGCGTCGTGATCCGCCCGGTCGAGGATGCGCCCGTCCTGACGATCGTGATCATCACCTTGGGCCTCGCTCTGCTGCTCAACGGCTTGATGAGCGTGATCTGGGGCGGCGCCAACAGGCAGTTCAACGGGCCGTTCTCGACGCGGACAATTGACGTCGGCGGTGTGCCGATCAGCGTGCAGGACATCGGGATTGTCGGGGTGTCCGTAGGGCTCGTCGTCCTGCTGGCGCTGTTCTTCCGGTTCACGAAGCTCGGGCTGGCGCTGCGTGCGGCGGCGGTGAACCCGGACTCGTCGCGGCTCGCCGGCATTCGCGTGGGCTGGATGCTCGCGCTCGGCTGGGGAATCGCCGCGGTGCTCGGGGCGGTCGCGGGAATGATGATCGCCCCGGTCGTCTTCCTCGACCCGAACATGATGCAGACGATCCTGCTGTACGCGTTCGCCGCCGCCGTGCTCGGGGGGCTCGACAGCCCGATCGGCGCAGTCGTCGGCGGGATCCTGCTCGGCGTCACGATCACGTTGCTCGGCCGCTACGTCGGGTTCATCGGCTCGACCTTGAAGCTGCCGGCGGCACTGATGCTGATCCTCGTCCTGCTGCTCGTGCGTCCGGGCGGCCTCTTCGGCCGGGTGGCGGTGAGACGCGTATGAGAGCCAAGCTCTGGCTCGAGCTCGCCGGCTTCGCACTGCTCACTGTGGTCGTTGTGGCCCTGCCGCGTTTCGTGAGCGAGTTCCGGGCCCGCGAGCTCGCGATCGTGGGGATGTACTTCATCGCGCTGCTCGGCCTGTCGATCCTCACCGGGTACAGCGGGCAGATCTCGCTCGGCCACGGAGCCTTCATGGCGATCGGCGGTTACACCACCGCGGTGCTCAGCGTCGACGGGGTGTACGGCCATCAGATCCGCGATCTCTGGACGATTCCGATCGCCGGAGTGATCGCGGGGCTCGCCGGACTGCTCGTCGGCGTGCCGGCGCTGCGCCTGTCCGGCCTCTATCTCGCGCTGATCACCTTCGGGATCGCGGTGTCGTTTCCACAGTTGCCGAAGAAGTTCGACCACTTCCTCGGCGGCACGACCGGCAAGATCCTCAACCTCGCCGAGCCGCCGTTCGGGCTCGACACCACGACGAACAACTGGATCTACTACCTGACCTGGGGCATCGCGCTCGTCCTGCTGCTGGCGGCCTGGTGGCTCGTTCGCGGAAAGACCGGGCGGGCGCTGCAGGCCATTCGCGACAGCGAGGTCGCCGCCGCATCGTCGGGGGTCAGCCTCGCGAGGTACAAGACGCTCGCATTCGGTATCTCCGCGTTCTACGCAGGAGTCGCGGGGTCGCTGTATGCGATCGCCAACGCGTACGTCAACCCTGACGTCTTCCCGATCATCCTCTCCGTCTACCTCGTCGTCGGACTGGCGGTGGGTGGACTCGAGTCCCTGGTTGGTCTCATCGCAGGCGCCGGGCTCATCTATTTCCTGCAGAACCATGCCGACACCGTGGCCCGCTGGATCAACCATGTGCCGGCGCTCAACCTCGATCCGAAGCAGCCCGGTATCCCGAGCATGGTCTTCGGTGTCGTGCTGATCGTCGTCATGCTTCTGCTGCCGACGGGCGCGGGTGGACTGGTGCGACGCGTATTCGGGCCGCTAACAAGTCGGCTATACACTCGGTCCTAGGTGCGAGTGGGCGCGAGAGTCATCTTTGTGTGTGCGGTCGTCGCCTCATTGGCCGTGACGTCGGCCGGCGCGCGTCCCGTCGCCACTCCGGGCGTGTCGGCGAACGAGATCAAGCTCGGCTCGAGCGTTCCGCTGAGCGGGGAGGCGGCAATCGCCGGCAACGTCGCGCGCGGGATCGAGGCGTACTTCAAGTACGTCAACGACACACAGGGCGGCGTGTTCGGCCGCAAGATCACATTCACGTATCTCGACGACGGCTACGACCCCGGGCGTGCGGTCAACAACACCATCCGGCTCATTCAGCAGGAGCAGGTCCTCGCCGTGTTCAGCTCGCTCGGGACGAGTAACAACCTCGCGGTGCGCAAGCTGTTGAACGACTCGAAGGTGCCGCAGCTCTACGTTTCCTCGGGCGCGACCACCTTCGGGCGCGACTACAAGAAGTACCCGTGGACGATCGGCTACATCCCACCGTACTCCGAAGAGGGTGAGCTCTACGGGCGCTACGTCGTCAAGAACATCAAGACGGCAAAGATCGCGGTCCTCTACCAGAACGATGACTACGGACGGGATCTGCTCGCCGGCCTGAAGCGCGGGCTGGGCTCGAAGACGAAGTCGATCGTCGCGAACGTCGGTTACGACCCGACCTCGGCGGATGTTCAGCCACAGGTGACGCAGCTCAAGGCCGCGAAGGCCAATGTCCTGATGGTCTTCGCATTCGGGAAGTTCTCGCTGCAGGCCTTCAACGCCGTGTCGCGGCTCGGGTGGAAGCCCCAGATCTTCGTCAACGATGTCTCGTCTGCGTCCGCGCTGATGGCGATCGTCCCGCAGAAGGCTGCGAATGGATCGATCTCGATCGTGTTCGGCAAGGATCCCGCATCGCCACTCTGGCGGAACGACAAGGGCGTCAGGCTCTTCCAGTCGATCCTCAAGAAGTACGGGTCGAGCGTCAATTCACGCGACCTGCAAGACGGCTACTTCACCGCAGGGATGGCGACGGCCTACACGATGGTCGACACGCTCAAGAAAGCTGGCAAGAACCTGACCCGGCAGAGCCTGATGAACGCGGCCACACACCTGAACGAGAAGGGCAACCCCTTCGTACTGCCGGGCATCGTCATTCACACGACACCGTCGAGCCGGTTCCCACTCACGCAGGTCCGGCTGCAGCGCTGGTCGAACAACAGCTGGCATCCCTTCGGCAAGCTGATCTCGGCCAAGCCTTAGCTAGTACAAGGCTCAGGCTGTGCGCCGACCATCGCTTCGAGGGCGCGGGTGGCGGTTACGGCGAAGCGGAGCGCGACGATCCCCGTGCGGCGCACGGTCAGTTCCGTCATGCCGTCGGGAGCCCGCGTGAGGCAGCCCGCCTGCGTGTGCCAGTAAGGCGCGTACGTGACGTTGAGCCGGTATTTGCCCTGGACCGGGACGGCGAGCGTGATCGACGTGTACCCGAGTGCGAGGACGTGCGCCGGCGCGGTGATCAGGGGCCGCGGGGAGGAAACCTCGAAGATCGTCGTTGTCGCAGTCCGGTACACCGCCGTCAGCCCCGAGCGGCCACTTCTGAGCAGGCGCGCCTCTGCTCGCGAGCTGTAGTCGGGACGTGCCGACGTGAGGACGACGTAACGGACACTGACCCGGCGTAGCCAGGCGACATAGGCCTTGGCCCCGAATTCCCCGTACAGCACGCGATTCTGCGGGAAGTCCTCCTGGCGGAACCAGCCTCGCGCGAGCGGGATCCGCGCCCGGGCCAGGAAGTCTGCCGGCCAGTGTCCAGCCGTGTCGACCGCCTCTACCCGGTACGAAGGACGAAGGTTGCGCTTCAGGTAGGTGATCGTCGGCGCCCAATACTCGGCGTGGGCTGCCGGGTCGTTCACGCCGTGGACGAAGCTGGCTGCGAGCGGCGTCAGATTCCAGGAGAGTGCGAGCGCCAACGCGACGGCGCAGAGGAAGCGCGGCTGCCAGCGTCGCAGCGAGAGTGTCAGGATCGCGAGCGGCGCCGCGACGAAACGCAGGCGCGCGATGTTCTCTCCGACCGGTGACGAGACCGTGAAGGCGGCCGTGCAGGCTACGAGGTACACAACGTAGGTCCAGCGAAGCAGCCGCGCGCCGGCGACTCTCCAGGTTAGAGCCAAGCCGATGAGGCAGAACGCGCCCGCAGCGAGGAATTCCTCGGGCGAGAACGGATAGCTGCCGCGTCCCGGGAACATGCGCCGCATCAGGAACTCGAGCACTCCGATCGAGGCGAGGGCTGCGGCGGGCGCAACGAACCGGCGAGGCTCGCCCTGGCCTGCGAGCGCCGCTGCTGCCAGCAGCACGACGAGCAACAGGAGGGCGAGCGGGCTGGCCGCAAGGGTCAGGAGTGCCAGGCACGCAAACACCCAGTGGCGGTCGTGTTGCAACGACCAGAGGGAGAGGAAAGCGAGCGCCATGCCGAGCATGAACGGATACGCAGCGGAGACAACGAGCAAGGCCCAGACGAGCGCAAACGCCCGGATCGTCCACCGGCTGTGCAACTCCCACTCGTGGCGCACGACAGCGGCGAAACCGACCACTGCCACCGTCACGGTGAGGACGGCGAGCAGCTTGATGCCGATTGCGGCGGCCAGGGGGTAGTACAGGACGCTGTAGTTCACGAAGCTGTAGCGGCCCGCGTACCAGAAGTTGTTCCAGAGCACGAAGCCGTGCTCGATGAACAGCGTGCGCTGGTACACGTGAGCCGCCAGGTCGGTGCCGGGCGGACCGAGCCAGACGAGCACGGCGGCGAGCACTCCTGCACAGGCGGCGGGGATGAGCAGATCGGCGCGGCCGTGCGTACGAACGGTGGCCGTCGTCACTAGCGCATGTTCCCGGTGTGGCCGAGGGAATAGCGGCCCGGCTGCGGCCAGACGGAGAGGCCGTGAGGGCTTGCGCCGACCGGGACTCGCGCGATCAACCGGCCTGTTCGCGTGCTAATCGCATACACCACGGAGTTGTACCGTCCCGACAGCCACAGCACGCGGCCGTCCGCCGACACGTCGCCCATGTCCGGACTGCCTCCGCCGGGAATGCGCCACTTGTGGATGACCTTGCGCGTGCGAAAGGAAATCACCGACACGCTGCCCTCGTTGCGGTTGGCGACGTAGAGCACCTTGCCGTTCCGTCCGACGACGAGACCGTGGGCGCCCGCTCCGGTGTGGATGAAGCCGATCACCTTGAAACGGGCCGGGTCGATCTCCCACACGCCGCCTGCCGCGAGGTCGGCGACATAGAACACCTTCGCGTCGGGTGAGGAGCGGACGTCTTGCGGCACCGAGAACCTGCGCGGAAGCGTCCGGACGCCCAGGACCTTGAACCGCCGGACGTCGACCTTCAGGAGTTGGCCGGAGAACTCGCAGCTCGCGATCACGTACCGGCCATTTGGGGAGAAGTCCATGTGGTTGACGCCCGCGCAGGGAACCGTCAACGCGCGCACGAGGTGGAACGTGTGCGCGTTGCGGAAGTCCAGGCGATGCAGCCGCTCCGCGACAACGATCGCGTATCGCCCGTCGACGGTGAAGTACAGGTTGTAGGGGTCGTCGACGGGAATCGCCTGTCCGGGCCGGCCGGTGAGCGGATCGATCGGCGTCAGCGTGTTGCCGACGTCGTCGTTGACGTACAGCGTCTTCAGGTCGTGTGAAGGCGTAACGTGCTGCGGCAACGCGCCGACCGGAAAGTGCTCGACGACCTTGTACGTGTGCGGGTCGATCACGTCCACAGAGTCACTGGCGCTGTTGGGGACATAGATCCGCGCCGGATCCCTCCGCGCCACCGCGCTGATCATCCCGGCGTGGTCGTATGCGTACAGGTCCAGAGGGCCGGCACGAGCAAGCCGGCGCCCGACAATCTTCGGCTTTTGGTAGCTCCCGATCGGCTTTGGGCTCGCCTGGGCGGGCGGATCGTTGCCCTCATGCCGGTTCCAGACGATCACCCCGACCTCTGCGGCAATGAGAGCGATACCGAGCAAAAAGGCGACGCTGACTCGGCGGGCTCGCCTTTTTCGTCGGGTTCTCACCGGCCGCCATGATGGCATGGCCTCCCGCCGGAGCCGGGCATTCTTAACGTTGCTCTCATTTGCTGCCGATAGCGTGAAGTGACGTGATCAGCGAGCGCACAGGAAACCGTTTCTTCGACGAGCTCGCGCTGGGACAACTCGGCTCCATGCGCCGCAACTACGCCGTCGGGGCCGGCGTTTTCCTGGCCGCGGGCGTCGCGATCGCCATGACGCGGATGGGGCGCGGGACGTTCAGTAGTGCCGTCGCCGACCTCGCCCGCGCTCAGCCCGGCTGGATCGTCGTCGCAGCGTCCTCGTTCGCGATCGGCCTCCTCGCCTCGGCGGCTGGGTGGCGCGTGGGGCTCCGAGCGTGCGGAGGCAGCACAGGCTTCACTCAGATTTCCGCCCGCTACGCGATCGGCTCGCTCGTCAACTCGCTCGCGCCTGCGCACCTCGGCGGGGCGGTCCGGCTCGGACTGCTCTCCCGCACGCTTCCCGGGAACGACCGCCTCTGGCGCGCCGGCGGCATCGCCGGGTCGGTCGCGGCTGCGCGCACGCTCGCTCTCGCTGCGCTGATCGTCCCGGCGGCCTTGGTCGGCAGGGTCCCGCTCTGGCCGGTACCCCTGCTTGTTCTCGGCGTCGTCATCGTGATCGTCGTCGGCACGCGCTTCAGCGCGAGGACCGCAGGCCGAATCGGCAGCCTGCTTCAGATCTTCCGCTCAATCGGACGCTCTCCACGCGAGGGCGCGGTCATGTTCGGCTGGGTCGCGTGCTCGTGCGCCGCCCGGGTCGCGGGCGCAATTGCGATCGCGATGGCGCTCGGCGTTGCGCATCCCATCTGGGTGGCCGTTGTCCTGTTAGCCGCGATGGCGCTCGCCGGTGTGCTCCCTCTGACCCCCGGGAACTTCGGGGCCGGTGCGGGAGCGGCCACGCTCGCCTTGCACGGCACGGGCGTCGGTCTCGGTGCCGCGCTGGCGCTCGGCTTCGCCTTTCAGGCGGTCGAGACGTTCGTGGGAATGACCCTTGGCCTCGGCGGGGCTGCTGTCCTCGCCGCTCCGGGGACCCGGACACGGCGCTGGTCGATGGCCGCGATCGCAACTGCGGCCGTGGTGGTCGCAACGGCGGTCGGCTTTGCATCGATCGATTTCTGAGCTTCCGTAGCCACTGAGGTCTGGTGTGAAATTCGGCCGACGTCGGGGGCGCTCCAGACCAAGCGGGGCAGTGCGGTCGTTCGCGGTGCGTAGCGGAGCTACGTGCCGCGGGCGAACGTGCTGATCCGGCGCCGTGTCTGGGGCGTCATCCGGCCCGGCGGAATTTCACACCAGGCCTCAAACTAAGTCCGGGATCTAAGCTCCACTGATGGAGCTCCTCGCCCGGCCGCTCGACGAGCTCTGTGCGGAGGCGCGGGCGCTTCGCGACGAGGGCCACGGTCATCTCGTCACCTACTCGCCGAAGGTCTTCATCCCGCTGACGAAGCTGTGCCGCGACGTCTGTCACTACTGCACGTTCGCCCACCCGCCCCGGCGCGGAGAGCGCGCGTACATGACGATCGACGAGGTTCTCGCCGTCGCGCGCGCAGGCGCTGCGGCGGGCTGCCGCGAAGCGCTGTTCACCCTTGGCGACAAGCCCGAGCAGCGCTACCGGGTCGCACGCGAAGAGCTCGAAGCACTCGGATGTGAAACGACACTCGACTACGTGGCGCGCGCGGCGGAGGCGGTCCTCGGTGAAACCGGGCTCCTGCCGCATCTCAACCCGGGCGTGATGACGAGAGAAGACGCGGCACGGCTGCGGCCGGTGAGCGCATCGATGGGCTTGATGCTCGAGACGACCTCCGACCGGCTGTCTGCTCGCGGCGGCCCGCACTTCGGCTCTCCGGACAAGGTTCCCGCCCGCAGGCTCGAGACGCTTGCGGCCGCGGGTGAAGAGCGCGTTCCCTTCACGACGGGTCTCCTGATCGGAATCGGCGAGTCGCGCGCGGAGCGGATCGAGGCGCTGCTCGCGATTCGCACGCTCGCCGAGCGCTATGGGCACGTGCAGGAGGTGATCATCCAAAACTTCCGGGCGAAGCTCGGGACGCGGATGGCCCAGGCGCCGGAGCCCGCGCTCGAGGAGCTGCTCTGGACGATCGCCGTCGCGCGCATCCTGCTCGGTCCCAGCGCGCACCTCCAGGCGCCCCCGAATTTGTCCTACGACGAGTTCCCGCGCTTGCTCGACGCCGGGATCGACGACTGGGGCGGCGTTTCACCCGTGACGATCGACCACGTGAATCCCGAAGCGCCCTGGCCCGAGCTCGAACGGCTGCGCAGCGCCACGGAGAGCCGCGGGCTCGAGCTCGCGCCTCGCCTTCCTGTCTACCCGGAATGGATCTCCGGAGAATGGATCGATCCAGGCGTCATGCCGGCGGTGCTGCGAGCATCCGACTCGCTGGGGCTGGCACGCGAAGACGGCTGGTCTCCCGGCGAAGACGTGCCGATTCCGTTCTTCCCACGTGACGCGCTGCCGATCGACACACACGCCGAACTGGGGGAAGAGGAGATCGTGCGCCTCTTTCGCGCGCGTGGCCACGAACGCGACCGCGTGCTTGCCGCCGCGGACAAGCTCAGGCGCGAGGTGTGCGGTGACGAGGTGAGCTATGTCGTCACGCGCAACATCCAGTACACGAACGTCTGTTACTTCCGCTGCGGCTTCTGTGCGTTCTCGAAAGGGAAGCTCGCCGCGAATCTGCGCGGTGCGCCGTACCTCGTGCCCCACGACGAGATCGTGCGCCGCTGCGAAGAAGCTTGGGAGCGCGGCGCGACCGAGGTGTGCCTTCAGGGCGGCATTCATCCCGCGTTCACCGGCGACTACTACCTCTCGGTCGTCCGGACGATCAAGGAAGCGGTTCCCGGCCTGCACGTACACGCCTTCTCTGCGCTCGAGGTCTGGCAAGGGGCGGCGACGCTCGGGATGCCGCTCGACGACTACCTCACGGAGCTGCTGGACACAGGGCTCAGCTCGCTGCCGGGGACGGCAGCCGAGATTCTCGACGACGAGGTGCGGCAGGTCATCTGCCCGGACAAGGTGACAACCGCCCAGTGGCTCCAGGTGCACGACGTGGCGCATCGGGTTGGTCTCCGCTCGAACGTGACGATGATGTTCGGCCACGTCGAAAGCCCGCGCAACTGGGCGCGTCACCTGGTGCATGCACGCGCGCAGCAACGTTCGAGTGGCGGCTTCACCGAGTTCGTGCCGCTGCCGTTCGTGCACATGGAGGCTCCCATGTGGCTGCGCGGACAGGCGCGCTCGGGCCCGACGTTCGGAGAGACGCTGCTGGTGCACGCGGTCGCACGGCTCGCGTTGCATCCGTGGATCACCAACATCCAGGTGTCGTGGGTCAAGCTCGGTGCGCAAGGGGTTGCGGCCGCGTTGCGCGCAGGTGTGAACGATCTCGGCGGCACGCTCATGAACGAATCGATCTCGCGGTCGGCCGGCGCCGAGCACGGGCAGGAGTTCGCGCCGGAGGCGATGGAGGAACTCATCCGCTCGGCGGGCCGCGTCCCGCGACAGCGCACGACGCTTTACGACGACGCGCCCGCAGAGCGGCGGTTTGCGTCATTCGGCGCCGCTCCTCTGGCCGAGCCGTGGAATCCCCCCGTGAAGGACGCAGGCCTCGTCGCGCCGGCCCGGCTCGTCCGGCCGGGGTTCGCTACTTAGTGCCCCTACCAGCAATGCTCGCCGGCCTCTGGCTCGGCGCTCGCGACCCAGAGACTCGGCAGCATCACTGGCAGGGGCACTAGGGTTCGAACGCCAAGAGATCGTCGAGCGTCTCGCGCCTGCGGATCAGCTCGGCGCGGCCGTCGGCCACGAGCACAGCCGCGGGGCGCGGCACTCCGTTGTAGTTCGACGCCATCGCGAGCGTGTAGGCGCCCGTTGCCGGCACCGCGAGTAGGTCATCTCGCCGGGGTTCCGGCAGTTCGACGTTGTCGATGAGAACGTCGCCGGATTCACAGTGCTTGCCCGCAATGCGGTACGTCCCGGAGGTCGACTCGGCGGCACGGTTCGCGAGCAGCGCCTCGTAGCGCGAGCCGTAGAGCTGGGGGCGCGGGTTGTCCGACATGCCGCCGTCCACCGCCGCGTAGGCGACGCCCGTCGTCCGCTTGACGACTCCGACACGATAGAGCGTGAATCCTGCGGTTCCGACGAGCGACCGGCCTGGCTCGAAGATCACGCGGGCCGGCTGCGTCCAGTGTTGGCGCAGGCGGACGAGCAACTCGCGTGCGAACTCCTCCGGTTGCGGCACCGTCTCGTCCAACGAGTGTCGGATCGCAAGCCCGCCGCCGAGGTCGAACACGCGCGGTGTCCAACCGAGCTCCGTCTGGCAACGTAGCGCGACGTCGGCCAACCGTTCCACGGCGAGCAGGCTCTCGGCGCTGCGCGTGAGCTGGGAGCCGATGTGGACGTGCAGCCCTGCGACGTCGAGCCCGTCGGACAGCGCGTTGCGTACTGCGGCGACGGCGTCGTCGGCGACGAGCCCGAACTTCGATTCCGCGTGCGCGGTCTGGATCGCACGATGTGTATCCGCCTCGATGCCGGGAGTGACACGGATCAGAACCGTCTCGACGCCGGCGGCCCGCGCACGGGCGACTTCGTCGAGCGCGTCGAGGACGACCAGCGCGCCCGCAGCTGCCGCAGCGCAAAGCTCGTCGTCCGACTTGTTGTTGCCGTGGAAGACGATGCGATCGCGGGGCACGGCTGCGCGCAGTGCGAATTCCAGCTCGCCGAGCGTCGAGACATCGGCCCCGAGTCCATCGGCGGCGAGCAGGCGCAGCAGCGCGACGTTCGGAAATGACTTCGTCCCGTAGACGACGAGCGCCTCGGGGTCCACGCGCGCGTATGCGCGCGCACGCGCGAGGACGGTGTCCCGGCAGTAGACGACGAGAGGCGTGCCGTACTCGTCGGCGAGTGCCGACGCGCGGACGCCGCCCACGACCAGCTCGCCGTCCTCGACGGTCGCCGTGTCGGGGAAGAGCTCGATCAGCTGATTCTGCGCGTCAGTCGCCCCACCAGTCCTGAACCATTTCGGCGTCGCCGGGGCCCGTGTTGGGGGCTCCCACGATCAGGAACTCCGCGCCCTCGTTGCCGGCCTCCATCGACCTCATCGTGTCTTTGTGGACGCGAACCGCATCCCACTGCTTGAGGTCTTTGACCTCGTCCTCGATCTTCATCCGCGCACTGCCGCTGACGAGGACGTAAACCTCCTCCTGGTTCTTGTGCTTATGGCCGAAGGGCAGTCGGAAACCTGGTGCTACCCGGCAGTAGCTGAGCCCCGACTGTTCGAGTCCCAGAGGAACGCGCGCCATGCGGAACTCGAGATCGGGCGAGAGGCCGAAATTGGGCGCCTGATCGTCGGCATCCTTGAGATTGAGATGTGTGTAGTCGCTCATGGCTGCGACTGTAACCGCTGCTACGATCCGGAGAGATGAAGGATCTGCTTCTGTAGGAAGGGAAGCCACCGTGGCGAAGGCCGCGCCAGCTTCCCACGGCCTCTCACCCGAGAGGCTTTTTCGTTTCTAGAGGACGTTCATGGACAAGTACGACGCGCAGACAATCGAGCCGAAGTGGCAGCAGGTCTGGGAAGAGACCCGCGCCTTCCAGGTGCCAAACCCCGAGCCGGGGGCTCCTCGCAACGAACGGAAGTCCTATGTGCTCGAGATGCTGCCGTACCCGTCGGGCTCGCTGCACATCGGGCACGTCCTCGTCTACACGTTGGGCGACGTCCTCGCGCACTTCTATCGCCGGACGGGCTCGGAGGTGCTGCGTCCGATGGGCTACGACTCCTTCGGGTTGCCGGCGGAGAACGCGGCGATCAAGGAGGGCGGCCATCCGCACGACATCGTGGAACGCAACATCGAGCTGATCCGCGGTCAGATGAAACGCCTGGGGTGGGCGATCGACTGGTCGCGCGAGTTCTCGACGCATGAGCCCGAGTACTACCGCTGGACGCAGTGGCTCTTCCTGAAGTTCTTCGAGGCCGGCCACGCCTACCGTAAGGCCGCGGTTGTCAACTGGTGCCCCAACGACCAGACCGTGCTTGCGAACGAACAGGTGAAGGACGGCCACTGTGAACGCTGCGGCGCGGAGGTCGAGGCGCGCAAGCTCGACGAGTGGTTCTTCCGCATCACGGCGTATGCCGACGAGCTGCTCGACGAAATGAAAGACGTGGAGTGGCCGGAGCGCGTGCTGGCGATGCAGAGAAACTGGATCGGTAGGTCAGAGGGCGCGGAGATCCTCTTCCGGGTCGACGAGCTCGACATCGACATTCCGGTGTTCACGACACGCCCGGACACGCTGTTCGGGTCGACCTTCTTCGTGCTCGCGCCGGAGCATCCGCTCGTCGACCGGCTGGCCGAGAAATCCCCGAACGGCGAGGAGATCCGCGAGTACGCTCGCAAGGCCGGTGTCAGGCCTGCCGAGGAGCGCGCTGCCGGGACCGACAAGACCGGTGTCTTCACTGGTTTCTTCGCCACGAATCCCGTCAACGACGCGCGCATCCCGGTGTGGATCGCCGACTACGTCCTGATGGACTACGGCACCGGCGCGATCATGGCCGTGCCCGCTCACGACGACCGCGACCGGGAGTTCGCGGAGCGCTTCGACCTTCCGATCAAGGTCGTCATCGACGACGGGGGCAAGCTCGTCGAGTCCGCCCAATTTTCAGGTCTGCCTCACGAAGAGGGAGCGAAGGCGATCGTCGAATGGCTGGGCCCGCGCGGCCGCGGGCGTCCCGCCGTGAGCTACCGCCTGCGCGACTGGGGCTGGTCGCGCCAGCGCTACTGGGGCTGCCCGATTCCGGTCGTCTACTGCGACGACTGCGGCATCGTTCCCGTGCCGGAGGACGACCTGCCGGTGCTGTTGCCCGAGGTCGAGGACTACAAGCCCAAAGGAGTCCCGCCGCTGGCGCAGGCCGAAGACTGGGTCCGGGTCCCGTGCCCGCGCTGCGGCAAAGAAGGCCGCCGCGAGGTCGAGACCATGGACACCTTCGTCGATTCGTCCTGGTACTTCCTGCGTTACTGCGATCCGCTCAACGACCGCGCGCCGTACGACCGCGAGACTACGGACTACTGGATGCCGGTCGACCACTACACCGGCGGCGTCGACCATTCGACCGTCCACCTGATCTACGCGCGGTACTTCACAAAGGTGCTGAACGAGCTGGGGCTGATCGGTCACCGCGAGCCGTTCAAGCGCTTCTTCGGCAACGGCTTCGTCACGCAGGGCGGCGCGAAGATCTCGAAGCGGGTGGGAGGCGCTGCCACACCCGACGAGCTCGTCGAGAGCTACGGCGCCGATGCGACGCGACTGTCGCTGCTGTTCATCGGCCCGGCCGACCAAGACATGGAGTGGACCCCAGCGGTCGTGGAGGGGACGCAGCGTTTCCTCCGCCGGCTCTGGCGTGTGGTCGGCGAGGTTGCCGACGGCCCTGTGGGAGGCGCGCCCGGTGACGGGCCGCTGGCTCGCAAGACGCATCGCACGATCGCGCGTGCCACCGATGACCTCGGCCGGCGGCACCAGTTCAACACGCCGATTTCGACGGTGATGGAGCTCGTCAACGAGCTGGCGAAGGCCCAGGACGATCCCGCGGCTCGGTTTGCCGCGGAAACGGCGGTGTCGCTGATCCAGCCGTACGCACCGCACGTTGCCGAGGAGCTGTGGGAGCGCCTGGGACACGAGCGCCTGTGGGAACAGCCGTGGCCGGAGGCAGATCCCGCCTTGCTCGAGGAGGACACGTTCGAACTGGTCGTGCAAGTAAACGGGAAGGTTCGCGACCGCATCCAGGTTCCGGCGGACCTGCCCGCAGAAGAGCTCGTCGCGCGCGCCAAGGAGTCGCCGAAGGTGCAGGCGCAGTTGAACGGAGCTGAGATCCGGCAGACGATCGTCGTACCGCGCAAGCTCGTGAACCTCGTCGTCGGCTAGTTAGAGAACTCTCGCCACAGATCCGTCACGGACGCGTGACAGCTTTGTCGCCACGATTGGCGACATGCCCGAGATCCCGTTCGACCGGCGACGCGTGTTGGCAGTCGGAGTGGTGGCGCTGCTGGTGCTTGTCGTGGCCGGAAAGGTGTTCTTGCGGCCCGCGCGCCCGGTGGTTCCGCCGCCCGTGCGGGTCTCGGCCGCGGCGAGCCACGCTCCCGCACCCATGTTGTTTGTCAACGTTGTCGGTGCTGTCCGGCGGCCGGGGCTCTACCGGCTGAAGGACGGTGCGCGCGTCGCGGACGCGGTGAGCCGGGCGGGCGGGCCGACACCCAAGGCGCAGATCGAACTGGTCAACCTCGCTGCGCGGATTGCCGACGGCGAGCAGATCGTCGTGCCTCGTCGCGGGCTTGCGAGCCCCTCCGCCACTGCGTCCGGTGGTGCCGTCGCCGCAGGGCCGGTGCATCTGAACAGCGCCACGCTCGAGCAACTCGACGCGCTGCCTGGAGTCGGGCCGGTCACCGCGCAAAAGATCCTCGATTACCGGCAGCAGCACGGTGCTTTCGGCTCGGTCGACGAGCTCGATGCGATTGCCGGAATCGGCCCCGCACGGCTGGAGCAGCTTCGCGGGCTGGTGGCGCCGTGAACGTCGCTCGCCTTCGGCTCGCTCCCGTGAGGGAAACCATGTTTCCCTCACGGGCTCCCTTCTTTAGGGATCGCCTCAGCCCTCGCGCCGCTGAGATCGCCGCGTGGGCTGAGGAGAACAAGAGGGGAAACCTCCCGGTTTCCCCCTTTGCCCCTTCCACCGCTCATCGGCCAAAGGTCGGCCGATGAGCGAGCGGCTTGTCCGTTACCCGTCCCAGCTATTGGCCGGTTCGCTTTGCCTTGGCCTCGCAGCGGCGAACGTCGTGCGCGCACAGACCGCACTTGGCTTGGTCATCGCGGCTCTGCTCGGGGGCGTCGTGGCTGCCTCTTGCAGACATCGCCGTCTCGGCCTGCTGGCGGTCGCGCTCGCGCTCGCGGGCTGGTGGTGGGGTAGTGCACGTCTTGATGCGCTCGATCGCAGCCCGTTGACGTCTCGTCTCGAAACCGCCGCTCGCGTGCGCATGACCGTCACCGGGCCGGCGCGCCGGGGAAGGTACGACGTGCGCGCACCGGCGCTCGTCACGCAGTTCGCCGGGCGAGCGTTGCGCGAGCCGGTGCAGCTGAAGCTGCCGCTGGGACGAGCGCCGCCGCAAGGCGCCATCCTGGACGCGCTCGTCCGGGTAACGGCCCCACGCGGACCGAAGAACGGGTTCGACGAACGGACGTGGCTCCGGCGTCACGGCGTGCATGTCGTCCTGCTCGTCGACCGCTGGCGGATCGTCGGCCGGCGCGGCGGGCTTGGCGGTGTCGCGGACGTTCTGCGACGACGGCTGCAGAACTCCGTCGCGCGAGGGCTGACCGGTTATCGCGCGGCCGTGCTGGAGGGCGTCGTCCTCGGCGAGGACAGTGGGCTCTCGGAAGAGTTGAGGCGTCGCTTCCGCGCTTCCGGGCTCTACCACCTCCTGGCCGTCTCAGGACAAAACGTGGCACTTGTCGCCGGCAGCGCACTGATCCTTGCGTGGCTACTCGGCGTATCGCGTCTGATCGGTCAGCTGTGCGCGTTGGCTTCTATCTGTGCCTACGTGCTGGCGGTCGGCGCCCAACCCTCGGTGATCCGGGCGGGCGTCGCGGGTGCGCTCGGCTGCCTCGCCTGGCTGTCGGCTCGCGCCGCGGATCGCTGGCAGCTCCTGCTCGTCGGCGCGATCGTCCTGCTCGCGTGGAATCCGTACACGCTCCTCGATCCCGGCTTTCAGTTCTCGTTCGCCGCAGTGCTCGCGATCTTCCTGCTCGTCCCGCGCTTCCAACGTTTTCTCGAGGGCTACCCGCTCGGCCGCTCGCTGCGGGTCGTCGTGGCGATCTCGGCGGCCTGCGGGTTGGCGACGGCGCCGATCGCGTGGCTCCAGTTCCACTCGGTGCAGCTCCTGACCGTCCCGGCGAACGCGCTCGCCGCTCCAGCGGTGGTCCCGCTGCTCGGGCTCGCCCTTGCCGCCGCTGCAGTCGCCCCCTTCTCCCCGGGGGCCGCTGCCGCGCTCGCGTGGCTGAACGGCTGGTGTGCGGCGTATCTCGTCGCCGTCGCGCGGCTCGTGGGTGGCCTGCCGATCGCGCAGATCCGGTCGACGCGTGCTCTGCTCGTGCTGCTGGCGGGCGCCCTCCTTGCAGCCGCCTATGCTTGTCCTCCGCGATGGCGACAGAGCTCAAGCCCGTCTACCTGATCACCGGCGGCGACCGGCCGAAGATCCAGCGCGCGCTTCGCCGGCTGCGCGACCGGATCGGTGAGGAGGGCGTCGAGCTTCTCTCCGCGCTCGAGTCCGGGGGTGACGATGCGGTCGCTGCCTGCAACTCGATGGGACTGCTCGGCGGCGGCCGACGGCTCGTCGTCGTCGAGGAGGTCGAACGCTGGAAGGCGCCGGACGTGAAGGCCGTCGCCGCGTACCTGGCGAGCCCTGCTCCCGACACCGTGCTCGCGCTCGTCGCAGCGGAGCTCAAGAAAGACTCCCCACTCGCCAAGGCGTGCGCGAAGTCGGGGGACGTGCTCGTCTACGACGTTCCGAAGCGCCGCGTACCTGAGTGGGTGACGACGCAGTTCACCGAACGCGGAGTGACCGTCGATGCGGAAGCGGTCCGGCTGCTCGTCGAGATCGTGGGCGAGGACCCGGAGGAGCTTGCGTCCGAGGTGGACAAGATCGCGACCTGGGCCGGTGGTGACTCCGTCGGTGTCCGCGAGGTCGAGGACCTCGCCGCGGGTTGTGCTGAGGTGCCGGGCTACGACCTGACGGATGCGTGGGGGAGACGCGACCTCTCCGCGGTGCTGACGGCCTGCCAGACCCTGCTCGAGCGTTCCGGCGATTCGGTGTCGCGCACGGTGCCGTCGTTGATCGGGCTCCTCGTCAGCCACGTGGGCCGAGTGAGGGACTGCCAGTTGCTGGCAGAGGAGGGTTTGAGCGCGCGCGAGGCGGCCGCCCGCATGAAGCGGCATCCGTTCTACGTCGAGAAGCTCTACGCGCAGGCGCGGAACTATGGCCCGGACGAGCTGCGCGAAGCGGTCGTCCGCCTGGCCGCGCTCGACCATGCGGTCAAGGGCGGATCACGCCTCGCGGTCGATCTCGAGCTCGAGCGGGCACTGATCGACATCACGCGCCCGCGCGAGGCCGTCGCAGCAGCTGCGGGTTAGTTACTTACCCGAGGAAACGAGGCGCGCGGCCTGCGCCTTGCGGCGTGCCGCCGTGTTCCGGTGCAGAGCGCCTCGGGCCGCCGCTCGGTCGAGCCAGCGGACGAGCTCGCGGTGCTCGGCTTCGATTCGGTCCTTGTCGCCGGTCTGGACGGCCGCCCCGAGCCGCTTGGCCAGGGTCTTCGCGGTCGACTGGTAGCGCAGGTTCTCGAGCCGCTGCTTGGCGGCCGTGCGAACGCGCTTCTTCTGCTGCTGGATGTTCGGCATGGCGTTAAAAGGCCCGCACTGTGCGGGCGCGGAGATGGTACCAAAGGGCTCCGGGCCGCCGGCCTGCGCCGTTCACCGCCCTACCTATACTCGCCGCGTGGACGAGCATTCCGGCCGCCGCCTCGCGAGGTCGACGGCGATCTTCTCGCTCGCCACTGGGCTCTCCCGGATCCTCGGCCTCGTTCGCGAGGTTGTCGCCTCCTATTACTTCGGCGCCGCGGGGAAGATCAACGCCTTTACGGTCGCGTTCCAGGTACCGAATCTCGTCCGGGCCCTGGTTGCAGACGCGGCGCTGCAGTCGGCCTTCGTTCCAGTTTTCACCGAGCTGCTGGAGAAGGGGGACAGGCGGCGCGCATGGCGGGTCGCGTCGAGCCTCTTCTGGCTCGTGCTGCTCATCCTCTCCGCACTCACGGCGCTCTTCATCGTCGTGGCCCCGTGGATCATCGGGCTGTTCGGCGATCCGGGAGGCGACAGGCAACTCGCGATCGGGCTCTCGCGTGTGCTCTTCCCGATCGTCATGTTGCTCGGCGTCTCCGGCATCGTCGTCGGGATTCTCAACAGCTACGAACGCTTCTCGGTCCCCGCGCTCAGCCCGGTCTTCTGGAACGTCGCGATCATCGTCGGGCTCGTCATCGGAATCCCTCAAGCCGACACGATCGACGGGAAGCTCTACGTCTACGCAGTCTCGATCGTCATCGGCACCGTGATCCAAGTGCTCTTACCGATGCCCTGGCTGCGGGGTCTGGACGGACGCCTGCGCGTGCTGATCGACTGGCGCGACCCTGCCGTTTCCCGCGTGCTGAAGCTGATGCTGCCGGTCACGCTCGGGCTTGGACTGATCAACTTCAACGCGGTCGTCGACTCCATCTTCGCGTCGAGGCTGATCGACCCAAAGCTCGCTCCGACTGCGATCGACAGAGCATTCCGCCTCTACATGCTCCCGCAGGGGATCTTCTCGGTGGCGATCACCACGGTGCTCTTCCCGTCGCTTGCGCGGCTCTCCGCGCGCGGCGACCAGGTGGGTTTTCGCAACACGCTCGCTCTCGGGCTGCGGCAGATCGCCTTCCTGCTGATTCCGGCGAGCGTCGTCAGTGCGTTGCTCGCTGAGCCGATCACGCGGCTGGTCTACCAGCGCGGCGCCTTCGAGCCGTCGCAGACGCCGGTGGTCGCCGGCGCGCTCGCCGCGTTCTCGGCGGGCCTCTTCTTCAACGGGATGATGCTGCTGCTCAACCGCGGGTTCTTCAGCGTGCAGTCGAACTGGATCCCAACGGCCGTCGCGCTCGGGAACCTCGGGCTGAACGCGGCGCTGGACGCGGTCTTCTACCGATTTGGAACGTGGGGGATTCCGCTCGCCACGTCGCTCGTGAACGTCGCAGGAAGCGTGGTGCTGATCGTGCTCATGAGACGTCGGCTCGGTCGGCTCGGGTTCAGTGAGATCGCCGATTCCGTGTTCCGCATCGTCATCGCGTCGGCCGTCCTGGCGGGAGCTGCGTACGGCACGTGGTACGGCCTCGATGCGGCGCTGGGACGTTCCTTCGTCGGACAACTCGTCTCGGTGGGGAGCGCACTGGCGCTGGGCATCGCCGTCTACCTGCTCGCATGCCGAGCGCTCAAGGTTCGGGAGCTCGGGGCGTTGCTAGCTTTGCTGAGGCGTTTCAAGGCACGCCTCACATGACTCAAGACCGAATCCGCAACTTCTCGATCATCGCCCACATCGACCATGGGAAGTCGACGCTGGCCGATCGCATCCTCGAGCTCACGCACGCCGTCTCCAGCCGTGACATGCGCGAGCAGGTGCTCGACTCGATGGATCTGGAGCGCGAGCGCGGCATCACGATCAAGGCGCAGGCGGTGCGCGTCGAGTGGAAGGGTCACCAGCTCAACCTCATCGACACGCCCGGCCATGTGGACTTCACCTATGAGGTCTCGCGTTCCCTGCAGGCGTGCGAGGGGGCGCTGCTCGTCGTCGATGCGGCGCAGGGCACGCAGGCGCAGACACTTGCGAACGCCTATCTCGCGATCGAGAACAACCTGGACATCGTTCCCGTCGTCAACAAGATCGATCTGCCGTCTGCCGATCCCGACGCCGTCGCACGCGAGATTGCAGATCTGATCGGAGACGACCCCCAGCACGTCCTGCGCATCTCCGCCAAGACGGGCCAGGGCGTCGAGGATGTGCTGGACGCGATCGTCGAGCGCGTGCCGCCGCCCGCCGGCGATCCCGATGCGCCTGCGCGTGCGCTGATCTTCGACTCGTCGTATGACCAGTACCGCGGCGTCGTGGCGTTCATCCGCGTCGTGGACGGACACTTCTCGACGCGCGAGCCGCTGCGCGCGATGGCGCTCGGGACCCGGTTCGAGGCCGAGGAGCTCGGCTTCTTTTCTCCCACCCGCAGCGCAACGGGAACTCTCGAGGCGGGCGAGGTGGGTTACGTCATCACCGGCTTGAAGGACGTCTCGCGCCTGCGCGTGGGCGACACGATCACCTCGGAGCGGCGGCCGGCCGCAGAGCCGCTCCCCGGCTACAAGGAAGTCAAGCCGATGGTGTTCTCCGGCCTGTTCCCAACGGACTCGGACGCCTATCCGGAACTGCGCGACGCGCTCGAGCGGCTGAAGTTGAACGACGCGGCGCTGTTCTACGAGCCCGAGACGTCTCAGGCGCTCGGCTTCGGCTTTCGTTGCGGCTTTCTCGGGTTGCTGCACATGGAGATCGTCCGCGAGCGGCTCGAGCGCGAGTTCGACCTCGACCTGATCGTCACCGCGCCGAACGTGGCCTATCGCGTGAAGCCTCCGAACGGGGAGTGGAAAGAGGTGCACACGCCCTCCGACATGCCGAACGAAGTCGACGAGGTCGAGGAGCCCTACATCAAGGCTTCGATCATCGTGCCCAAGGAATACGTCGGCGCGGTCATGGAGCTGAACAACGACCGTCGCGGGAACTTCGATCACATGGAGTACCTCTCCGAGCAACGCGTTCATCTGACCTACGAGCTCCCGCTCGCAGAGATCGTGCTCGACTACTACGACCAGCTGAAGTCGCGCACGCGCGGGTACGCGAGCTTCGATTACGACGTGATCGGCTTCCGCCCCGGCAAGCTTGTGCGCGTGGACGTGCTCGTCGGCGGCGAGCCCGTCGACGCCCTCTCGCTCGTCATCCACCGCGACTCGGCCTACGACCGCGGCCGCCTGCTGGTCGAGCGCTTGCGCGAGGAGATCCCGCGCCAGCACTTCGACGTCGCGATCCAGGCGGCGATCGGTGCCCGCGTGATCGCGCGTGAGACCGTGAAGGCCAGGCGCAAGGACGTGCTCGCCAAGTGCTACGGCGGCGATATCTCGCGCAAGCGGAAGCTGCTGGAGAAGCAGAAGGCCGGCAAGAAACGCATGAAGCAGGTCGGCATGGTCGAGGTGCCGCAGGAGGCGTTCCTCGCGGTGCTCAATCTCGATTCGGAGAAGAAGTCGTGACCGTCGGCGCCGGGCACCTCTACGTGCACCTTCCCTTCTGCGCGCACCGCTGCGGCTACTGCGACTTCGTGACGGCGGTCGGGCGGCGCTCGCAACACGCCGATTACGTCGGTGCGCTGCTTGCGGAGCTCGAGCTCGAGCGCGGCGTGCTGGCGCCGGAGCTGGAAACGGTCTTTCTCGGCGGGGGCACGCCGACGTTCACGGAGCCCCGGGCGCTGGAACACCTGCTGGTGTCGCTGCCGCCGGCAAGCGAGGTGACCGTGGAGGCGAATCCCGAGACCGTGACACAGGAGCTCGCGCGCATGTTGCGCGCGCAGGGAGTGAATCGAATCTCGCTGGGCGTGCAGAGCTTCCGGCCGCACCTGTTGGAGGTTCTCGACCGCTGGGTCCAACCGGACACCGTCCGGCGTGCCTTCTACCATCTTCGTGATGCCGGGTTTGACAACATCTCCTTCGATCTCATCTACGGGATTCCGGGCCAGGCCCCCTCCGACCTCGATGCCGACCTCGCCGACGCACTCGAGCTCGGGCCCGAGCACCTCTCGTGCTACGAGCTCGAGGCGAAACCGGGGACGCGCTTCACCCACGCGCACGGGGACGAGCTCGAACGCCAGGCCGAGGCGATGGAGTCGTACTTCGAGCTGGTCGTGGAGCGGCTGACCGGCGCCGGCTATCGCTGGTACGAGACCGCCAACTTCTGCCGGGCTTCGGAGCGTGATCTTCGTTCCCGGCACAACCTCGCCTACTGGCTCGGACGGGACTACCTCGGGCTCGGCGTGGGCGCGGTCTCGACGATCGCCGGACGCCGGTGGCGGAACACGCCTCGCCTGGCCGGCTACATCGAGGCGCTAGGGCGTGAAACGGTGCCCGGGCGTGAGCTCGAGCCGCTCTCGCACGATGTGCGTCGCCGTGAGCGCGTCATGCTCGGCTTGCGCCTGGACGAGCCGCTCGTCCTGGGTGACCTCGCCGGTGTCGTCGACGAACGTGCCGTGTCCCGTCTCGAGCTCCTCGGGCTCGTGCGCAGCGACGCCGATCGGCAGACGCTTGCGCTCACGCACCGCGGCCGGTTCCTCGGCGGCGGGGTCACCGCTGACCTGCTGACGTAGGCCGCCCGCTAAAATTCCTGTAAATGGCGTCTGATCCAGCGGCAACTCTGACGGCTCGACAGCGCGGGCTGCTTGCGCTCGTGATCGAGGAGTACGTCGCGACCGGCCAGCCGGTGGGCTCGAGGCACCTCGTCGAGCGCGGCGAGCTGAACGTGTCGCCGTCAACTGTGCGCAACGAGCTCTCGGAGCTCGAAGCGCAAGGTCTCCTCACCCATCCGCACACTTCGGCGGGCCGGGTCCCGACCGAGCACGGCTACCGGCTCCACGCTGACGAGTTGCTGGCGCGGCAGGATCCGCGCCCGGGCTCGTTCCCGCTCGACCTCTCCGAGCTCCGCCGGGAGATCGATTCGGCGCTCGAGGCGACGACGGAGATGCTCTCGCGCGTAACCAGTCAACTCGCCCTGGTGTCCGCGCCGCCGCTCGAGACGACGACGGTGCGACACGTCGAAGTGCTGCTCCTCAATCCGCGCACGGTGATGGCGGTCGTGATCACATCGACCGGCGGCGTCGCCAAGCGGGTCGTGACCTTCGACCACGCCGTCGATCCGGGGCTCGCCAAATGGGCCGGCGAGTACCTGAACGAACGGGTGTCCGGGCTGCAGCTGGGGACGAGCCGGTTGCGCCGCGAGCTGGAGGACCCGAGCCTCTCCGGGGCCGAACGCAAGTTTCTCGCGGCCCTGAGGCCCGCGTTCACGGATTTGCTCCAGGCCGAGCAGCGTCTGTACGTGGGAGGTGCCGCAGACCTGCTCGACTCGGCACGCGAAGACGATCTCGGCATCTACAGGCACGTGCTGGTGACCCTCGAACGCCGTGCGGCGCTCCTCGAGATCCTCGGCGAGGCCCTCGACCCGCGTCGCGCGTTCGTCCGGATGGGCGGCGACCTCGAGCACCCGGCCTTCCAGGACGCGGCACTCGTCGGCGCGAGCTATGGGTTCACGAACCGCGCGCTCGGGGCGGTCGGCTTGCTTGGGCCGGCGCGGATGGACTACGAAAAGGCGATCCGCTCGGTCCGGGGCGCGGCGCAGGAGCTTTCGCGCTTCGTCGAGGACGTCTACGAGGACAACTGAGGGCCACCTCGTGGTGCGCCCCGGCTAGACGGACGCAGGGGCAGAGCCCATGCGTCCTGAAGACGGCACCGCAAGCGGTGCCGTCGGGCGATCCGCTCGGTCCGGGGCGCGGCGCAGGAGCTTTCGCGCTTCGTCGAGGACGTCTACGAGGACAACTGAGGGCCACCTTGTGGTGCGCCCCGGCTAGACGGACGCACGGGCAGAGCCCATGCGTCCTGAAGACGGCACCGCAAGCGGTGCCGTAGGGCGATTCGCTCGGTTCGAGGCGCGGCGCAGGAGCTCTCGCGCTTCGTCGAGGAGGTCTACGAGGACAACTGAGGCCGTCGCTACGCTAAGGCAAGCGTATGGCGACGACTGAGCGCGACTACTACGAGGTTCTCGCCGTGTCGCGAACGGCGAGCGCCGACGAGATCAAGCGAGCGTTCCGGCGCCTTGCCCGCGAGCTGCATCCGGATGTCTCGAAGGAGCCGGACGCCGATCACCGGTTCCGCGAGATCGTCGAGGCGTACGAGGTCCTTTCCAACTCCGAGCGGCGCGAGCTGTACGACCGCTTCGGGCACGCCGGTCTCCGTAGCGGCGGCTTCGAGCCCACCTCGTTCGACCTCGGCGACCTCTCGAATCTCTTCGCCGCCTTCTTCGGTGACGATCTCTTCGGCGGGGGAGGGAGGAGTGGGGGGCGTCGCCGGGGCGCCGACATCGCCGCGCAGGTCGAGATCGGCCTTGCCGAGGTGGCGACGGGGGCCAAGGTCGAGGTGCCGTTCGGCGTTGCCGTTCCGTGCACGCGTTGCGGAGGAAACGGCGCGGAGCCAGATACTGCGATCCGTCCCTGCCCGACCTGCGGAGGTAGCGGCCGAGTTCGACAGGTTTCGCGCAGCGTGTTCGGAGAGTTCGTGCGCGCAGGGACGTGCCCGACCTGCACCGGCTCGGGACAGCTGATCGAGCAGCCGTGCGACCAGTGCCACGGCGCCGGCCGCGTGCTCGAGGAGCGGACCCTAGAGGTCGAGATACCGCCGGGCATCCACGACGGCCAGCGAATCAGGCTGACCGGCGAAGGGCACTCGGGAACGCCAGGGTCCCGTGCCGGCGACGCGTACGTGGAGGTGCACGTGCGGCACGACGACCGTTTCGTGCGCGAAGGCAACGACGTCTACACGACCGTCGACCTCACGTTCACGCAGGCCGCGCTCGGGGCCACCGTGTTGGTGCCAACGCTGGCGGGCGACGAGGAGCTGACGTTCGAACCCGGGACGCAGCCGGGTGAGGTCCGCGTTCTGCGCGGACGCGGGCTCCCGGTGTTGCAGGGGTTCGGCCGCGGGAATCAGCGCGTCCTCGTTCGAGTCACTGTCCCCCGGCAGCTGACCGAGGAGCAGCGCCGTCTGCTGGATGAGTTCGACGGGCTGTCGACGGACGCGACGTACGCGTCAGGCGAGGGGTTCTTCGACAAGTTGAAGAGCGCATTCCGCTGAACGCCATCCGGCGGGTCTCGGTTGCCGTCCCCGTCGAGCGCGCAGAGGAGGCGCGCGCACAGATGCTCGAGCTCTTCCCTCAGGGCTTCGAGGAAGTTGACCTCGCCGACGGGATCGAGCTCGTCGCCTATACCGACGCGAGCGGTGAGGAACGTCTTTGGCACGTCTTTGGAGGCGTCAGAGGCCAGGACGTCGCAGCCGACTGGCGCGACCGCTGGAAGGCGTTTCACCAACCGGTACGTGTCGGACCGCTCTGGATCGGCCCGCCCTGGCACGACCCGCCTGCCGACGCGATCCCGGTAGTGATCGACCCGGGTCGGGCCTTCGGCACCGGCGCCCATCCGACGACGCAGCTCTGCGTCGAGTTGATGCTCGAGCTCGAGCCGACGAGCGTCGTCGACTTCGGCTGCGGCTCCGGCGTGCTGTCGATCGTCGCTGCGAAGCTCGGCTTTGCACCGGTGATCGCCCTCGATGCCGACGAGAATGCGGTCGCGGCAACGATCGCGAACGCCGCGGCCAACGGCGTCGAGGTCGATGCACGTCGGTCGAACGTGCTCGACGAGGAGGCTCCCGCTACTGAGGTCGCGGTTGCGAACATCACCCGCACGTCGGTGGAGGCCCTCGCACCCCGTCTGCGTTCCAGGACTCTCGTGACGTCGGGGTACCTTCCGACCGACAACGCGCCGCTCCCAGGCTTCAGGCATCTGCGCCGCATCACACGCGACGGCTGGGCCGCGGATCATTACGAGGCGACGTGAAAGTGGTGCTCTCAAGCCAGTTAGCATCAGGCCGGTGACGACGTTCTCGGTCCGTTTTCTCGGCTGCAAGGTCTCCCACACGGACGCACAAGAAGTCCGCGAGCGCCTGCTCGCGGACGGCCACGTCGAGCACGCGCCTGATGACGCCGAGGTCGCGGTCGTGAACACGTGCTGCGTCACCCACGAGGCGGTTCGAAAGTCACGCCAGGCCGCCGTGCGCGCGGCGCGAACGCACGAGCGCGTCTACGTGACCGGCTGTGCTGCGAATCTCGCCGGTGACGCTTTCTCGGGTCTCCCCGGCAACATCATCGTCGTCGCCAGGCCGAGCGAGCAGACACCGGCCTTCGTGGCCGGAGACGTGGGCGCGATCGGCTGCGTTCAGGCGGACGCCCGTCTCGACCGGGTACGCGCCTTCGTGAAGATCCAGGACGGCTGCAGCTTCTCCTGCAATTTCTGTGTGATCCCGCTCGTTCGCGGTGGATCGCGAAGTCGCTCCGCGGCGGCGGTGCTCGGCGAAGTGCAACGACGCGTTGCGCACGGGCACAAGGAGATCGTCCTCACCGGGATCAATCTCGGCTGCTATCGGGACCGAGCGGCCGGCTATGCGCTGCCCCGCCTCGTGCGTGAGGTCGGCTCGGTGCCCGGCTTGGAACGGCTGCGCCTGTCGTCGATCGAGATCAACCACGTCGACGGCGAGCTCGTGTCGGCGCTGCGGGAGACGCCGAATGTAGGTCGGCATCTCCACGTGCCGCTCCAGTCGGGCGACGACGGGGTACTCCGGGACATGGCTCGCCGCTACAGCTCAGCCACGTATCTCCGCCGGCTCGAGCCGCTCGCCGACTTCAACCTCACGACCGATGCGATTGTCGGCTTTCCGACCGAGACCGAGGGCGCGTTCCGCAACACACTCTCGGTCGTCGAGGCAGCCGGCATCACAAAAGTCCACGTCTTCCCGTACTCGCCGCGACCCGGAACGGTCACTGCCGGAGACGATGCCGTCCCGCCGGCCGTGAAGAAAGACCGGAGCGCCCGGCTGCGCGCGGCGTCGGAAGCAGCGTGTCGTGCACGCTGGCGTGAGAAGATCGGCGCAGATGACGTCGTCCTCGTTGATCGGCCCGGCCGCGGCTACGGGGACGACTACTCGCCGTGGCTCGTCGAAACCGATCAGGTCGGCGAGTTCGTCCGGGTTCGCGGCGCGGCCGTTTCGGAGGAGGGGATCCTCGCTGCCTGACGACTGCCTCTTCTGCAAGCTCGTACGCGAAGGCGACCACCTTGCGAAGAGCGACGGCTTCGTCGCGATTCGCGACATCAATCCGCGGGCCGACACGCATTTGCTCGTCCTGCCCGAGCGGCACGTCCCGAGCTTCCGCGAGGTGAGTGAGTTCCCGCCCGACGAGGCGAAGCGGATGCTGGACTTCGTCGCCGAAACCGCCCGCGAGGCCGGCCTCGAGGACTACCGCGTCCTCGTGAACGTGGGAGAGGGCGGCGGGCAGACGATCTTTCGAGCTGGGGGAACCTCCCGGTTCCCCCAGACCCCCTCCACCGGTCCGCTTCGCGGACGAGACGCTGCGCGTCTTCCCTCACGCGCTCCCTTCTTTCGGGATCGCCTCAGCACCCGCGCCGCTGAGATCGCCGCGTGTGCTGAGGAGAAAGAGCGGGGAAACCTCCCGGTTTCCCTCTTCGCCCCTTCCACCGCTCATCGGCCAAAGAGCGGCCGATGAGCCTCATCGCCCGCATGGAGGACGAGGTCAAGCAGGCGACGCTCGCGCGGGACGCCGACCGTCGCGACGCGCTTCGGCTCATCCTCTCCAGCCTCCGCTCGGCCGAGAAGGAGCTGCAGCGCCCGCTGTCGGACGACGAGGAGCTGCAGGTTCTCCAGCGTGAGCGCAAGCGCCGGATCGAGGCGGCCGAGGCGTTCCGCAGCGGCGGCCGGGAGGAGCAGGCCGCGGCCGAGGAGCAGGAGCTCTCGGTGCTGCAGGAGTTCATGCCCGAGCCGCTCACGGAGGCCGAGCTCGAGGAGATCGTGGACGACGCCATCGCCGAGAACGGGGCAACCAGCATGCGCGACTTCGGTCGCGTGATGGCCGATGTCATGCCGCAGGTCTCCGGCCGGACCGACGGCTCCGTCGTCAGTCAGCTGGTCAAGGAAAAGCTGGCGTAGTGCCCCTTCCAGCAATACATGCCGGCTTCTGGCCCGCGATCACGCGGCGCCAGAGTCCACCCTCGCCCTTAGCAAGGCTAACCAGCCTTGCTGCGGTTGAGTGCGGCCTCTGGCTTGGTGCTCGCGACCCAGAAGCTCGACGGCATTACTGGAAGGGGCACTAGAGGTACGCCCGACGGTCGCGCCTACACTGAGCGCGTGCAGCAGGTGAAGCAGACCCTCGACGTCTCCAACGACGTCGCCGCCGAGCTGGCGACGATCGGCGACGGCGTCCTCGACGCTCTTCGCGACCGCCTCGAGTGCACGATCCTCCTGCGTGGGAACCGGCTCACGATCGCCGGCGACGACATCCATGTCGCCGAAGCGCGCGCGGTCGTCGACGAGCTGGTCGAGCTCGTGGAGACCGGGCAGGAGATCGGGCCGGCCACGGTGGACGCCGTTCTCAACGCGATCGACCACGCCGAGAACGTCCAGGACGTGTTCGGCGACGTGGTCTGGCGCCACCGCGGCAAGCAGATCACGCCGAAGACCGTGACGCAGAAGCAGTACGTCGATGCGATCCGCAATTGCACCGTCACGTTTGGGATCGGCCCGGCCGGCACCGGCAAGACTTACCTCGCGATGGCTCTGGCCGTGGCCGCGCTGCAGGACCGGCAGGTCGCGCGTGTCATCCTCACCCGACCCGCGGTCGAGGCGGGCGAACGGCTCGGCTTTCTCCCGGGTGACATGCTCGCGAAGGTCGATCCGTATCTGCGGCCACTGTTCGACGCGCTCTACGACATGCTCGACGCGGAGCGGCTGAACACCTACATGGAACGCGGGACGATCGAGGTGGCGCCGCTCGCATTCATGCGTGGCCGTACGCTCAACGACTCCTTCATCATCCTCGACGAAGCGCAGAACACGAGCCCCGAGCAGATGCAGATGTTTCTCACGCGGCTCGGGTTTGGCTCGAAGGTGGTGGTCACGGGTGATGTGACGCAGGTCGACCTCCCTCGCGAGCAAGCTTCCGGACTCATCCAGGTGCAGGACATCCTCAGCTCGATCGACGGCATCGCTTTCGTCCGCTTCAGCCACGAGGACGTCGTGAGGCACAAGCTCGTGCAGCGGATCGTCGAGGCTTACAAGCTGCACGCGGAGGAGACCGGGACGGCACGGCGGAAGTAGCGGCATGGTGGAGATCGAGGTGGCGAACCGTTCCGGCGCGGTCCTCGACCTCGGGGCTGCGGCAGAATTGATTCGCGATGTCTTGCAGGCAGAAGGAATCGAGGACGGCGAGCTCGGCCTTCAGCTCGTCGGTCCGGAGGAGATCCGTGACCTCAAGCGCGAGCACCTCGGAATCGACGAGGAAACAGATGCGCTCGCGTTCCCGATCGACGGCCGCGACGCGCTGCCGGCCGGAATCCCTCGTCAGCTCGGCGACGTCGTGCTCTGCCCGGAGGTGGTCGGAGACGCCTGGCGCGCTCCGCTCGTGCACGCCGTGTTGCACCTAGTCGGCTACGACCACGGCGCGGAGATGGAAGCCCGAGAGCGAGCTCACGCATGAGGGCGCGCCCGTCCGTGATGGAGAGCTTCAATTTCGCGATCGAGGGCGTGATCCACGTGCTGCGGACGCAGCGCAACATGCGACTGCACTTTGCAGTAGCCGTCGCGGTGATCGTCGTCGCCGTCGCCGTCGGCGTCTCGAAGATCGAGCTGAGCGTGTTGCTGATCTCGATCGCGTTCGTTCTGGTGGCCGAGATGATCAACACGGCGGTTGAAGGTGCGATCGATGCCGCAACGACGTCGTTCGACCCGATGGCGAAGCTGGCGAAGGACATCGCCGCGGGCGCTGTGCTGATCGCGTCCGTGAACGCCGTCGCGGTCGGCTACCTCGTGTTTGCCGGCAAGGCCGCCGACAAGACCGCGGATGTTCTGGACCGGGTGCGTACTGCACCCGCCCAGATCACGCTGGTCGCGCTCGTGCTGACGGTGATCATTGTCATCGCCACGAAGGCGTGGACGGGTCGCGGGACACCGCTCCGTGGAGGCATTCCGTCCGGACATGCAGCCATCGCCTTCGCGGGCTGGATGGCCGCCACCTATATCGTCAACGACTCGCACCGCTTCGTCGTCAGCGCGCTGACGTTCATCATGGCATTGCTCGTCGCCCAGACTCGTGTGGAATCCGGAGTTCACTCCGCCCTCGAGGTCGCCTACGGAGGCGCGCTCGGGGCGCTCGTGACCCTCTCCGTCTTCCAGTTGCTGTGAGCAAGGATCTCTACGAGCGGGCAGTCGCGATCTCGGAACGAGCGTACGCGCCTTACTCCAACTACCTCGTCGGGGCGGCGGTGCGCACTCGGGACGGGAAGATCTTCGAGGGCGTGAACGTGGAGAACGCCGCGTATCCACTGGGCGTCTGCGCGGAGAAGACCGCGCTCGTCAAAGCGGTCAGCGAGGGTTACAAGCCCGGGGACATCGCGGCGATCGGAATCACGGCCTCCCCATGCGGTGGCTGCCGGCAGTGGCTGTACGAGTTTCGGATCGACGAGATCACCTTCCTGAACTCGGCCGGCGAGCTCGCCACGTATTCGGCGGCCGAGCTGCTGCCGGATACGTGGGATCTGCCCGCTTGAAATCTGGCTTCGTCGCCGTCGCGGGGCGGCCGAACGTCGGCAAGTCGACGCTCGTGAACGCGCTCGCGGGCGGCAAGGTGGCGATCGTCTCCGAGAAGCCGCAGACGACGCGGCGACGGATCTTCGGGATCGCGAACGGCGACGACTATCAGCTCGTCCTCGCCGACTTGCCTGGTTTCCAGCGGCCGCTCGATCCGCTCACCGAGCACATGCAGCGCACCGTCGACTCATCGTTCGAGGACGTCGATGCCGTCGTGCTCGTCCTGTCGGCGCGTGAGCGGATCGGCGCCGGCGACCGCTTCGTCGCGCGGCGCGTGTTCGAGCTCGGCGTCCCGGTGATCATCGTGCTGAACAAGATCGACCGGCTCAAAGGCGGTCATATCGCGACTCAGATGGAGTCTGCTTCGAAGCTCGGCGACTTTCACGCCCTCCATCCGGTCAGTGCGAAGACCGGCGACGGCGTCGCCGAGCTGCGGCAGGAGCTCGTCGGGCTGCTTCCTGAGGGGCCTTTGTACTTCCCGCAGGAGCAGCGCACCGACTTGCCGGTCGAGGTGCAGATCGCCGAGCTCGTGCGCGAGCAGGCGCTGCGGCTGACGAAGGACGAGCTTCCCCACGCGATCACCGTCGAGTTGCAGGAGCTCGGTGAGAAGGTGATCGAGGCCGACCTGCTCGTCGAGACGGAGTCGCAAAAGCAGATCGTCGTCGGCAAGGGCGGCTCGATGGTGCGGGAGATCGGCCGTCGTGCGCGACCGGAGATCGAGGCGATCGTCGGGCATCCGATCTACCTAGAGCTTCGCGTGAAGGTGAAGCCGCGTTGGCGTCGCGATGAGGCGACGCTGCTGCGCCTTGGCCTCTAGTCGCGCTCCGCTTCCTACGCGAAAGCTTCGCTTTCGCTTCGGGTATGGGAACGCCGCTTCGCGGGGAACGTGCGCGGGCAGAGCCCGCGCACTCCAATTTGGGGCCGGGCGGGGCGGTTGCAGTCAACCGCGGGGATGGCGGCGCTGAAGCGTCGCCATCCCCTTAAGTTCGGCCTGTGGTTAGCGCGGCTACGCCGGCTCTAACCTCCGGCCCGTGGGATCACGGACAGGTTGTGAGCCTTAGATCCCTCGTCCTGCGTTCCCTTCAAGGCCGGAAGCTAAGACCAGGCGGAGCCGGGCTTAGCTGGAGGCGTACTGATGTGGGCGCGGACGCGTCAGCGCCCGCGCCCACACGGTTGACAGCAAACGCCGACCCTGGACACGGTGAGAGTGCGTGGGCTTCGCCCACGCACGTTCCGCGCGAAGCGCCGTGCCTAATCCCGCGCGAAAGCGTCAGCTTTCGCGCGGCTCTCGGGAGCTACACTCAGCGCATGGCGCAGGCG